>Ga0098070_100111_pt1 | contig 49665 bp, 52 predicted proteins | sample 28_taG_FD_75063 | JGI IMG/M metagenome (GOLD analysis project Ga0098070, IMG submission 75063) | Marine viral communities from Cariaco Basin, Caribbean Sea - 28_WHOI_OMZ | ecosystem: Environmental > Aquatic > Marine > Oceanic | place: Caribbean Sea: Cariaco Basin | collected 2014-11-12
ACATCGGCCGAGAACATGTTGAAATGGTCGATGCGGAGCGGTTTTACCCCGTTATAGAGCCTGTATTTCTGGTGGATCGGCTCCAGCCGGTCCATCTTGACGTAGAACTCCAGCGGGATGCCCCAGGGATCGCGGGTGCGCAATGTGCGGCCCATGTGCGGGCGCTCGACCCACTCCACCGGCAGGCCCTTTTGGGCAAAGAATTCGGCGGCCTTGTCGAGGTCGGGTTCGTCGAACAGTTTGAAACCCAGCACCGCCACCGACGGCGCGTCCGCCTGCACCAGAACGATGCAGTGATGGCCGCGTTCCTCCATCGCGCGCAGGTAGATGCGGCTGTCGTCCTCATGGGTGACCTGAAGGCCCAGCGTGTCCACGTAAAAGGCGCGGCTGGCGGCAAGGTCCGTCACCGCGTACTCCACGTGGCTGAGGCGGAGGATGTTGAAGGGCGGGTAGAGTACGGGGGCGGGAACGGGCATCTGTGCCTCCTTGTTTGGACCGGCGCCTAGACCGGGAAAATCACGTTTGTCTGGCCGGTGCCGGAGCTGGGGAAATAGGGCGTCACCACCTCGCATTTGCCATCATAGGCATCCCATCCCAGCGCGCCATAGAGCATCGCCGTGTCATGCATCGAGCCTTCCCCGCAGCAGAATTGCGCATATTCGCTGAGCATTTTCAGGAAGGTCGCGTGATCGCCGTTTTTCCACATCTCCAGCACATGCAGGTCCATCTGGCGGTTGAACTCCGAGCTGATGGTGAAGGTGCCATTGTTGGCGGCGTAATCCTTGTTGGCCCAGATCTTGTGTGAGAGCGAGCCTGAGGCGACCAGCAGCACCTTGCTGTCCGAAGCCTCCACCGCGGCGCGGATCGCTTCGCCCACCACGCGGCTTTCGTCATGGCCGTGCACCGTGGCCCAGGCTGCGACGGAGACGACCTTCATGTCGTGTTCCCGGCTCATGAAGCGCATTGGAACGAGTGTGCCATATTCCAGCTCCAGGCTGTCCAGATGATGCGCCAGCATATAGGCGCCCCGGTCCGAGGCTTCCTTGGCGATGGCGTCGCCCAGCTCGGGGTTGCCGTCATAGGCGTAAGGCAGGTTCTGGATGAACTGCGGGAACTCGTTCGAGGTAAAAAGCCCCTCGAAACGATTGTTGGCATTGATGTGAAAGCCCGCGTTGATCACCCAATGGGTGTCGCAGATCACCACGGTATCGGCGCCCAGTGCCTTGGCCCGGCGGGCGATCTCATAGTGCCCGTCGATGGCAGGTTGGCGGGTGCCTTTGATGGGGCCCTCCTGCTCGGACATGAGCATGGTGGGCACGTGGGTCATCTTGGCGGCGAGAACGATCTCTCCCATGGGTCTCTCCTCCCGAAATGTATTGCGCGCGTTTCCGAAAGGGCGATCAGGTGCCGAGGCGCGCGATCTTGTGCTGGCCGGTGGCGAACCCGATGTGCTTTTGCTCCATGTAGAACTCGAAACTCCAGTCGCCGCCATCGCGGCCAATGCCGGAGGCTTTGACCCCGCCAAAGGGGGTGGGCAGGTGACGGACGTTTTCGCTGTTCACCCAGATCATCCCTGCTTCCAGCCGGTCGGTAAAGCGCAGCGCGCGGGTCAGATCATTGGTCCAGACATAGCCTGTCAGCCCGTAGGGCGTGTCATTGGCGATCTCCAGCGCTTCTTCCTCGGTCGTGAACGGGATCGAAGTCAGCACCGGGCCAAAGATCTCCTCCCGTGCGATACGCATCTGGTTATTGGCACCGGTGAACAGGGTGGGGCGGACGAAATAGCCCTCGTCGCCCAGAGTCTCACCGCCGGCTCCGATGGTGGCGCCATCTTCGCGGGCGATCTCGAAATAAGAGGTCACCTTGTCAAAATGCTCTTTGCTGATCAGCGGGCCGATCTCGGTGGTGGGATCCAGCGGATGCCCGACCTTGATGCGATTGACGCGTTCCACCAGCTTGGCCTCGAATGCGTCGCGGATGCTGTCCTGCACCAGAAGGCGCGAGGAAGAGGTGCAGCGTTCGCCATTGATCGAATAGATCATGAAGATCACTGCATCCAGCGCGCGATCCAGATCGGCGTCGTCAAAGACGATGACCGGGTTCTTGCCGCCCAGCTCCAGGTGCACCCGCTTCAGCGTATCGGCGCCCTGTTTGGTGATGAGGCTCCCGGTGCGGCTTTCGCCAACAAAGGCGACGGCCTTGATATCGGGATGTTCGGTCAGGCGTTTTCCTGCGTCTTCGCCATAGCCGTTGACTGTGTTGAGAACACCTGGCGGCAGGCCTGCCTCTTCGGCGATCTCCACCAGCAGGCGCGCGGTCAGGGGCGAATCCTCGGCCGGTTTGTGCACCACAGTGCAGCCTGCGGCCAAGGCTGGCGCGATCTTCCAGGTCGACAGCATGAAGGGCGTATTCCACGGCGTGATCACCCCCACCGGGCCGATGGGCACGCGGGTGGTGATATTCATCAGGGTGGGCGATTTCAGGTGCTGGCCGTCGCGGGCCTGAACTACCTGATCGGCGAAATAGCGGAAATTCTCAGCCCCGCGCAGGGCGGCCTTGGACATGAAGCGCAGGGCCTGACCGGTGTCCCAGCATTCACACAGGGCGATTTCCTCGGCGCGGGCTTCAATCGCATCGGCAATGCGGATCAGGATCTTGCGCCGCTCTGTGGCGGGCATATCGCGCCAGGCCGGGAAGGCGGCCTTGGCCGCAGCGGCGGCTTGGTCGATGTCGCTCTCAGTGCCGCGCGCCACATCGCAGATCACGCTTTTGTCCACCGGAGAGGTCGACTGGAACACCCCACCGGATCCGGCGACATCCTGCCCGGCAATGCGGTTCTGAATGCCGGTGTCCTTGAACCGCGCCAGATAGCCGCTGAGTTTCTCGATATTGCTGGCCAGATCGCTCATCACTGCTCTGCCTTCTTCATATGGTCGCGGATGGTGCCGCATTTGGGGGAAAGATCGGGGTCGATGTCGCGCATCTCGAACGACAGCGCGAGGGAGTGGGTCTGCATCGCAGGCTCCAGATAAAGGCGCGCGGCCTCAAAGATCTCGGCGGTGGCGCGCTTGCGGGTCTCCAGATCTCGACCACCGCGCAACCGAACGGCGATATCAACGTAACCATGCTGGGTATCGCCATCGGCAATCGATACATGCGTTGCGGCGAAGGCCCGCACCCGTATGCCCGCCAACGGCAGCACGCCGGTCTGTGCCGCGGCCAGTCGCAGAACATTGCACAGTCCTGCGACATCGACATAGCCTTCCACGTTCGGCGAGTAGTCCACCGTGATATGGGGCATCGAAAGCGCTCCTTCCCATTTAATTAACATGTGTACCAAATGTGAGGGCCACCGTCAAGCCGCGCAATCCAATTGCACTTGTGGGGTGTTTAAGGTGATAAATACCCATGACCAGAACTTTGCCATCGACCAACCGTTCTCTGCCGATTGCTCTTCTACGGGCCCGTGAACGGGTTATGGGGCCGATCCGCGCACTTCTGAGCGATTCGAACCTGACCGAACAGCAATGGCGTGTTTTGCGTGTCGTTCAGGAAAGCGGGCCAACCGACCCGACCCAGATCTCGGAAGAGGCTTGTCTCTTATTGCCGAGCCTCACGCGCATCCTGCAAAAGCTGGAAGAGAAAGAACTGATCAGTCGCAGCCGCGATTCCGTCGATCGCCGCCGTCAGGTCGTGAAGATCACGGCCGCCGGGGAAAAGATCATCGACGACAATATCGAAGCCAGCATGGCCTTGGTGGAGCGGACCCGGCAAAAAATGGGGGAAGAGCGGTACGAGGCGCTCCTTGATCTTTTGAACGATCTGGATCGGATTGATCTTTAATCCGCTTTGCGCAAAAAAACCTGAACATCGGCCACATTCGTGCCGGTGCCCCCTGTCATGACGAGGGCGTCGGCAGCCTTGAGAGCGGCGTAGCTGTCGTTATTCGCCAACAGAGCCTCGGGATCCTGACCTGCGTCGCGAATGGCCTGCCAGGTATCTGGCCCGACGATACCGCCCGCAGCATCGGTCGGTCCATCGCGTCCGTCCGTACCCCCTGACAGGAAGAGCCAGTCGCCGCTGAGCCGCTCGGCACCGAGCCGCGCCACGCGCAGGGCCAGTTCCTGGTTGCGACCGCCAACGCCCGTTCCATTCAGCCGCACCGTGGTTTCCCCGCCAAAGATCAGCGCAACTGGCTTGTCACTTGGGGCGTTGCTGGCAGCATCCAGAACGGTTTGCGCGGCCTCGGCCACGTCGCCGGTCAGGTGGTCGCTGACAATCTGCGCTTCCCATCCGCTTGCTGCGTCTTTCATTGCGGACAGGCTGTGGCGGTTCGATCCGATCAGGATGTTTTCCGCCTCTGGCAGCGCGACATCATCATCGGGCAAGGACAGGTGCGCCCTGACGGCTTCGGGTGCGTCTGCCCAGATCGCCGCGCGCTCCATCACCGCGCGGGCCTCGGCTTTTGTGCCGATGGGCGACACTGTCGGCCCGGATGCGATGGCGCGCAGATCGTCGCCGATGACATCGGACAGAATATAGGCGGTGACGGCTGCCGGGGCCGCATGGCGCAAGAGCCCGCCGCCCTTGAGGTCAGAAAGCTGCTGTCGGATCAGGTTCATCTCGTTGATTTCAAGTCCCGAGGCCAGCAGCAGGCGGCCGACCTCGGATTTGTCCGCCAATGTCAGCCCCGGCGCGGGCGCGACCATCAGGGCCGACCCTCCGCCCGAGATCAGTGCGATGACCCGGTCCTGTGGCGCCGCCTGTGCAAGGAAATCCATCACAGCGCGCCCAGCGGTTGCGCTGGCCTCATCCGGTACGGGATGACTGCCCGCCATGACCTTGGCGCCGGGCAGATCGCATAGGTTTTCCGGGTTTGTCACCACAAGGGCCGCGCGCCGTTCGGGAATGTGATCCAGCGCCTCGCGCATCATTGGGATGGCCGCCTTGCCCACCGCGAGGATCAGGCTGCGTCCTCCGTCGGGCACAGGGGCGAGTGGTGCCTGCGCGAGCTGCTGGCGCAGGGCGCGAGCCGGATCGGCGCGTTCGACGGCGGCGGAAAACAGCGCAAGCGCGGTCTTTCGTAGGTCACTCATGGTTCATGTCCCCGTCTGGCGTTGCTCTGTGCGACGCGCTCGTTCATGTTATCGCTAAACTTGCGGGGTCTTTTGCCTCAAGCCGAAGGACCGCGTCAACCTTATGGGCGCGCTTTAGGGCGGGGACGCGGGAGTCTGCGTGGCCCGTCTTGTGTGATCTGATCCAAAGACAGGGTGTGATCGGCGTTCTTCATGCGGTGGCGCAGCATGGTGCGTGTGAGGCGGGCCAAGTCTGTCTGATAGGCCGGGTCCTCTGCCACATTCTCCATCTCGCCCGCGCCTTGGTGATCGAACAGCAAGGGCGGCAGCTCGGCGGCGAACTCCACCAGCGTGAAGCGGTCGTCCCGCAGAATGGCAAGGGAGGAATTCGACAGATCCAGACCGGGTATCGTGCCGGGGTCCTCGGGCTGGGCAAAGTCCAGCTCTGAGTAAGAATAGCTGCGCCAACCCGCAGGACGATCTCCGCGCAGAAGCGGCAGGAGCGAGACGCCATCCATGGCGTTGGGAATGTCTTGCCCAACCCACTCCAGAATGGTTGGGGTCAGATCAATGGATTCGGTGATGTCCGTCAACCGGCTGCCCGCTCGGGCTTCATTGCCGGGCAGGCGGATCATCAGGGGCGTTTTGTAGGCTGCATCGTAGACCGAGAATTTGCCCCAGCTGTGGCGATCCCCCAGCATCTCTCCATGGTCGGCGCTGATGATCACGAGGGTGTCGTCCTCCTGGCCGCTGTCCTTCAGAAACTTCAGTACGCGCCCGATATGGGTGTCCACCTCGCTGGCGAGACCAAGGTAGAGTGCGCGCAGGGTCTGAACCGCTTTGTCGCTGGCCTCCAGCTCAGGAAAGCCCAGCACGGTCGAGGCCGGGGTGATCGCGTCCATCATCGGCCCAAAGAAGGGATGCACGGCGCGCTCCGCCTGCGCATCGGCCAGCCGCGTGGGGAGTGGGAGGGCGGCAGGGTCATACATCTCGTTATAGGGCGCGGGCGCCACCAGCGGCGGATGCGGGCGGATATATGTCAGATGCGCGAACCAGCTTTGGTCTCTGTAGGCGGGCATCGTGGCAAGGAAGCCATCTGTCAGAAAGGCGGTGTCGCTGTCCTCGGCCCGGTAGGGCGCAGGATCATTAAGGCGCGGTGGGCCGCCCGTGGACGAAACAGGTTTGTACAGATCCCAGTAGTCGTCAAACCTGTACCCTTTGGTCATGAGGTAAGATCGCCACGGATAGGACATCTCAAGCCGCATCTCCAGCATCTCGTGGAAATCGGCCATGTGGTATTCATATGTCTGGACTGCTGGGTCATTCGGGTGATGCACACGCGGATCGCGGGAGGTGTCGGTATAGCCAAACAGCATCGGCAGGTAACCGCATTTGCGCATTTCACCCGCCAGCGTCGGGGCATCATGGCGCAAGGGCGTGCCATTGCGGACCGAGCGGTGGTTCATCGCATATTGCCCGGTCAGGATCGAGGCGCGGGATGGCCCACAGGGGTTCACCACGGTGTAGTTCCGCTCGAAAGTGACAGCGGTCTCCATAAAGGCGCGCAGATTGGGCAGATCCACATGGGCTGCCAGCGCCCCGTTCAGGCAATCGGCCCGAAGCTGATCAATGAGGATGAACAGAACATTCTTGCGCCTTTCGGTCATGGTATGCGCCTCCTCCGGCTCTTTTCGGTGCCAGATAAGCCTGCTGCGGGAGGCTTGGAAAGCGTTTTCTGGACCACACAATCCCGTAATGGATGACCGTTTTGTGTGAATTGGGGTGGATATGTGTGGGAAATCCGGTCATGTTAGAGCTAACTTTCGTGAAGACCCTGTTGAGACTGGCTGATTTATGTCCACCACTTCCACAGATCTCTCGCGCCGCGAGGCCGAACTTGTCGAGGCGCTGCGCCGTCTTGGTGGCTCGGGGCGCAGCGGTGAACTGGCGCAGGTTCTGAACGTGTCAGAGGAAACCGTGCGCCGCACGATCAAGGCGCTGGCAAAATCGGGCCTTGTTGAGCGTGTCCATGGTGGCGCCCATCTGGTGGGCGGATCCTCAGGCGCCAGTTTCTTTCGCCGCATCACCGAGAACGCGCCGGAGAAGCAGCGCATCGCCGAGGCCGCAGCGGGCAGCATCGAAGATGGTGCTACGGTCTTTCTTGATGTTGGCTCGACCAGTGCCTTTGTGGCTGAGGCGTTGCGGCAAAAGCATGATCTGACGGTGGTGACAAACTCCATCGGTGTCGCCCAGACCCTCGCGAGCCACAACGGCAACCGCGTTCACATGCTGGGCGGAGAGATGCAAAGTGATGAGCGCGGCACCTTTGGCCCCGTGGCCGAGCAACAGGCGCAGCAGTTCGCCCTGGACGTCGCTATTTTGTCTGCAGATGCGCTGTCCGCGAAACATGGGGCGTTGTTCCACAGAGCGCCCGAGGCCCGGCTTGCCCAGGTGATCGCCAATGGCGCCGAGACTGCGATGCTGGTTCTGGACCATGGCAAGTTTGGCAAGACCGCGCCGCACCGCGGACCAGAGCCAAGCACCCTCGACGTTCTGGTAAGCGACCAGATGCCGGGCAAGAAGCTGGCGAAGGCGCTTGAGGACTGGGGCATCAGGGCTGAAATCGCCGTCGCTCCGGCAGGCAAAGAACAATAATCGGAGACGGAGATGGCAATTCTTACCTTCCTGATCAGCCTGATGGGGGCAACCATGCTGCTGCTTTTCGCGGTGCGGATGGTGCGCACCGGGATCGAGCGCAGTTATGGTGCCTCGTTTCAGCGGCTGCTGACGGGGGCGGACAACCAGTTTCAGGGTGCAACTGCAGGCATCGGTCTGGCGCTGGTGCTGCAAAGCTCGGCTGCCGTGGCTTTGTTGGTGACGGGGTTTGCCGCAAGTGGCTATCTGACTTTTCCGATGGGGCTTGCGATCGTGCTAGGCGGCGACCTTGGCTCGGCGCTGATCGTTCAGGCGTTGTCCTTTCGGTTGGATTGGCTAGTGCCTGTGCTCTTGGCCGTTGGCGGCTACCTGTTTGTCAAAACCGAGGCCAAGAAGCCGCGCCAATTGGGGCGCATTATCCTTGGTATCGCCTTTATCCTCATCTCCCTGCGCTTCCTGCGGGAGGCGATGGACCCGATCCGTGACAGTGCCTTTCTGCCTGCGATCGCGGGCTATCTCGCACGGGATTACATCACGGCCTTTCTGGTGGGCGGGGCGCTGGCCTTTGTGATGCATTCGTCCGTCGCAGCGATCCTTATGTGCGTTACCTTGGTGCAGATCGATGCGCTTCCCTTTGAGGCGGGACTCTCGCTGGTGCTGGGGGCGAATTTCGGGTCGGGGTTCATTCCGGTCTGGTTGAGCCGTGGAATGGCGATCTGTGCACGACGCATTCCCTTTGCCAATCTTGGACTGCGCGGGGCCTGGGCGGTCTGTTGCCTTTTCGGAGCCAACTATGCCTTGCGGCAGGGGCTTTTGGGTGATCCGCAAGGCGGGCAGATGCTGGTCTATGCACATCTGGCCTTCAACACATCGTTGCTTGTGGTGGCATTGCCGCTGTGCCGCCCGGTGCAGGCGCTGATGGTGCGTGTCCTGCCTGAGGCCGCTGGGCCCGAGCCAGAAGTGCCGACCCGTCCGGTCTCTGCGCTGGTGCCGGGCGACTATGCTTCGCCGACGCTGGCAATCTCCAATCTCAAGCGCGAATTGCTGCGCATGATCGATCTGATCGATACCATGTTCCGCCCGGTTCCGGACCTGTATCGCAGTGGCAATGCTGTGCAGATCAAGGCGGTTCAGGCGCTGGACCACGAGGTCAACACCTGCCTCTCTGGTATCCGCGCCTATGTGGCGGGCATCCCCGAGGGCGCCTTCAGCAAGGCTGAGCTCAAGACCGCCCGTGAGATGGTGGAATATGCGATCCGCTTGGAGACCGCAGGCGATGTGGCGGCGGCCCGCCTTGCCGCCCTTGCGGGCGAGAAAAACAAGAAGGATTTGAAGTTTTCAAAGGACGGCTGGGGGGAAATCACGCGCATGCACGAGGCGATCATGGCCAATCTGCGATTGGCCTCTAATGTGCTGATCTCGGACGATCTGGAGAGCGCGCGCCTGCTCAACCTGGAAAAGACCGAGGTCAAGCGGATGGAGCATGACAGCCGCAAACGTCACCTCAAACGACTGCAGTCGGGTGTGTCGGAGAGTTTCGAAACCTCCGATATTCATTTGGAGACCCTGCGTGCCCTAAGGGAATTCAACAGCCATATCGCGGCCGTGTCTTACCCGGTTCTCTATCAGAATGGACAGTTGCTGGAGACGCGGCTGATCCAAGACATGCAGCCCGAGGCTGTGGAGTGACCTTGCAGCGGCTCGGACTGCTCTCGATTCAAAAAGGCGTAGATAGGCTGTGAGTACCTTTGTCATCGTGATCGTTCTGTCTGCGGCCATGCTGCATGCGGTATGGAATGCCATCGTGAAAACGGCGGCAGATCGAACGATCATGCTGGGGCTGGTTGCGCTGGGCCATGTCATTCCCGGCGCTGTGATGGTCGCACTTTTGCCGTTGCCCGCCCCGGAAAGCCTGCCCTATGTGCTGGCTTCCACCGTGATACATTTTGGCTACTTCTACATGCTGGGGCGGGCCTATGCGCATGGTGACCTCAGCGTCGTCTACCCGATTGCCCGTGGTGTCGTGCCTGCGCTGGTTGCGCTTTGGGCGATGCTCTTTGCCGGAGAGGTGTTGCCGCTTCAGGCCTGGGGCGGGATTGCGCTGATTGCCTGCGGAATCCAGCTGAGCAGCTGGCAGGCACTGCGCTCGGGTGTTGGTCGGGCGGCGCTCGGCTATGCGGTCGGCACCGGGATCTGCATCTCGGCCTATTCGCTGACCGATGGGCTGGGCGTGCGTTTGTCAGGCAATACGCTCAGCTATTGGGCCTGGGGTGCGTTTTTGCACCTGTTCGTGACTCTTTTCATTGGCCTGCGCAAACGGAATGCCCTCGGCGCATTGCGCCCGCGCACCTGGGCGATCGGGATTGGTGGCGGATTTGTCTCCATGACGGCCTATGGTCTTGTGCTCTACGCCAAAAACTATGCCCCGCTCGGCGCGGTTTCTGCCCTCAGGGAAACCTCGGTGATCTTTGCGGCGCTCATCGGATTCGTTTTCTTGAAGGAGGGAAACTGGATGCGCCGCCTTGGCGCTGCGGTGCTGATGGCGGGGGGAGTTGCCCTGATCGGAACGTCGCTGTGATGAGTATCATCGCGGCATCAGTGCCCAATCTGCGGGCATGAGCGTTGACGCAAGTCAGAGTGGGGCGCAAACTGCTCGTCGTCACGGCCCCGCTGTGGCGCATTAAAATAAAGGCAAACCTGAGCTTTCAGACGCTTCTGGACCGATCCGACCGCCATAGTGCGACATTCTGGCCTTATCAATTTTTGAAACTGTCACTGTCGGCTGAGGCGGAGCGCCCGCAAGCTTTTGTTACGCAAGACAACGAAAATAAAAAAACGATCAATAGTCCTATAGGGAGACACTAAACCATGACTGCAAAACACAACCTGACCCGGCGCTCTGTACTGAAGTCGGCTGGCGCCGCGGCGCTGGCGGCTCCGCTTTATTCCAAAAGCGCGCTGGCCTCCTCGGGTGAAGTCAACATTCTGATGTGGTCGGACTATCTGCCGCCCTCTTTCCTGGAGGCCTTTGAAGCCGAAACCGGCATCAAGGTGAATTACACCGGGATCGGTTCGAACGAAGAAATCATCAACAAGATGAAAGCGACCAAGGGTCAGGGCTTTGACATTGTTTCCCCGACCAACAACCGCTCGCTGCAGTGGGGGCCGCTGGAACTGCTTCAGCCCTTCGACATGAACAAGGTCAACATCGACGCGGTGAACCCGGCGATGGCCAAGATCGGCACCGACGCGTGGAACTTTGATAGCAAGGGATCGCACTGGCTGCCGCATATCTGGGGCACCGAAGGCATTGCCTACCGCACGGACAAATGGCTGCCCGCCGGGGACGCGCCCTCTTACGGCGATGTCTGGAGCGAAGAAAATGCGGGTAAGACCATGGGCCGCGCCCATTCGATGATGCTGGGCGCCGGTCTTTACATGGAAGCCTCGGGCGAGATGGAGCCGGGCTCTGTCTGGGCCGCTTATGAAAACGAAGAAACCATGCGCAAGGTCTGGGGTCAGATCACCGACTGGTGCGTGGCGCGCAAGGATCGGATCAAGCTGATCTGGAACGATGCTGACACCCAGAAGAACGGTCTTCTGAACGAAGGCGTCGTGGTCGGTCAGACCTGGGACGGCCCGCCGCTGGCGCTGAAATCCGCAGGTGAGCCGGTGCACTATCAGGCGCCGGTCGAGGGTGCGATGGCCTGGGTCGACGGCATGTCGATGCCGGTCGGTGCGCAGAACATCGAACAGGTCTATGCCTTCATCGAATTCGCATACCGCAAGGAGCCAGCAGGCGTAGCCATCGACAGCCACGGCTACAACTCGCCGGTTCTGGGCGCCGATGCCTATTCGGGCGATACCTACAAGAAGAACTTTGCCGAAGCCTATCCCGGCGACAGCCTGGCCAACCTCAACCCCTGGCCGGCCGAGGCGCCCTGGTACGCCGACGTGCGCACCGAGTTCGTCAACAAGTTCAAGAGCGCCTGATCCGCGCCTGACACCAAACTGGCTTCCCGGTGCACCCGGGGGGCCAGCCACGCGCCTAGGGGCGCAAGACGCAAACATCAATTGAACGGGTGCGGCGGGCACCGGCTGGCGTCGTGTCACCGGGCTGGTGGATTGCACCCCGGGGAGAGGCCATATGAGTGCTGGGGTCGGCGTAGATCTGGAGAAACTCTGGATCCGATTTGGAGATTTCGTCGCCGTGCGCGACGCGAACGTGAAGATCAACGGGGGCGATTTCTTCTCTTTCCTCGGCCCCTCGGGATGCGGCAAGACCACGATCCTGCGGGCGGTCTCAGGGTTTCTGGAGCCAAGCGAAGGCCGCGTGCTGATCGGCGGCAACGACATGAAGGGCATTGGCCCGAACAAGCGCCCCACCGCGCTGATCTTTCAGAATCTTGCGCTATTCCCGCTGATGAAGGTCTGGGAGAACATCACCTTCTCGATGGAGATTAAGGGCGCCTCGGCCAAGGACCGCCGCAAGCGCGCCGACGAGCTTTTGGACATGATCGCGCTGCCGGGGCAGGGGGACAAGCTGCCCTCGGAACTGTCCGGCGGTCAGCGCCAGCGGGTTGCCATTGCCCGCGCGCTTTGTGCTGAACCCGACGTGCTATTGCTGGATGAACCCTTGTCGGCGCTGGACCTCAAGCTGCGCCAACACATGCGTACCGAACTGCGCGAGATCCAGCAGAGGGTCGGCATCACCTTTATCTACATCACCCACGATCAGGGTGAGGCGCTGACCATGTCCGACAATATCGCGGTGATGCGAGCAGGCGTCATTGACCAGATCGGCGATGGCAAGACCGTCTACAATGACCCCTCTACCGCTTTTGCGGCGTCCTTCGTGGGGGAAAACAACGTCTTTCGTGGCAAGGTGAAACAGGTCTCTGGTGACACCGCGCTGATCTCCACCAACCGTTCGGGTGACCTTCTTGCGCGTATCTCCACCGCCAACCAAGGAAAGATGCAGCCTGGCGATGACGCCATGCTCTTTATCCGCCCCGAAGCCTTTGCCCTCGCCCCCGCAGGGGCCAGCGGCGATCATTTCGTCACCGCGACCGTCACTAACGAAGAATTCGAAGGCAACGTCTTCAACATCTTCATGGAAGGTGATGGCGGCAAGGAGTTGAAGGTCTCCCTGCCCAATCTTGGTCAATCCTTTGACAGCCACAAGGGCGAGGCGATGACCCTGCAATATGATGTCCAGAACGCCGTGGCCTTGCCCGCGGGCGAACTGGCCACGGAATAGGAGGCGATCATCATGCCTCGGTTCTTGAGGGAATTCTTCAATCGCAACGGTGTCGGGATGGGCTCCCTGATGCTGGCGCTGGTCTTGTTCTGGACGGTGGGCCTCATCATCCTGCCGCAGCTGTCGATGCTCGACTTCTCATTCAGGCCCAACCTGCCGCCGCCAGAGATTGGCGGGCCAAAGGATGTCTACACGGTCGAGAACTACAAATACCTGATTTTTGGCCCCGAAGGCGGCAGCCAAGACTATAACGCGGTCGATCTGCGGGTGTTCTACCGAACCCTGATCGCAGCCGTATTCGTGACGCTGTTCAACCTCGTCCTGTGCTATCCTATCGCCTATTACCTGGCGCAGACCAAGGGCAACCATATCCGCATCTTTGCGCTGATGCTGATCATCCCCTACTGGATCAACGAGATTCTGCGCGCCTTTGCCCTGCGGATCATCTTTGGTGAAACCGGGGTTCTGAACAACGCGCTGGTGGGCCTGGGGATTTTCGACACGCCCTTTGATTTCATCCGCAACGACATCGCGCTCTATGCGGGTCTTGGCTATGCCTACATCCTGTTGATGATCTTCCCGATCTACAACGTGATCGAGAGCCTGGATCGCAACCAGATCGAAGCCGCGCGCGACATGGGCGCAAGCTGGCCAATGATCCACCGCCGGGTGGTGATCCCCTATGCCAAACCGGGGATCAGTTCCGGCTGTACCATGGTGTTCATGCTGTCGGCCGGGGCGCTGGCCGCGCCGCAGATTCTGGGCGGACCGTCCTCGCTCTGGTTCACGCAGCTGATCTACCAGCAGTTCAATGACAACAGCGACTGGCCACAGGGCGCGGCCTATGCGGTGGTGCTGCTGGTCACTTGTATCCTCTTGGTTCTGGCTGTGATGCGTCTCTTCAAGGTCAACATGGGGGATATCGGTAAATGAGATCCCTGTCTTTCATGCGCGTCAGCATCTGGGTCTATCTGGCGATCTTTTTTGCCTATCTCCTAGGTCCATTGGTGATCATGTCGATCACCGCTTTCAACAGCCCCGAGTTCCCCCGCGCAACCCCGTGGGAGTGTCTCACCTTCGAATGGTTCGCGGCGCTCTTCCAGGACGAGCGGATCCTCAACGGGATCAAGAACTCGATCCTGGTGGGGGCGGGCACTGTGGTGCTGTCGGTCGCCATGGGTCTGGCGGGGGCGCTGATGCTCACCCAGATCTGGCCGAAACTGCGCGCGACCTACTACACCATCATCATCGCGCCGATCCTGATCCCCGGCGTCGTCATCGGTATCTCGACGCTGGTGTTCTGGGACCGGATCAACCGGATGGTGGGTCTTGGCGCCGACAGTTTCCTGTCGAACGGGCTGTTCCTGACGGTGATCGGCCAGTCCACCTTTATCGCGAGCTATTGCATGCTGGTTCTGGTGGCGCGTCTGCAGCGCTATGACACCGCCCTCACCGAGGCGGCGCTGGACCTTGGCGCGACCCATGCGCAGGCCTTCCGCAAGGTGCTCTTGCCGTTCATGAAACCGGCGATTGCTTCGGCGGCCGTGCTGGCCTTTCTGGCGAGTTTCGAGAACTACAACACCACCACTTTCACCTTTGGTGAATACCCGACGCTGACGATCGAGCTGGCGCAAAAGGTCCGCTATGGCATCACGCCCGCGATCTCGGCGCTGGCCTTTATCATCGTGGTGCTCACGGTCTTTGCCGCGCTGTTCAACGAGGCCAACATCCGCCGCAAGGATCTGGTCGCCATGGCCCGCAAGGACGCCACGGTAGAGGAACTGGAAAGCGGCAAGTTTCGCGTTCCGGGCTTCCTCAGCTCCAACTGGGCGGCGGTTGCGCTGGTCGTTATGGCCTGCGCCACGGTTGTCGTGGTGGGCACCGCCACGGTCTACAGCCCCGCGCAGTGTATCGCCGACGTCCAAGAGCAAAAGCGCATCGAGACCGAGCTGCGCATCCAGGAGCTTCGCCAGCGCCGCGCCGAAGAAGCCGCCCGCAAAGCGGCAGAAGAGGCCGAAACCGCCCCAAAACCGCAGGCAGCGCCTTCGGGCAACAACTCCGGCTTTGGCGGGGTGTTCAGCCCCAACGCCTTGACCGGCAGTGGCGAGGAAGAAGAGAGCAAGGCGCCCGAGGCGGAGGACAGCAACAACTCCGGCTTTGGCAATGTCTTTGCCCCCAGCGGGTTGAGCGGCGACTGATCGGACTACGAAGAGAGGATAAAGGCGGCCCTTGGCGGGGCCGCCTTTTGTCTCAGTAGTCAAAACTGGCTGGAAACCGGCATTCGGCGGAGAAGCCTCTACTTCATCCCGACAAAGTACCCTTCGTATTCTAGCCTTCCGCGCATTCCTTCCGGGTTCTCCACCGCAGTTTGATACCGGAACAGCTCAAAACCCTCACATTGTTCTACTCCGATCAGTTCAATGGAGACGCCATCGAGCCCGCCTCCGCGGATGAATTTGGGGAGATAGTAATAGTTGTTGTAATCATGTTTACCGTCCTTGAATTCCTTGATCCGCTCATGCGTCAGATGACCATTGCGAAGCGCGGTTGTATCTGCACCGTTCGCGGCTAAGACGACGTAGGAAAGTTTCGGTCCCCCCGAATTTGCCATTGTAAGCACAGGTATGCAGTTCTTCGGAAGTGTTGCGTCTGGGTTTTCAGGGGGCCTGACTGATGAGGAATAAAAATCCCTGCACATTGGAATATCGCCTGACGGCCAGTTCTCCCAAGATACCCGCGATCCGTTTCCTGAGATCTGTGCTTCATTGGTTGTGAATATGCAGGGGGTCTCATCTATGGACCAATACTCCCAGTCGTCTGAACCCGAAGTTCGTGATGGAAAGGAAAGTGCTGCATCCAGTGCCAACGCCTGAACTGCCGAGTAACTGTACGATTTTGTGCGCTTCTGGACTCCTAGTTCATCAAAGTGCGCGTTGAAGCGGTTAATGCCAAAGCCGCAAAGCATTACGATGCTCATGATGACAAGCAAAAATCGCATGTTTCGAATCTCCATCGAAGGGTTTGGATAAAAAATCGCTGAAAACTATGTTTGCACGACTTCGGTGCAAGTGCGGCCAAGTCTGTCATAGCCCTGATGGTCCAGACAATGCAGCTATTCCTGAAACATACAGGATGCGTGCAGGCGTTCACCCAGCCCGGCTCAGCCCCATACCACCCGGTACCGTGACCGGCGGGCCGGACCAGTCCAGACCCTCGGGCAGGCGGTCGGTGATGAAATGGTCCATCGCATCAAAACCGGCAACGCGGTGGGCGGCGGTGCGGCCCCATTTGCTGTGATCGGCGACGAGCAGCATTTGCCGCGCGCTGGCGCGGATGGCGTTGCTGACCTCGGCGTCGAACTGTTTGAAATCGAGGATGCCGAACGCGGGGTCCAGCGCCCCCGCGCCGATCACGCCGAAATCTGCAACGAAACGCCGGTAGCCCTCCAGCACCTGCGCGCCCACCAGATCCCTGTCCTCGGGGCGCAGTTGTCCGGCCACCACATGCACATCGCAGGAGGGCGCGTTGCACATCAGGCGCGCCACTTCGAGGTTGTTCGTGACGATGGTGATGTCCGGCGTCTGGACCAGCGCCTCAGCCACGTATTGCACCGTGGTGCCGATGCCCAAGAGCACGGTTGATCCTTCCGGGATCATAGCCGCCGCAGCCGCCGCAATGGCGTGCTTGCGGTCCTCATTGAGGGTCGAGCGGACATGGAAGTTCAGGTTCAGCGGGTTCGAGGGCGGCGCCACACCGCCGTGCACGCGCCGCGCCAGACCTTGATCGCAGAGGTCATTGATGTCGCGGCGGATGGTCTGGGTGGCAACACCGAAATCGCTGGCCAGTTCGTTGATGGACTGCTGGCCCGAGGCGCGCAGCTGCTCCATGATCTGGCGTTGACGGTCGTTCAGCTCGCTCATTCCGGCTTCCGTTCCTTTTGTCGCCGCCTTTTCGGTCCCGTTCGGATCAGATCGACGGCGCGATCCAATCCGGGGTAATTCCGCTGCGCGCGATGAACTCTGAAACATCGTGACCGGCAAACAGCCCGTGCGCTGTGATGAGGGCGGTGTTCCAACCCTGCGCCTGCGCCCCTAGCACATCCGTATGCAGCGTGTCGCCAACCATGGTGATCTTCTGCGGCGCTATGCCGCCAAGGCGTGCCTGCGCCGCCGCATAAACGGACGGGAAGGGCTTGCCATGAAATACAGGGGTAATGCCTAGCCGGTCCTGCAAGGCATGGGCATAGTATCCCGGCTCCAGCGTCAGCCCGGCCTCTCGTGGCGCGACAAGATCCGGGTTGGCCACCACAACAGGGCGCGCATGGCGCCTCAGGCTGTCTTCCAGAAGGCCTTGCCGCGCGGCTGACCAATCGGAGGTGCTGAGCATCAGGAAAGCATCGGCGCTGTCGTAGACCGCTGCGTCGTCCCCGAGCGCCATTGCCTGAACCGGTAGCTCTGTGGGATCGAAATCCGGCGGGGCCATTACGCCCCAGGAGCCTGTCGGCGCAATATCGGTCAGGCAGGTCTCGCAGACTTCACGGCTTGAGATGATCTCATCGCTGGAGAAATCAAAACCCAGGCGGGCGAATTTCTCAGTTGTCTGGGCACGGGTGAAACTGGCGGCATTGGTCAGAACCAACAGCGCCTTGCCAGCCGCGCGCAGCTCGGCCACGCGCTCATGCGCGCCGGGGATCGGGCGGTCGCCGACGTTGAGCACCCCGTAGGCATCAAAGACAAAGGCATCTGTCACGTCCATGAGCTTATGAAGGCCTTCAACCGGCTCGGCCAGCCCCTTTTGACAGTTGGCGGGCAGTCGGGTGCGGATTTGCTCGTATCGGACAAAGGCCGCTTCGGGGGTCATTACGCTGTGACCTCCGCGCCAAAGACCTCTTGCCGCAGCCGCATGGCCATGGCGGGATCGTCGGTGATCACCCCGTCGACATCTGAGGCAAGGCCTTTGCGAATGGCCTCTTCCCCACGCAGGGTCCAGACCATGACCTTAAGGCCAAGGTCGCGTGCCAGCGCGCGTTGATCCGCCGTCATTTCCCAGAAAAGGGGGCTCCAGACGCTGGCGCCATTTGCGGCCAGATCGCGCAGCATGGTTTCGGGCTCTGCGCTGGCACCATCGAGCCAGGGCGAGCCGTCGTAGAGGTTCCCGCTGGGATGGATGGTCTTGCTCATCGACAGGTGTGAGCGGCGCAGTTGCGGTACCAGTTTGCGGGCTGCAGTCAGGATCTGCCAGTTGAAGGAGTGGATCAGGCAGGAGTCCTGCGTCCCGGTGGCCGCGATCACCTCCGCGGTGGTGCGCAGGAAATCCTCGGGGTGCGGTTCGGCGCTGTCGTCGGGATCGTGTTTCAGCTCGACCAGCACGTCGATGGGCCGATCCGCCTTGGCCACCAGGTCCAGCACCTCGGAGAGACGCGGAATGCGGGCGCCGGGCAGTTCCTGCTGCTGGGGGTGTTTCTTGGCATACTCCGATCCGGGTCGGATGCCGCCAACATCAAAGGTGCAAAGCTCCGCAAAGGTAAGGCTGCGCACATCCGGGCCTTCCGCGGTCAGGAAGGCGCCGTCGGCATCGCGGGTCGTGTCGGCAAGAAGACGGTGATTGTGGGTCACGACAGGTACACCGTCACGGGTCAGAAGCACGTCCAGTTCGATCCCGTCGGCGCCAGAGGCTATCGTGTGCTCAAAGCCCTCCAACGTGTTCTCGGGGAGCACATCCGGCGCGCCGCGGTGGCCAAATATCTTGGGCGGTTGCATCGCGTGTTCCTAGTTCAGACGTTGCCCGGAGGACAGATCGAAAAGGTGCAGCTGATCGGCTGCGCATCCAAGTTCAAGCATTTCACCGCTGCCATGCTGCTGCACGCCGGACAGGCGCACTGCCAGCGGCACCGAGGTGCCCGAGACAGTGCCGTGCACAACCGTGTCGGCGCCGAGCTGTTCGACGAAATCGACCTCAAGGTGGAACTGTGCCGCACCCGAGGCGTCCATGGACAGGTGTTCGGGGCGGATGCCCATGGCGATCTGAGCGCCTGCGCTTGCAGGGATTTCGTCGGCAAAGCGGATGTCTCGGCTGCCATCGACCAGCAGTCCACGGCGATCCTCGGTAACGGTGCCTTCGACCACGTTCATGGCCGGGCTGCCGATGAAGTCGGCAACGAACCGGCTGGCGGGGCGCAGGTAAAGATCCATGGGCGTGCCGATCTGCTCGACCCGGCCGGCGTTCATGATGATGATCCTGTCGGCAAGGCTCATCGCTTCGACCTGATCGTGAGTCACGTAGATGAAGGTGGCGCCAAGGCGCTGGTGCAGGGCCTTTAGCTCGGCGCGTAGTTGTGTGCGCAGCTTGGCATCGAGGTTCGACAGGGGTTCGTCAAACAGGAATACCTTGGGGTCGCGCACGATGGCGCGGCCCATGGCGACCCGCTGGCGTTGACCGCCCGACAGCTGTGCGGGCTTGCGGTCGAGATACTCTTCCAGGCGCAGGGTACGCGCGGCCTCGGCGATGCGCTCGGCGATCTGGTCCTTGGGCAGGCCCTCGTTTTTCAGGCCGTACTCCATGTTGCCGCGCACCGACATATGCGGGTACAGCGCGTAGTTCTGGAACACCATGGCGATGTCACGATCGCCGGGTTCCAAGTTGTTCACCCGGCGCTCACCGATGTTCAGATCGCCAGTGGTGATGCTTTCAAGACCGGCGATCATCCGCAGGATGGTGGACTTGCCGCAGCCCGAAGGGCCGACCAGCACGATGAACTCTCCATCCGCGATATCCACGTTCACGTCGGACACGGCGGTGACACCGCCCGGATAGGTCTTGCCCAGGGATTTGATGTTGAGAGTAGCCATTTATTTCTCGCTTTCGACCAGCCCTTTGACAAAGAGCTTTTGCATTAGAACGACGACCAGAACCGGAGGAATCATGGCAAGGACGGCGGTGCCCATGATGTAGTGCCAGACCGGCAGCGCCTCGCCCGAGTTGACCATGCGCTGGATGCCCATGACGACAGTGTAGAGACTTTCGTCGGTGGTGATCAGCAGCGGCCAGAGATACTGGTTCCAGCCGTAGATGAAGAGGATGATGAAGAGCGCCGCGATATTGGTGCGCGACAGCGGCAGCAGGATATCCTTGAAAAAGCGGATCGGCCCTGCGCGGTCGATACGGGCGGCCTCGACCAGCTCATCCGGGATGGTGAGGAAGAACTGGCGGAACAGGAAGGTTGCCGTGGCCGATGCGATCAGCGGCACGGTGAGGCCCGCATAGGTGTTCAGCAGGCCCATCTTCACCACCACATCGAATGTGGGCAGGATCCGCACTTCGACGGGCAGCATCAGGGTGACGAAGATCATCCAGAAAAAGCCCATGCGGAAGGGGAAGCGGAAATAGACGATGGCATAAGCCGACAGGATGGAGATGACGATTTTGCCGAAGGTGATGACCAGAGCCATAATCGCGCTGTTGAACATCATCATGCCGATGGGCACACCGCCCGCCTCGGGCAGACCGCCGGACAGCAGCTGGGTGTAGTTCTCCCAGGCCTGATCGCCGAACCACAGCGGGATGGGGGATTGTGACAGGGCGCCGGGTCCGTGGGTCGACGCAACAAGCGCCATCCAGACCGGGAAGCACAGGAACAGCACACCGACGATCAGGATCGCATGGGTGAGGAACGTCAGAATGGGGCGATTTTCGACCATCAGTATTGCACCTTGCGCTCGACGTAACGGAATTGGATGAAGGTCATCAGGATCACCATGCCCATCAGGATCACCGACTGCGCGGCAGAGGATCCGTAGTCCTGACCGATAAAGCCGGTGTTGTAGACGCGGAACACCAGGATCGAGGTTGCATCGGCCGGGCCGCCCTCGGTGGTGGCGTGGATCAGGGCGAAAGTGTCAAAGAAGGCGTAGACGAGGTTGACAACCAGCAGGAAAAACGTGGTGGGCGTCAGCAGAGGAAATGTGATCGACCAGAAGCGGCGGATCGGGCCTGCGCGGTCAATGGCGGCGGCCTCGATCAGGGATTTCGGGATCGATTGCAGACCGGCCAGGAAGAACAGGAAATTGTAGCTCACCTGTTTCCAGGCAGCGGCCACGACAACCAGCAAAAGCGCCTGATCGCCGTTCACGTAGTGGTTCCATTCCACCCCCAAGCCTTTCAGCCAGTAAGCCACGATGCCAAGCGAGGGGTTCATCAGGAAGTACCAGATCACACCGGCCAGAGCGGGGGCGACCGCGTAGGGCCAGATCAGAAGCGTACGATAGCTGGTCGCGGCCTTGATCGCCCGGTTGGCCGCCACCGCCAGCAAGAGCGAGATCGCCATCGCCAGGAAGGCCACCGAAAAGCCAAAGATCAGCGTGGTGCGGAAGGACTTCAGATAGCCTGGATCGCGGAACAGCTCGTAGTAGTTCTCAAGCCAGACCCATTCGCGGGAAAAGCCAAAAGCGTCTTCGATGAAGAACGAGCTTTCCAGTGCCTGATAGGAAGGCCAGAAAAAGAAGGCGACGGTGATCGCGATTTGCGGCAGCACCAACATGTAGGGCAGCAGCTTTGAGCGGAAGACGACACGCTTTTGCACGGGCAGGAACCTTTGGGGGGATCGTGGTCAAAAAGGGGAGGCCCCGGCGGGGGCCTCCCATTAAAGCCAACAGGTGGGGATGATCAGTCGTTGGCTTTTTCGAACTTGCGCAGCAGGGCGTTGCCGCGCTCGACAGCTGCGTCAAGGGCGGTCTTGGCGTCTTTGTCGCCTGCCCAGACGGCTTCCAGCTCTTCGTTGATGATGTCACGGATCTGAACGAAGTTACCGAAACGCAGACCTTTGGAGGCCGGGGTCGGTGTGTTCAGCGACAGCTGCTTGATCGCGGTGTCGGTCATCGGATCGGTGTTGTAGAACCCCTGCTCCTTGGACAGATCGTAAGCTGCGTTGGTGATCGGAACATAGCCGGTGCTCTGGTGCCAGGCGGCTTGCTGTTCAGGCGAGGAGACGAACTGGAAGAATTCGGCAACACACTTGTATTCGGGCGCTTCGTGACCGTTCAGAACCCAGAGGGTCGCACCGCCGATGATCGAGTTCTGCGGCTTGTCTGCAACGGCTGTGTCAACCGGCAGCATGGTCTGGCCGAATTCGAAGTCGGTGATGTCTTTCTTGAAGCCACCATAGTAGGCCGAGGAGTTGATCCACAGCGCGGTTTCGCCGTTGACGAACTGGCCACGGCTGTCACCGCGACGACCGCCATAGGCGAACAGGCCTTCTTTGCCCATGTCTGCGATACGCTGAATGTGGTTCACAACCGCATCATTGTTGAAGGTGAACTCGGTCTTGAGCGAGGCAAAACCGTTTTCCTCGGTGCCCATGGGCAGGTTGTGCCAGGCCGAGTAGTTCTCGATGTTGGACCAGGACTGCCAGCCAAAGGAGAAGGGCTTTTCAACGCCGCTTGCTTTCAGGGCGCGGGCGGCTTTTTCAACTTCGTCCCAGGTGGTCGGAACCGCAACACCGGCTGCGTCCAGCGCGGTTTTGTTGTACCACAGAACCGGGGTGGACGAGTTGAACGGCAGCGACAGAAGGTTGTTGTCGGTGTCGGTGTAATAGGAAATCACGGCCGGAAGATAGGCAGAGGCGTCAAATTCCACGCCTGCATCTTCCATCAGCTTGTAGACCGGGTAGATCGCGCCCTTGTCACCGGCGGCCATCATGGTCGCGGTGCCGACCTCAAAAACCTGAACGACGTGCGGCTGCTCACCGGCGCGGAAGGCGGCGATCGCTGCGGTCATGTTCTCGGTGTAGTTGCCTTTGTAGACGGCATTGATCTGGCAGCTGTTCGAGCCGCCGTTAAAGTCCGCAGCCATCTGATTGACGGTTTCACCAAGCTGACCGCCCATGGCATGCCAGAACTGTACTTCAGCCTTTTCGGCGAATGCGGCGGTGCCAACCATGGCAAAGGCGGTGGTTGCCGACAGAATGGATTTGAGTTTCATGTTCATCTCCTATCGCTGCGGATTGTTAATCGCGGCCGCAGCAGGTCCCCGTTTTGATTCTCTATGAGTTCACTCACTCATATGAGGCGCTTTATTCTGTGTTTGTAACGCTCATATGAATTCACTTTGCGTTCAGATGAACATTTCGTCAAGCGCGTACATAACCTGCTCAATAAATAGTCATCTGCCGTTATCGGCCCTTTCGCGCCCTTCATAAGCTTGAATTTGTACGGATTTTGGTGAACTTGACGGCTTTTTGGGGTGAGGTGTCCACAGGGAAAAGCGCCCGGTTTTACCTATGGGCGCTGAAGAACACCAAACCCGGCCTGCAGGCATGCGCGGCCGGGTTTATTGATTCTCTCAGTCAGAAAAGGCCATCTTCGCCGGGTGTCAGCCAGCCTTGAAAGTGGAGTTGAACTGATCCCGCAGGATGTTCTTTTGCACCTTGCCCATTGTATTGCGGGGCAGCTCGTCGAGAACCACCAGCTTGCGGGGGTGTTTGAACCGCGCCAGAACGCTGCGCACCGCGTCCATGACGGCGTCGGTGTCGGGGGAGGCTCCGGGTTCGGGCACGATCACGCCCAGAACGGTCTCGCCAAAATCCGGGTGCGGCACTCCGATCACCGCGCTTTCAAGCACGCCGGGCTGATCATCCAGAACCAGTTCGATTTCCTTGGGGTAGATGTTGTAACCGCCCGAGATGATCAGGTCCTTGTTGCGCCCGACGATCTGCACATAGCCATCCGCGTCGATCAACCCGAGGTCCCCGGTGATAAAGAACCCATCCTCGCGCAGCTCGGCGGCGGTCTTCTCGGGCATCTGCCAATAGCCCTTGAAGACGTTTGGCCCGCGTACCTCGATCTGCCCGATCTCTCCATCGGGCAGGGTGGCACCGCTATCTGGATCGGTGATTTTCAGCTCGACGCCGGGCAGGGGAAAGCCCACCGTGCCCGCGCGCCGTTCGCCATCAAAAGGATTGGAGGTGTTCATATTGGTTTCCGTCATCCCGTAGCGCTCCAGGATGCGGTGGCCGGTCCGCTCTTCGAACTGTACATGGGTTTCCGCCAAAAGCGGCGCCGACCCCGAGATGAACAGCCGCATATGCGCCGCCAGATCGCGGGTGAAGCGCGGATCGCCCAAAAGACGCGTGTAGAAGGTCGGCACCCCCATCATCGTGGTCGCCTTTGGCAGATGTGCAATGATGGCATCCAGATCGAACTTCGGCAGGAAGATCATCGACCCGCCCGCCGCCAGGGTCACATTGCTGGCCACGAACAGCCCGTGGGTGTGAAAGATCGGCAGCGCATGGAGCAGCACATCATCGCTCGTGAAACGCCATTCGCTGACCAGAGTGCGCGCGTTGGACAGAAGGTTGTCCTGCGTCAGCATCGCCCCTTTGGAACGGCCCGTGGTGCCGGAGGTATAAAGAAAGGCCGCCAGATCATCGCCGTTGCGCGGAACCGTTGGATAGCTCGTATCCTGCTGCTTTGCTTCGTCCATCAGACTGCCGCTGCCATCTGCGCCAAGGGTCATGATCTGCGCGCCCAGATCCTTGGCCACTGGCGTCAACCCGTTCAGGCTGGCGCCGTCACAGACGATCATCCGTGCGCCGCTGTTTTCGATGAAATAGGTCAGCTCATCCACCGTGTAAGCGGTGTTGAGGGGCAGAAAGACCAGCCCCGCCTGCGCGCAGGCCGCATAGAGCGCCAGTGCCTCGGGGGATTTTTCGACCTGCACCGCCACGCGGTCGCCCGGCTCAAGGCCCTTTGTGGTCATCACATGGGCGATCTGGGCCGCCGTCTCCAGGAAGGATTGATGCGTGATCACCTGACCGTCAGGCAGATAGAGGAAGGCGGTGGTGTTTCCGGCATGGGCACCGAACAGCCCGTCATAAAGAGGATTTGCCATGGGCTAGTTGCTTTCCGTTTTGTGAGTCTTTGAGGCGGCGGCCAGGGCTCGTACCTCTGCCGTTGCGGCCACCTTGAGAGTGGTGGCGAATTGCTCGTGGTTTTGTGCGACCTTCTTGAGGTCATAGAGGTAGTTCACCATTGCGCCGCCCGATTGCGCCCGACCTTTGTCCGAGGTGTCTGCATCGGCGTGTACGGCATGAATGATCGCGCCATTGCCAAGGTGGAACCGCGCGACGGGATCAAAGGGCAGGCCGCCGCGCCCCTTGGCTGATAGCAGGTAATGGGCGGCATCGGCCTTGACCTGCTCCGGGTCGCTCGGATCCCACTCCAGACCTTCTTTCGCGATCCAGCCCGCAAGCCCCGGAATGGGCGAGAGGGTGACAAAGGTTTTCAGTCCGGGCAGTTCAGCGGCCAAATCAGCGGCCACCTGTTTGATCAGGGAATTGCCGAATGAGATGCTGGCCAACCCCGCCTGACAGTTGGAGATCGAATAGAATACCGCCGTGTCTGCCTCATCCGCCGTCATTGGCGTGCGGTCCTCAGTCAAAAGCGCCTGAACAGACCCTGGAATGCCCTTTGTTAGAGCCACTTCGACAAAGATCAGCGGCTCATCCGGCATGGCGGGGTGGAAGAAGGCAAAGCAGCGCCGGTCCGCCGGTTGCAACCTGCGGCGCAGGTCATCCCAGCTGTCGATGGCATGCACCGCCTCATAGGCGATGATCTTTTCCAGAATATTGGCCGGGCTTTGCCAGTTGATCGGCCGTAACACCAGGAAACCCCGGTTGAACCAAGAGGCAAAGAGGTGGCGAAAGTCCTGATCCAGCGCCTCCAGCTCGGGAATGCCGCGCCCCAGCCGCAACAAGTCTGCGCGCATCCGCACCAAGGCGCCGGTTGCTCCGGGCACGCGGTTGAGGCGGCGGATCAGCTCTTGTCGGCGGGGTTCCACCGCCGCCATAAAGGTGCGATAGCTGTCTTTCGAAGGCGCTTGTTCGTAGGCGTCCAGCCCATTGCGCACCGCTTCGGGATCAATGTTCAGCTGGTTGGCTATATGGGTGAAGAAGGCCAGCTTTTCCTCGTCTTCCAGTCCCTCAAATCCAGAGATCACCTCTTGCGCCAGCATCAGGCCCGAGGTCTCCCCGGCGGAACCGACCAGATCCTCGGCCAGCTCTGAAATCGGTCGGCTGTCCCTTTGCCCGCCGCCGGGCCAGAGGTAACGCCGCTCGAACACGGTCGAGAGCAGGTCGGCGAGAAGGCTCACACGGCACCTCCCATCACCGCGTTTGGCAGCCATGTGGCAAGCCCCGGGAAGAGGCACAGCAGGATGATGGCGATCACCATGCAGGCCACGAAGGGGAGGGAGCCCATCAGGATGGTCTTCAGCGAGATATCCGGCGCGATGCCGTTGATCACATAAAGGTTCAGACCCACCGGGGGAGAGATAAGCCCGATCTCCATGTTGATGGTCAGCACTACGGCAAACCAGATCGGGTCAAAGCCGGCGGTGGTGATGATCGGCAGCAGGATTGGTGCGGCCATCAGGATCACCGCGACGGGCGGCAGGAAGAAGCCCGCGATCAGAAGGAAAACATTGACCGCCCCCATAAGTACCCAGCGGTTCACATCCAGCGTGCCGATCCATTCTGCAATCGACTGGGTAATGAAAAGCGAGCTGAGCATGTAGGAAAAGACCCCGGCAGCGGCGATGATGAAGAGGATCATCACCGATTCCTTGGTGCTGTCGCGTAGCACCACCCACAGATCGGCCGGGTTCCAAAGCTTGTAGATCACCATCGCGATCACGAGGCAAAGAAGTGCACCCACGGCGGCGGTTTCCGAAGGTGTCGCAACACCGCCATACATCGCATAAAGCACGCCAAGGATGATCAACAGGAAGGGGATGACGCGGGGCAGGATCTCGAAACGCTCCGCCCAGGTATAGCTGCCTGACCCGAGGCTTTTGGTCTCGCCCGAACGCCAGGTCGAATAAAGAGACCAAGCCATGAAAAGCCCCACCAGCATCAGCCCCGGAATGACGCCCGCCAGAAACAGCCGTCCGATCGAGGTCTCTGTGGCGATCCCGTAGACGATCATCGTGACCGAGGGTGGGATCAGGATGCCGAGCGTGCCGCCCGCGGCGATTGAGCCTGCCGCGACTCCGTCCGGGTACCCGCGCTTGCGCATCTCGGGGATGCCCATCTTTCCGATTGCCGCACAGGTCGCTGGAGAGGAGCCCGACATCGCGGCAAACAACGCGCAGGCGCCAAGGTTGGAGATCACCAGCCCGCCCGGCACGCGTGTCAGCCACCGCTCCAGCGCCTCGTAAAGGTCAGCGCCCGCGCGGGTTGAGGCGATTGAGGCCCCCATGATGATGAACATCGGGATCGATAGAAGGGCGAAGTTATCCAGTTTGCCGAACAGGATCTCCGGCATCAGCTCAAGACTGCGCATCCCGTCGAAGATGATCAGAAAGCCGGCGGAGACGATCAAGAGACCCAGCGCGACAGAGACGCCGGAAAACAGCACAAGGATGGTGGCAAGGGCGACAAGCCCGCCCAGAATAAGAGGGTCCATGGCTCAGATCTCCAGGCCGAAGGGTTTGTCGGCGCCAGTCAAAAGGGCCACGAGGTCGGCAATCAGCTGCAGCAGGAACAGGGCAAAGCCGACGGGAATTGCAAGATAAGGGATCCAGAGCCGTACGCCCCAGACCGTGTCAGAGCGCCAGCCGCGCTCCCAAGCGAAATGCCAGTATTCAAACCCGTACCACAGCATGATCGCCATGATGCCGATGGACAGGATCGACGTGACAATGGCGAGCGTGAACCGTGCACGCGGCGGCAGCGAGATCGGGATCAGGTCAACATTCACATGTCCGCGCAGCCGTTGCACGTATGGAAGCCCCACAAGGGTTGCCGCGATCACCAGGTAGATCACCGCTTCGGTCTGCCAAACGGTCGAGCCGTTCAGCACAAAGCGGACCACGATCATCTGACAAGTGATGGCCACGGCGGCGACAATCATGGCGGCTGAGCACCAGCCTGCGAGGGTCGAGAGGGCCGCAACGGCCCGCAGGAACGTATTGTTCCCGGTGTTTGCGATCCTGGCCGAGCTTTGTCCTGCCATTCCCGCCTCCTGATATTATTGGGTGTTTGGGAGGCAGAGCGGACATGGACCCGCTCTGCCGGTTCGGTTCACTCGACAGCGAGCGCCAGATCGAGCAGCGCCTGCCCGTCCGGAACCTCATCCACGAATTTCTTGTAGGAGGTTTCCATGGCCAGCTTGCGCCAGGCTTCAAAATCATCCGCGCTCATCTGGGCGATTTCCACGCCTGCGTCGGAGAACACCTTGGCCGAGGCGGCATCCTGTTTCTTGGCCTCTTCCAGGTAGTAGGCTTCGGCCTTTTCGGCGGCGGCCAGAAGCGCGTTCTGTTGCGCTTCGCTGAGGCCGTCAAAGGTGGATTTGTTCATGAGAAGCGGCTGATACATGAACCACAGCGCTACATCGCCCGCTGGGGTGTAGCAGCTGACCTGCTCGTAGATCCGGTAAGAGACAAAGGACGAGGACGAGGTGTTCGCGGCCTGCAGAACACCGGTCTGCATGGCATTGTAGATCTCGGACGATGCCATCGAGGCGATGGAGGCGCCGGCACCCGCCAGCATCTGCTCAAACGACTTGCCGGCTGCGCGGGTCTGCAGCCCTTCGATATCGGCGGGGCTGGTGATGCACTTGTCCTTGCCGGCAAAACCGCCCGCTAGGTAGCCATGCACCAGAACCATCACGTCGTCTTCGGCCATCTTGGCCTCAAGCGCCTCCATGAAGGGAGAGTTGCTGAGCCGCGCGGCATGGTCGTGGTTCTTCACGAGGCCGGGCATTAGCGTCAGGTTATAGGCGGGCTGCTGACCACCGGCATAGCTGAGCGGCAGGACGGTCATGTCCAGCTGGCCCCGGCTGAGCGGCTTATACTGCTCACGCGGTTTGAACAGGGATTTCGATCCGAAGATCTTGATCTCCAGATCGACACCGGCGGCGGCGACCTCATCCGCGACGATCTGTGCCACCTGATGGCGGATGTCCTTGTTCGACCACTGATGCGACAGGCGCAGCTCGGTGGCATTGGCCAGAGCGGCCGACGACAGAAGTGCCGCGGCGGCGACCGCGGCTTTCAGCATGGTTTTCATGTTTTTCCTCCCAGAGCATCCGGTCTTTTGCGACCGGAGATGCCCAAGGGTAAGCGGCAGGTGTTTTTTAAGTCAATCATTTTGTATACAAGAATGGAAATCTTGAATTCTGACTGGTTGGATGCTACTGCGGTTTCATGGGGCAACGTCGTGCAGATACCATTGCGGAAGAGCTGGAAGAGCGGATCTTTGACGGTACGTTCTCCGACGGTGACCGGCTGGACGAAGTGCGGCTTGCGCAGCAGTTTGGGGTGTCCCGCACTCCGCTTCGCGAGGCATTTCAACGGCTTGCGCTGTCTGGCCTGGTCGAATTGATCCCACGCCGGGGCGCTTTCGTGCGCCAGCCGGGACCGGTGGAGCTGATGGAGATGTTCGAGGTCATGGCCGAACTAGAGGCAGTTTGCGGACGGCTTGCGGGCAAGCGGATCTCGGACAGGGCCCTGGCCGAGCTGAACGATGCCAATGCCAAATGCCATGCAGCACTGGAAGCGCAGAACAGCGATGCCTATTACGTGGAAAACGAGCGTTTCCACCATATCCTCTACCGCGAATCCGGCAACAGTTTCCTGCAGCAGGAAGCCTGCAAGCTGCACAAGCGCTTGAAGCCCTTTCGCCGTCAGCAGTTACGGTTTCGGGGGCGGCTGGCGCAGTCCATGGCCGAGCATGAGGCTGTCGTCGAGGCCTTGACCAATGGCGACGGCGAGGCGGCGGCAGCAGTGCTGCGCGAACATGTGGCCGTGCAGGGCGAAAAGTTCCACACCCTGATGGCCAGCCTCAGAAGCGCAGCGGAGTAATCCGGCTCCTAGTCGCGGTGATGCAGGATGCGCCCGATGGTGTTCATCAACAGCTGTGCGGCAAGGATCGAAGTGCAGCCCGTCGTGTCGTAGTCCGGCGCGACCTCCACCAGATCAAGGCCGACGATATCGCCGTGCTGAGCGAGGGCATCTATGAACTCCAGAACCTCGTAGTACAGGAACCCACCATGGCTGGGCGTGCCTGTGCCCGGTGCGATCGAAGGGTCAAAGGCATCGATATCGATGGTCAGGTAATAGCGCTCCCCTTGCGGGATGCGGTTGATCAGCGCCTCGGTGCCCATTTGGCGCACATGGCGTACCGACTGGATGTCCGATCCCATGGCGCGGGCGGCGTCATAACCGTCCTTGGCGGTGGAAGATACATTGCGGATGCCGATCTGGGTCAGCCCGGTGACATAGGGTTTTTCGGCAGCCCGGCGCATCGGGTTGCCATGGCCATAGCGCACCCCGTGGCGCTCATCCACGAAATCCAAATGGGCATCGATCTGAACCACATGGATTGGGTCCTGATCGTCAAAGGCATTGATGCAGGGAATATTGACCGAGTGATCGCCGCCCAAGACCACCGGCAGGGCGCCGGCCTCAAGGATCTTGCGCACGCCGTATTCGATATTGGCGTGGCTCTGCATCGTGTCAGTGTGGATGATGTCGGCATCCCCAAGATCCACGATGCTGACCTTTTCAGGGTCCAAATAGGTGACGTCATCCTCGAAATCATAAGCGCCCGCATGACCGAAACTGAACAGGGTCGAGGCCTCGCGAATGGCGCGCGGCCCCATGCGCGCGCCGGACCGCCACTGGGCACCAAAATCAAACGGCGCGCCAAGCACTGCGGCATCGGCATCGATGGCGTTCCAATCCTCCACGTAAGGATATTTGCCAAAGGTGCAGATGCCGACGAAGGGCAGGTTCAGCCGCCCGCTGTCATAACCGTGTTTGCTCATGCCGCGCTCCCCACTGTCTTTGCTGCCAGTAAGGGGAAGCGGCGGCCTCCGGTCAAGCGGTGGGTTGCACCGCTTCCGGGTGGGCGGCGGCAAAGGCGGGATGCTGGGCGCAGGCTGCCTCGACCGCCAACAGACGCGGCATGTCGGAGATATCCGCCTCCCAGCGGCGCGCGTTGTAGATTTGCGGCATGAGGCAGATATCGGCCAGCCCGGGGGTAGAGCCGGTGCAATAGGGGTTTTGGTCGAACCCTGCCAGAAGGGTTTCAAACGCCTGCAGGCCGGGGCGGATGAAATGCTGCATCCAGGCCTTTGGCATATCCTCACGCCCGCCGCTCAGCCGCGTGGCGTGGCGGGCAACGGCCAGGTTGCAGACCGGATGAATGTCCACCGCGATGGATTGCGCCAGCGCCTGCGCCTGTGCGCGCTTTGCCGGGTCTTTCGGCAAAAGGTTCAGATGCCGGGTCTGATCGAGGTAGTCGAGGATCGCCAAGGATTGCGTCAGCCGCAGCCCGTCGATCTCCAGCACCGGGACAAAGCCCTGCGGATTGCGCGACAGATGTTCGGGGCTGCGTTGCTCTCCCTTCACCAGATCCACGGGGATGGACTGGTAGGCGATCCCGGCAAGGTTCAGCGCAATGCGCAGCCGGTAGCTGGCCGAAGAGCGCCAGTAATCAAAAAGAACCACATCCGTCATTTTGCCTCTCCCTATATGAAACCGCACCCGAACGGGCCGGGTGCGGTTTGTCATTTTGTGCCCGAGGATCAGGCCTTGTTCAATTCCTTGGCGTGCAGCCAGTCCGCGTGCTGTGGGGCCTTCTTGGTCTTGGACCATTCCTCCAGCATTTCCCACTTCACCGCGTCCAGCTTTTTCAGTAGCGCGTCTTCTTCCGGGTCGGGGCAGGCGAGTTCCACACGGTGGCCATTGGGGTCGAAGAAATAGATCGAGTGGAAGATCGAATGGTCGGTAACGCCCAGCACCTCGACCCCGTTGGCCTCGAGGTGCTCTTTGAATTCGATCAGGGTCGCGCGGTCCTTCACCTTGAAGGCGATGTGCTGCACCCATTCCGGCGTGTTCAGATCGCGGCCCATCTCGGGCTTGGTGGGCAGTTCAAAAAACGCCAGAACATTGCCGTCGCCTGCATCCATGAAGACATGCATGTAAGGATCGGGTTCATGGGTGGATGGCACGTGATCCTCGGCAATGGCCAGGACAAAGTCCATCTTCAGCATCTTGTTGTACCACTCCACCGTTTCCTTGGCGTCCTTGCAGCGGTAGGCGACGTGGTGGATTTTCTCGATTTTCACTTGCTCTCCTCCGAGGGCTGAAGCGCGGCGGCAGCCAGCGCCTGTTTCAGGATTGCGCGTTTCCCGATGTGGTTGGACAGGACCAGAACCAGCCGCGCATTGAGCGCGTCGCTCTCGGCCTTGGTGAGGCCTTCGTGGGTGGCCAGAAGATCAGCGTAGAAATCATCTGCGCCGTCGATGTTCGGGGTCAGGATCAGTTGCTCGGACATCCGTATTACTCCTTGCCCACGGCGCGGCGGATGGCGGCGCGGAACTGGTTGTCGTCATAGGTGGCGCGGCGGGCGGCCACGTGCTGGTCAGGGCGGATCAGGTAAACGCCGCTGTCATTATCGCCCAAATACCGTTCCTTCAGCGCCATCGTCCTGTCGTCCTTGATGGACAGCGCCAGGCGGGTGACCTCAATACCGTCTTCCTCGATCACATCGGGCGCGTCGGCGTCGATGGTCAGCAGGGTGAACTTGTCCGCCAGTTTCGGTAGCAGGAACTCATCTCCTAGGGGCGCATCGGGGCAGGGGGAGCCGGGGCGTGTCCGAGCGGGCCCATCCTGCAGCGCATCGGCGGAGTTGAGGTGCGAGCCGTCATAGGTGCAGGGCACCGACAGGCGCCCCGAGTTCACCAGCGGACGGGCAAATTCGTGATGTTCGCTGAGGTCCAGCACCGCATCGCGAAGTACGCGGGACATTTCAGATTTCGGCGTGATGAAATCGGTGGAACGGCTGGAATTGAGGATATTCTCATCGGCGCCGTAAATGCGCTCCTGGTCGTAACTGTCCAGCAGGCTTTCGGGCGCCTTGCCTTCCATCACCAATTTCAGCTTCCAGCACAGGTTGTCGGTGTCCTGCAGGCCCGAGTTTGCACCGCGCGCGCCAAAGGGCGAAACCTGATGTGCGGCATCCCCCGCAAAGATCACGCGGCCATGGCGGAATTTCTCCATGCGGCGGCACTGGAAAGTGTAGATCGACACCCATTCGAGTTCGAATTTCACATCCTCCCCCAGCATCTCCTTCAGGCGCGGGATCACATTCTCGGGGCGCTTTTCACGCTCCTTGTCGATGTCCCAGCCCAGTTGCAGGTCGATGCGCCAGACGCCGTCAGGCTGCTTGTGCAGTAGCGCCGACTGCCCCTTGTTGAAGGGCGGGTCGAACCAGAACCAGCGTTCGGTGGGGAAATCGGCATCCATGATCACATCGGCGATCAGGAAGTTGTCTTCAAAGACGCGGCCGACAAAATCCAGCCCCAGCATGGTACGGGTCGGCGAGCCTGCGCCATCGCAGGCGATCAGCCAGTCGGCCTCGATGTTGTAAGACCCTTCGGGCGTGTCGATTTCCAAGGTCACGTGATCGGGGTGGGTGCCGATGGCAGAGACCTTGTTGCGGCCGCGGATCTCAATCGGGGCGCCTTCCGCTTGCAGCTCCTTGACCCGGTTCACCAGGTATTCTTCGAAGTAGTACTGCTGCAGGTTGATGAAGGCCGGGCGCTTGTGGCCCTCCTCGGGCAGCAGGTTGAAGTCATAGACCTGACGGTCATCAAAGAAGACCTTGCCGAGGTTCCACTGTACCCCCTTGTCGACCATCGGCTGACCGCAGCCAAGGCGGTCGAGGATCTCCAGTGGGCGCTTGGCGAAACAGATCGCGCGCGAGCCGAAGCTGACCTTGTCATTGTCGTCCAGCACCACGGCTTCGATGCCCTGCTGGGCCAGATCGATGGCGGCAGCCAGGCCAACGGGGCCTGCGCCAATGATCACCACCTTGCGCCGCACCGGCGCCGGGGCGTCCTGATCCGCATGGCGTTCATACGGGTACAGGGGCACTTCAAAGATCTTGTTCATCTGGTGTCCTCCCAAATGGTGCCGATTGGCACGACTTTTCCGGTTCCCGGCCTGAACGCGCAGGCCGGGAGGCTATGGTCATCGTCTCATGTCTTCTCAAAGGCCGGTACGATCTGGATCAAACCGGCACATAGGTTGGATGGCGCCTGGGCCTTACCCTTGTAGGGCGTCCCACATTTCCAGATCGCGCTGGGCGGTCCAGATGCGGGGGGTGTCGATGCCGCGGGCCTCGTCATAGGCGCGGGCAACGTTGAAGGGCAGGCAGTGTTCGTAGATCGCGTAGTCCTTGAACTTCGGATCGCACTCTGCGCGCACCGCATCCCAGGCCTCTTTCAGGGTGCCGTTGCGGGCGGCCACGCGAGCGGCGGGGCGATAGGTGCTTTCCACGAAATCGCGGGTGTTCTCGATGGCGGCGTTGACCATCTCCTTGCCGACCAGCGCGTCGCCCCGACCGGGAGCAATGGCGTCCACGTCGAAGGATTTGATCGCATCGAGCGTGTCACCCCAGTCGCTGAAGTGACCGTCGCCGCAATAGCAGGCCGAGTGGTATTCCACGATGTCGCCGGTGAACATGACGTTCTGATCCGGCACATGGATCACGATGTCGCCTGCGGTATGAGCGCGGCCCAGATGCATCAGGTCAACGCGGCGGTTGCCGAGATAGACGGTCATGTCGTCGGAAAATGTGGTGGTGGGGTAGGTCAGGCCCGGAATGCTTTCGTGGCCTTCGAACAGCCGCGGGAAGCGCTGGAATTCACTGTCCCAGTCTTCCTGGCCGCGTTCCACGACCATGGCGCGGGCGGTATCGCCCATGATGATCTGCTGCGCGCCAAAGGCCGAAGCGCCCAGAACCCGGACCGCGTGATAGTGGGTCAGCGCCACATGGGTGATCGGCTTGTCGGTCACGGACCGCACGCATTCGATCACCTTGTTCGCCAGACGCGGGGTGGCCTGCGCCTCGACGATCATCACCGAGTCATCGCCGATGATCACGCCCGAGTTCGGATCACCCTCGGCAGTGAAGGCGTAAAGCCCTTCGCCCACCTCGGTGAAGCTGATCTTCTTTTCCGTCATGTCGCCTTGCGACGCGAATGCCTTTGCCATGTGTTCAGTCCTTTTGCGGTGGGCCGAAGACCGCGCGTCAGGGGCGGTCTTCGGTGCCAGTGTTTCTTGAGGTTACGCTTAGCGCTTGTAAGGGTCGTCCAGCGCGGGCAGCACCTTGCCCACACAATCGCCAAAGCCGATCATGTAGCCGTCGCCCTTGGCTGCACCCTTCAGGGTCAGCGTGTCGCCATCCGCGATGAAGGACCGTTCCTCGCCCGTCTCCAGCGTCAGCGGCTCCTTCCCGCCCCAGCTGAGTTCAAGGAGCGAGCCGCGGCTTTCCTTGGTCTCGCCCGAGATGGTGCCAGAGCCCAACAGATCGCCAGCATTCATGGGGCAGCCCGAGGTGGTGTGATGGGCCAGCTGCTGCGCGGCGGAGTAGTACATCTCTTTGTAGTTGGTGCGCGTAATGGTGGTGGCCGCCTTGCCTTCGGGTGCCATGGTCACTTCCAGATCGATGTCATAAAGCATCGGCCCGCAGTCCTTGAGGTGGTCCAGCAGCTCCACCTCGCGCTCGGGCGTATCGCAGCGGAAGGGCTCCAGCGCAGCCTTGGTCACGATCCAGGGGCTGATGGTTGTAGCGGTCGCCTTGGCTTGGAAGGGGCCAAGTGGCTGGTATTCCCAGGCCTGGATATCACGCGCGGACCAGTCATTGAGCAGAACGTAGCCAAAGATATTGGCATCGGCCTCGGCCACGGTGATCGGGCCTTCGGAGGGGGTGCCAACGATGGCGCCCATTTCCAGCTCGATATCAAAGCGCGCGCAGGGGGCCCAGCGGGGGGCGTCGTCATTCGGGCCTTTCAGCTGACCCCAGGGACGGCGCACATCGGTGCCGGATACGACGACCGAGGAAGCGCGGCCATTGTAGCCGATCGGAATGTGCAGCCAGTTTGGCGGCAGTGCGTTTTCCGGGCCACGGAACATGGTGCCGACGTTGAAGGCGTGGTTCTTGCCTGCATAAAAGTCGGTGTATTCGCTGACCATCATCGGCATATGCAGCTCGGCGTCCTTCATCGGCACCAGAAGCGGCTCGACCTTGGCCTGCTCTGCCGCGCCTTCGGACAAGAGCGCGATCAGACGTTCGCGCAGGGCGGCCCAGACGGCAGGGCCTTCTTCCATCAGGTCGTTCCAAAAGGGGACCTCGAAGAGCGCGTAGTCGGTCAGGTCGATGAGGCCTGCCTCTTCGGCAGCCTGCATATCAAGGATCATGTCACCAATGGCGACGCCGCAGCGGGGATCTTCCTCACCGATGGAGAAAACGCCGTAGGGCAGGTTGTTCAGCGGAAAGGGCGTGTCGACGGAATTGGCCGAGGCGACCCAGGATTTCAAAAGGGGCATGGTGTCTCCCAAAACGTTATGTGCAGGCGCCGGGAATACCCCGGCGCTGAAAACGGCTATGGCAACAGGCTTACTTCAGGCCCGGCGTGCCGTCGAATTTCTTTTCGATGTCGGACCAGCAGTCGATGTAATCGTCCTGCAAGGGGGCTTCCTTGGCGGCGAACTCGGTCAGGTGCTGCGGGAAACGGGTTTCGAACATGAAGGACATGGTGTTTTCCAGCTTCTCGGGGCCGAGGTTTGAATTCGACGCGCCTTCAAAGGCGTTCTTGTCCGGTCCGTGCGGCAGCATCATGTTGTGCAAGGACATGCCGCCGGGGATGAAGCCCTGGGGTTTGGCATCATACTGGCCGTAGATGTTGCCCATCAGCTCGGACATGATGTTCTTGTGATACCAGGGCGGGCGGAAGGTGTTCTCGGCCACCATCCAGCGTTCGCGGAACAGCACGAAATCGATATTCGCGGTGCCCGGCTGGCCCGACGGCGCGGTCAGCACGGTGAAGATCGAGGGATCCGGGTGATCGAACAGGATCGCGCCGACCGGGCAATAGGTGCGCAGGTCGTATTTCACCGGCGCGTAGTTGCCATGCCAGGCCACCACATCCAGCGGCGAATGGCCGATCTTGGTTTCATGGAACTGGCCGCACCATTTGATGGTCACGGTGGAGGGCACTTCGCGGTCTTCAAATGCCGCTACCGGTGCCTTGAAGTCGCGCGGGTTGGCCATGCAGTTGGCGCCGATGGGGCCGCGGCCCGGCAGTTCGAACTTCTGGCCGTAGTTTTCGCAGACGAAACCGCGGGCGGGGCCTTCGAGAACTTCGACCCGATACAGCAGGCCGCGCGGCAGGATGGCGATCTCTTTCGGCTCCAGATCGATGATGCCCAGTTCGGTGCAGAAGCGCAGGCGGCCTTCTTGCGGGACGACCAGCAGTTCACTGTCGGCCGAGAAGAAATAGCTGTCCTTCATCGACTCGGTCACGAGGTACACATGGCTCGCCATGCCGACCTGGGTATTCACATCGCCCGCCGTGGTCATGGTGCGCATACCCGTCAGCCAGGTCAGCGGCTCGCCGCTGTGGGCCACTGGATCCCAGCGGTACTGACCCAGAGAGGTCACATCGGGATCGACGCAGGGCGCGGATTTCCAGTAGGGCAGGTCGATCTTCTCATAGCGGTGGGAATGCTTCACCGAGGGGCGAATGCGGTAGCACCAGGTGCGCTCGGGGCGTTCGGCGGTAAAGGCGGTGCCGCTCAGCTGTTCGCCATAAAGACCGTAATTGCATTTCTGCGGGCTGTTCATGCCCTGGGGCAGGGCGCCGGGCAGGGCCTCGGTCTCATAGTCATTGCCAAAGCCGGGCATATAACCCTCGTGCGCCCCGGCAAGCGACGGGGCCTGGATCATTTCATGCGGATGTGCAGGACGATTCATGGCGCGTTCCTCCTTTTCTGCTTGCCGGGGTAATAGTTGTTTTTGTAACTAACAAGAGCAAGGAGACCTAAATGCCGGAAAAAGATGATTTCGTTTTGCAGGATTTCCTGCCCTTCCTGTTGAACCGCGCGGCCGAGGAAAGCTCGCTCGCCTTCCAGTCCTACTACAAGAACCGCTACGGGATGCTGCGCAACGAATGGCGGGTGCTGTTTCACCTTGGCACCTATGGCACCATGACGGCCAAGGACATCGGTCTGCGTGCCAAGATCCACAAGACCAAGATCAGCCGCGCCGTGGCCAAGCTGACTGAGCGGCGGTTCATCACCCGCAGCCGGGATGAGAACGACCGTCGGTCCGAGCACCTTCAACTGACCCCGGCGGGCGAGGCGGCCTATCGGGACTTGCGCGGTCAGGCGGCAAGCTATGACAAGCAGCTAGCAGGCCGGTTCACGGCCGACGAAGAAAAGGCCCTGCGGCGCATGCTGCGCCAATTGGCGGGGATCGAGCCATAGACATTTGCCTGCGGGGCGCTCAAATGACAGCCACAGGCGCCTCTGCGCACAACCCAAGGAATGCCCAATGCAACAGCCAGACCCACGCGCCTTTGCCCTGATTAACTGGTTGGCTGAAAACGGGCTCTGCAGTCGGGACAGAGAGGCCTTTTTGCAGGCTTTTTGCGAGGAAATGGTGGCAACGGGGCTGCCGCTGATGCGCATGCATCTGGCGCAGCGGGCGTTTCACCCTCAGTTCGGCGGGATCGGATTCAGCTGGACCCGTGGGGCTGGGATGTCAAAGGAGCACTACGAGCACAGGGAGGTTCCGCGCGATATCTGGCTGCAAAGCCCGCTCTTTCATCTTCTGGCCCAGGATCTGGAGGAGTTCCGCTCGGATCTGAACCAGCACGACCGGGAGAGGTTCCCGATGCTTCAGGATCTGTTGGAACGGGGCGGGACCGACTATTTCGCGCTCGGCCTTCGCTTTACCGAAGTGGAAGGTCCAATGGATCCCCATCATCCGTCCGAAGGTGTTCTGATCTCCTGGACAGCAGATTGTCCGGGGGGCTTCAGTGACGAGGACCTGAACCTTCTGCGTGCAGTGTCAAACCATATGGGGCTTGCGCTGAAATCCATGTCCAATCAACAGATGGCTCGCGATCTGCTGCAGGTCTATCTGGGGCGGGACGCGGGCCGCCGGGTGTTGTCCGGAGAGATCCAGCGCGGGTCATCCGACAAGATCAACGCGGTGATCTGTCTGTTTGATCTCAAGGGTTTCACCAGTCTGGCCGAACAGATGCCGGGACCGGAAGTCATTGACATGCTGAACGACTATTTCGGCCTTGCCGTTGGCATCATCCAGTCCCATGGCGGCAATATCCTGAAATTCATGGGAGACGGGATGTTGACGATGTTCAACCTCGGCTCGCTTGAAACAGACGCCAAGGCGGCTCTCGATGCCGCCAGGGAACTGCGCCAGAAAATGCGAACCCGAAACCGTGAGCGGGCGGAGGCTGGCCTGCCCGCACCGGATTTTACTCTGGCGCTACATGCTGGCGACATTCTTTATGGCAATATCGGATCGGCGAACCGGCTCGACTTCACCGTGATCGGCCCGACAGTGAACCAGACCGCCCGGATCGCCGGTTTGGACCATTCCGTCGGGCAAAGCGTGATACTGTCCGAGGACGTGCAGCGGGCGGGTGCAGGGGCAGGGCACGACCTGGTTTCGCTGGGTCGCTACATGCTGCGCAGTGTGCCGGAGCCGATCGAGTTGTTTACGATCTACGAGCCCGCCACAGGGGCGAGCTGACAGGGCTATGCCTGCTGCTCAGATGCTGACCTCGACGCCGGGCAGGTTCAGCTCTTTCATCATGTCGCGCAGCTCCTGACGGGCGGCGATGTTCGAGATATTGAGCTGTTTGACGCCAATATCCTTGAGGTCCAGAAGGGTTAGACCTCGCGGGAACAATTCGCGAAAGATCACCCGCTCGGAAAACCCGGGCGCAATGCGGAAGCCGATGCGTTTGGACAGCATCTTGATGGCGCGTTCCATCTTTTCCTTGTTGACCATTCGCTGGGTGCCGACGCGGTTGCGGATCACGATCCAGTCGATGGGTTTCAGGCCGGCCTGGGCGCGCAGCTGGCGTGCGTTCCAGACCATTTCCGAATAGACCGACGGCCCGGTGATCTTTTCGCCCTTTTCATCGGTGTGGGCCAGAAGGTCGAAATCCACGAAACTGTCATTGAGCGGCGTGATCAGCGTATCGGCCAGCGAATGAGCCACCTGGCTGAGCCGGGTATGAGAGCCGGGACAGTCAATCAGGATGAAATCATTGTCCGGCTCCAGGCTGGAGACCGCGGCAGACAGGCGGTGATCATAAATGTTTTCGCCCGGTTGCAGGCTGTCGGGATCAATGTCAGGCAGCTCGTGCAGCTCGACGATGGGCAGCTCCAGCCCTTCCTGCTTGATGAAGGCCTTGCGGTTTTCCAGGTAGCGCCCCATCGAACGTTGCCGCAGGTCCAGATCCAGCGCGGAGACCTTGTGGCCCATGCGGGCCAGGGCGGTCGCCACATGCATGGAGACGGTGGATTTGCCTGCACCGCCCTTTTCGTTACCGACGACAATGATATGCGCCATTCAGTGATCCCTCTGGTTCCGAGCGCGCGCTTTGCGCGATTTTTGCGGACTATAGACAGTGCCCGAATCAATGAAAAGCGCAGAACAGCCCGAATTAGAGCCTGTTTGCAGGCTGCCCGGCGCGGTGCCGAACCTTGCATGCCAGGGGTAAGTGGAGGTCTGTTCTCTGGCTGAGCCCAATGATCTGTCGCTCGATGGGGCCGTCGTGATGATGCTTCACGAACATGCTTTGCCCGGCAGTGACCATGCGCGTCACGTTCTGGCGTGCGGTTCTGCGCCTAGATATCTAGTTGGTCCAGCTTTTCAAAAGCCGTTGTCAGATAGCTTTCATAGGGAAGCCAGTCAGGTGTGGACCGGTGATAAATCGGTTTTCGGGCCTGCTGTGAAGACGCCGTTCGGATGGCACTCTTCTGATTTTCAGGATGCAGACAATCCTCGGACCACTCCAGCTTGCAAAAATCCACTAGCGGGCGGATGTTCTTTTCCGGCTCCCTGGTGAGCTGATCGTAATCCACGCGGTAGATCTGATCGGGGAACAGCGTCATCCAGTGCTGCATCAGGTCATCGGCCAAGGCCTGATACCGGATGATGTCATCCATGTCATAGATGAAGCCGTTGCCGCTACCCTGCAGGCCCACTTTGTAAAGCGACCAGGCCATGTCACGGGCCGGGCGTGTGGTGTAGACAATACGTGCCTCCGGAAAGGCGGCAAGAAGACCGCCGACCCAGCGGAAATTCAGTGGCATCTTGTCGATCACGACAGGTGCTTCGTCGGCATGAGACTGCATCGCCTTCCCCAGAGCATCGCGCAGCGCCTGTGCATGAGCTTGGGTGAACTCTGACTGTCCTTCTGTCTGCATCTGCTTCAGCAGATTGAACATGGCGGTTGTGGGGTATTGCAGCTCTCCCGCGCCGGTCACACCGGGGGCGCCGCAGAGGATGCGTTCCGTCACGGTTGATCCCGAGCGCGGCAGGCCGACGATGAAGATCGGTCGAAACGGGAGGTCCGATGACGCGACCGGGGTTGGCCGGGCAAAGATTTTTTTCAGATAGGAAAAGAGCTCTTCCTCGTTCTCGACCGAGTATCCGATCATCTTTTTCTTGAGGCTGTTGCCGCGCTCCAGTTGCGTGAATGCAGCCTCATACTGCTTTGCGTCATTTAGCGCTTTGTGCAGTGCAAAACGCAATTCGATTTCCGCAGCGGTGCCGAGGCTGGCCTCCTCGAGCAGCCGTAGCATGTACTTCAGATGTGGATGATCGGCATCATAGTCGATCAGGTTGGACAGGGCGCGGTGCGCAGGCGTCAGGGTGGGGGAAATTTCAACGGCTTGTTCGAGGTGTCCCCGTGCCGTCTCCTTGTCTCCCTCCGCCGATGCAATGAGGCCGAGATTGTAGTGTGCCTGGGCTCCGGCCTCTGCGGTGCTGGTGACGGCCTCGTGGCAGGCCTTGGCTTCGTCAAGCTTTCCAAGGTTGCGCAGGCATTGCCCAAGCATGTTCAGCAGCTCGTCAGAGACCTGCCCCCTTTCAACCACAGAGGAGAGCACCTGAACGGCCTCCATATGGTGCCCCTGTGCGTCAAGGGACATGGCAAGGGTCTGGGCCATCCGTGCGTTGTTCGGCTCCAGCGTAACCGCCTGGCTCAGATGTTTGGTCGCCTCTTCCAGCGCAAAAAGATGATAGAGCGCGGCGCCGACGTTGAAATGGGCGATAGCCGTGCCGCCCCCGACCTTGAGGCTGCGTTTGAAGAAGCCAAGGGCGTTCTTGTAATCACCCAGTGCCTGAAGGCAGGCGCCCTGCAGATCCAGCAGCGGAACAAGATCCGGCGCCCGGCGCGCGAGGCGTCGCGCCGCATCGAGGGCCGCGGCGATTTTCCCGCTTTGGTACAAGGTAACAACTGCGTTCACTTCCGCCTGGCTGACGGGTTTTGAGCCTCGCCCGGGGCGAGGGATGCCTTGTCGGTGGGGAGCGCTTCCCCGGCGGCTGGGTGAAGATAACATACAAGGCTTCCATCATGAGTTTACGCAATTTCGTCCCTATTATGATGAAAATACCCTACCAAAAGGCAAATGTGCCAAAACCACACTCGCGGCGCTTGCCGCAACGGCGGGTTGAAACAAAAAAGCCGCCCCCAAAGGAGCGGCTTTTCCAAGAGGTGAAAGCGGAGCTTAGAAGCCCAGACCTTCGTATTTCTTCTTGAACTTGGAGACGCGGCCACCGGCGTCCATCAGACGGGTCGAACCGCCGGTCCACGCGGGGTGCGCAGAAGGATCGATATCCAGCGCGAGCTGGTCGCCTTCCTTGCCCCAGGTGGAGCGCATCTTGACGATGGTGCCATCGGTCATCTTGACGTCGATGAAGTGGTAATCGGGATGGGTGTCGGCTTTCATGATACCACTCCTTACGCTTTGGCTTTGTAGTTTGCGTCTTCGGCGATACGGGCAGATTTGCCGCGGCGCGAACGCAGGTAGTACAGCTTGGAACGACGCACGCGGCCACGGCGCACGACTGTGATGCTGTCGATATTGGTCGAATGCAGCGGGAACACACGTTCCACGCCTTCGCCAAAGGAAATCTTGCGGACGGTGAAGGAACCGGCGATGCCCGAACCGTTCTTGCGGCTGATGCAGACGCCCTCGTAGTTCTGAACACGGCTACGCGAGCCTTCGGTCACTTTATAGCCGACGCGGATGGTGTCACCGGCTTTGAAATCGGGGATATCTTTCCCCAAGGCGGCGATCTGTTCCGCCTCCAGCTGTGCGATCAGGTCCATCTGATCATCTCCTATTTATGCTCGTGGTTTTGTCCACGAAGTTGTGCGCGGATATGAGAGCTCTTGGTCTTCACCGGGTCCCGCAGATGCAGCCCGCCAGAGATCACACCGATCGTTCCTTGTTCTTGCCGTCCGCGCGCCGGGTTTTGGATCGAAGAAGACCCTCCGGAAGAGTTGGCGCAAAATGACAAATAGCCCGGAGCCGCAAAAGCGAATCCAGACCGGCGCTGTTTATGCCGGGATGACCCATGAATCAAGGGCAATCCCGCGTGGCTTGACTTTTGTCACAGGGCTGTCCCGGTGCGGCGCATTCTGCCAGTTGACCGCAGGATGGGCGTGTGGCAGTCGTTCTGCGCTACTATGAGGAGAATATTGTGAAAAAATCAGTTGTTGCCCTTATCGCCACCTTGGCTGCGCTGTCGGCTTGTGGACCGAGCCAATCCCCAGAGCAGCGCGCGGAAATTCGAGAGAACAAAGCGAAGAACGCCGCGATCTGGAAGACGCGGGATACCGTTGCGGTGAATGGCAAGACCTACGAAATTGCCGTCGCCCCGGACCGCACCTACGCCTTTGTATCGCCGGCGCGCTCGGATTTTGCCTACTCCCCGGTTGAGATCGAAGCGGTTGCCCGTGCCCAGACAGGCTGCAAGGCGACGTTCGGTGCCGGTATTCTGGCCTACCTGGGCGGGTATTCGGAAACGGCGGACCTGCGCCCCATTCAGGCAAAGGTTTCCGGCTTTAACTACTGGCGTGCCGATCTGTCGTGCTGAGGAAGGTCATCCTCGCCTGCAGTGTCGTGGCCAATCTGCCGTTCTTGGTGGCCTGCACCGCAGCGACGGTGTCGCAGAATCCGGTGGCGGAGGTGATGGAGCGACCCAATCGCTTTACCGCCTATCCGCAGCCGGGAACCACCTACCTCAGCTTCTCACAGGCGCATGGGTTTCAGGTCAACTACATCGGCAATGGCCGGGCCTGGCTTTGGTATCCGGGCAATTCCGGTGTGGTGCCAGAGGAGTGGAAAACGGACACGATCGGCGGCACGCCTGCGATCTGCTGGCGTCATCCGTCGGGCTCCTACAATCCTGTGACGAAACAGACGGGCGGAGGCTATGCCTGCCAAAGCCTGGTCCTGTCGCAAAAGACCATCGTGGCGAGCCTGCAAGGCGACCCATTTAATCTGCGGTCCGGGGCAGTCCCCTACCGGCTGAACCGCTGTACAGCCCCCGAAGCCTTTGTCTTTGACCGGAGCAGGTTTGGCTGCAACTAGGCGGGAAAGGCTTTGCACCAAGATAAACATCCGCGGCCCGGTTGGGCGCCGCGGATGCTGAAGCTGAATTGAATGACCCTGACGATCAGGCGGTCTGATCGTCCACTGCGGCGTCCGGCGCGTTCTTCTTCACAGACTCGATGCCATTATCGCGGCCCGAGGCGCTGGTGTAGCTCTGCGAGGTGCCGATGACCTGGCCATTGGTGGCTTTCAGGTTGAACATAAATTTCCCGGCAGAGGTTTCCTTGCGCTCGTAGCGGGCATCCTCAGAGGCGTTCTTCTTCACAGACTCGATGCCGTTTTCGGCGCTGGCCTTCTGCTTGTAGCCTTCGCTGGCCAGGATGTTCTCGCCATTGCCCGCCTTCAGGCGAAAGCGGAATTCGCCAGCCTTATCTTCGTAGAGTTCAAATTTTCCAGCCACCCTATGACCTCCTGTCATCATAAAAACTCAAGAAAGAGATAAGCACGGCTTTGGCCCTGCGGCAACGGCTTGTGCGGGGAAAAGCAGGCTGGCGGCATCATGAACGAGGACGACGGGTCAGCTTTCGTCCTTATCGCGGCTGTAGGCTTCCCACAGATCGGGGCGGCGGGCCTTGGTGATCTCTTCGCTCATCTGGTGGCGCCACTCGGCGATCTTGCCGTGATGGCCGGACATCAGAACCTCGGGAATTTCGTGACCCTTCCATTCGGCGGGGCGGGTGTATTGCGGGTGTTCCAGCAGACCCGAGGAGAAACTCTCCTCCTCTGTCGAGGCCTGGTTGCCCAGCACGCCAGGGATCAGCCGCACGGTGGCATCAATCAGCGCCTGGGCGGCGATCTCTCCACCGGTCATGACGAAATCGCCGAGGCTGACCTCTTGGATGCCATAATGCTCCAGCACCCGTTCATCGACGCCCTCGAAGCGACCACACAGAAGCGTCATGCCATCACAACGGGCCAGGTTCCGCATCATCTTCTGGTCCATGCGCCGCCCGCGTGGCGACAGGTAGATCAGCGGCCAGTTGCCCCGGATGCCCTCCATCGCGTGTTCGATCGCATTGCCGAGCACATCGGGGCGCAAGACCATGCCTGCACCTCCCCCCGCGGGGGTGTCATCCACGTTGCGATGCTTGCCGACGCCCAACTGGCGCAGATCAATGGTCTCAAGCTGCCAAAGGCCTTCTTGCAGGGCTTTGCCGGTCAGGCTTTCGCCCAGCACGCCTGGAAAAGCGGTTGGGAACAGGGTCAGGATCTTCACTTTCCATACGCCCGCCAGATCCGGCGTCGGCGTCATCAGCTCGCGCGGTTTCAGGGTCGGGCGGATCGCCTTGCGGCCATGGGATTTGGCTGGAGCGGAGGGTTTGTCGGTCATAGCGGACTGCCGTCAGAGGAAAGATGCCACGGTCCTATAGCGCCGATACCTCAGGTTTGAAACCTCGGAGCGATCAACTGCGCTGGAGACGGTTCAGAACAACCCTTCGGGTGGGTCAGCGATGATGCGGCCCTGCTCAAGGTCCACCGTGGGGACGACGGCCAGGGTAAAGGGCAAAAGCACGGTTGTCTTCATGCCCGGCCCGTGCAGCTCCAAAAGGTCCGAGGCGCCATGGTTCTGTACCGATTTCACCCGACCGAGCAACGCCCCGCCAGCGTCATAGACCTCAAGCCCGATCAGGTCGGCATGGTAGTATTCGTCATCCGGCAGGCTTGGCAGGCGGTCGCGCGGTGCAAAGAGCCGCAGGCCCTTCAGCGCATCGGCGTCCTCCTTGGTCTCAACGCCGCCCAGGCGCGCAGTGAAGCCGTTCTTGATGGCGGAGGTCAGCATCACCGAGTAGGTCTGACTGCCGTCTTCGGTGCTGAGCGGGCCATAGGCCTCAATGTCTTCCGGAATGGCGCAAAAACTTTTCAGGCGCACCTCGCCGCGCACCCCGAAGGCACCGGCCACCGCGCCGACGCAGATCAGATCGCTCATGGCAAAATCCTGTATGACTGTTGATCGCTGGCCGAATTCATTCCACAGTATCTGGGCCATAGTGTCTTTGATGACAAGATCTAGTTTCGGGCTGGCAACTGGTGGGATATGGCAGCGGTCCGATTACCATGGCGACGTTTTTTATGAATACCTTTTCCCATGCCCCGGCTCCCACTATGCAAGAGGTTTGCAATGCAGATTGCCGTTTCGGTGCTGCCCCATCTTGATTTGGCCTATATTCAGTATCGCGGGAGTTTCTCCGTTTCCGATCTGCCTCGTGTTGCAGAAGCTCTCAGCGGTATCGAAGGCTACTCTGATATGGGGTCCACCTTTGACGACATGAGCCTTGTGACCGACATGGATGTCCGTTTCGCGGATCTCAGTAACGTGGCTCGCCTCACGTCCGAACGGCTCGGAAACGAGGAAAGAACCCTGCGATCGGCGATCTGGGCACCTACGGATCTTAGTTTTGGTCTTGCGCGCATGTATCAGACCGCGTCAGCCATGCGTGGAAATCTTGAGGTAGAAGTCAGCGCGGATCAGAGGGCCTGCCTGGCATGGCTCGGGCTGGAGGCGGCATCGATTGAGGAGCTTCTGAGCGGCGTCAGGGTCGTTGTTGTACCAGAACAGGCCTAACGTGGTTCGATCAACAGAGCGCTCGCGCGGCGCTCCCAGCCTTTCTGTTCCAGTTCCGGCGTGTCATCCTCGGTAACTTCCGGATGGCCGATGCAGAAATATCCAATCAGCTGCCAGCCTTCTGGGGCGTTCAGATCCCGGTTCAGCTGCTCGGGGTCCAGCACGGAAACCCAGCCCAGCCCCAGCCCTTCGGCGCGCAAGGCAAGCCAGAACAGCGTGATGGCCGAGACCACGGAATAGCGGCGCATCTCGGGCATGGTGCCCGCGCCAAGGCCGCTTCCCTTGGGGGTGGTGTCGTCGCAGTAGACCGCCATCTGCACGGGTGCTTCGCGCATGCCCGACAGTTTAAGCCCGGCATAGCGTTCAGCCTGCGGACCCGAATAGCCCTTCAGCGCTTCGGCATTTGCTTGTTGAAAATTTCGCAAAGCTGCAGCTCGGGCGTTTTCGCTTTGAATGCGCAAAATACGCCAGGGCTCGCTCAGGCCCACCGAAGGGGCCATCGAGAAAGCAGAAAGGCAGCGCGCAAGCACTGCCTCATCCACTGGGTCAGTGCGGAAGCGGCGCACATCACGCCGCAATCGCATCAACCGATCCAATTCGCTGCGGAAGCCTTCGGGAAAAGCGCCCTCGTTGACGGTATCCCGCAGCGTCATGGTCTTATTCCGCGTCTGCGGGCGCTTCTGCTTCTTCAGCAGCTTCGGCAGCCTTGGCGGCTTTTTCTTCAGCGCGCTCCTGGGCTTTCTTGCCGGGCTGGGCTTTCTGCGGGTTGTTGCGCTCTTTCTTTTCCAGAACGCCAGCGGCTTCCAGCATGCGGGACACGCGGTCGGTGGGCTGGGCGCCCTTGTCGAGCCATGCCTTGATCGCGTCGACGTCCATTTTCACGCGCTCTTCGCTGTCCTTCGGCAACAGCGGGTTGTAGGTGCCCAGCTTCTCGATGAAGCGGCCGTCGCGGGGCATGCGGCTGTCAGCAGCCACGATGCGGTAGAAGGGACGCTTTTTCGAGCCGCCGCGGGCCAGACGGATTTTCATTGCCATGGGTTCAGTCTCCTTTGATGGCGTTGACCGGGACGGACCCGGTTATTTCGTTCAGTTTCGTGCTCCAGGGGATCGGGGAGGATCATTCCTGGTGTTTCTTGTGGTGGCGAATGACCTCATCGATGATGAAGTTCAAGAACGCCTTGGCGAATTCAGGGTCCAGATCTGCCTGTTTCGCCAGGTCTTCGAGCCGTGCGATCTGCTTTGCCTCGCGGGCCGGATCGGACGGGGGAAGGTCGTGTTGCGCTTTCAGCTTGCCCACCGCCTGAGTGTGCTTGAAGCGTTCGCCTAGGGTGTAGACAAGGATCGCGTCCAGCCGGTCAATGCTTTCGCGGTGCCCTTTCAGCACTTCGGCGGCGCGGGCCACATCATCGCGTGTCGTATCAGTCAATGGCCCATCCTTTCGGTTTGAACAGCGGGTCGGCGTAGTGGCTGATTTCCATCTCGATGCCATGGGCAAGCTGGCTGCCCTTTAGCGCTTCGGGCGAGGGATGCCGGTAGACCGCATCGCTACCGTCGATGGTTTCGGCGTCATTGTCTTTCTTGGCGCCAAGACGTTCCGCCAGACGGATGGAATCGAGGTTCTTGGGGTCGATGTAGCTGACCGCCCCGTCCCAGCCCAGCGTCTCGTAGAAGTATCGACGCGCGGCGCTGGTGGCCTCCAATGCGTAGCCCTTGCCGGCCTTGTCGGGCCAGATGATCCAGGCGATCTCACGCTCGGGCCAGCCCGCGGGTTTCCAGCCGCCGGCCATGCCGTAGGTCTCATCCGTGATTTTATCGTGGATCATCCACATGCCAAAGCCGCGGATCTGCCAATGCCCCATTTCAGCGGCATAAAGCATCCAGGCCTCGTAAGTATTGAGCGGCCCGCCCATGAAGCGTGAGCGATAGGACGAAAAGGTCGCCTTGAAGTCCGGGTAGTCCTCGGCTTCGGGACCGCGCAGGATCAGGCGCTTGGTCTCGATGGTGGGGATGGAGGAGGCAGGCATTATGCATAGGCCTCCATACCACCGTCCGATACCTCTGCCGGAGACAGGTGCCGCCACAGCTCAAGCGTGCCAAAGCGCGGGTGTGTGTAATCCTCACCGCGCTGCGCGCCAAGACGTTTTGCTACCGCGCGGGAGGCGTGGTTTTCCGGATGCACCAGGCTGATCGCTGTCTCCCAGCCCAGCACGTCATAGGCATAGGAGCGCGCGGCAATGGCTGCCTCGGTCGCGTAACCCTTGCCGCCAAAGCCTTCGAACAGATCCCAGCCGATTTCCGGCTCGGGCCAGCCATGAGGGTTCCAGAGACCGATATTGCCTGCCAGCTTGCCGGAGGATTTCTCATCCACGCTCCAGCGGCCATAGCCCAGTATCTGCCAATGGCCGATCTCGCAGGCCAGGTGCCGCCAGACCTGCTCGGGCTTCATCTGCCCACCCACGTAGGTTGCGCGATCGGAGGCGTAGAAGTCGCACATGGTGTCGAAATCCGACAGCGCAGGGGCGCGCAGGATCAGGCGTTCGGTCTCGATGGTGGGGATGGTCACGGTCATGGGCTGTTACTTCTTCTTCCCAAAACCAGACAGG
>Ga0098070_100114_pt1 | contig 48565 bp, 51 predicted proteins | sample 28_taG_FD_75063 | JGI IMG/M metagenome (GOLD analysis project Ga0098070, IMG submission 75063) | Marine viral communities from Cariaco Basin, Caribbean Sea - 28_WHOI_OMZ | ecosystem: Environmental > Aquatic > Marine > Oceanic | place: Caribbean Sea: Cariaco Basin | collected 2014-11-12
ACAAGGGTGGCATTGGCAAGGATCATCTCTTGTGTCATCTGGATTTCACATCTTTCGAGGTATTGGAAAGGCCACGTTTAGGAGGCCAATGTGACATTCACGCGATACGCGATCTATTTTGCGCCGCCCCACGGGGCGGACTGGAGCCGTTTTGGTGCCAGCTGGCTGGGCTGGGATATGGAGACCGGGGAGGCACTGCCGCACCCGGAGGTCGAAGGGCTGGACGTGGCCGCGATCACAGCAACGCCGCGCAAATATGGCCTGCATGCGACCATGAAACCGCCGATGCGACTGGCAGAGGGATACACACAGGCCGATCTGGAAACCGCCTGCGCCGCGCTGGCCGCCACGCGGGCGCCGGTGACGCTGGACGGTTTGCAGCTGACACGGCTGGGCCGTTTCCTTGCGCTGCGCCCGGTGGGAGATGAAAGTGCGCTCAATGCGCTGGCCGCCGCCTGCGTGCGCGATCTCGACCCCTTCCGCGCGCCCGCGCCCGAGGCGGAACTTGCCCGCCGCCGCGGCGCGGGTCTCAGCCCCGCGCAGGACCAAAACCTTGTGACCTGGGGCTATCCTTACGTACTGGATCAGTTTCGCTTTCACATCACCCTGAGTGGCAAACTGCCCAAGCCGGACCTGCCCGACGTCGAAGAGGCTCTGCAAGCGCATATGAACCCGCTCTTGCCCACGCCCTTTGTGATCAACGACCTGGCACTGATGGGCGAGGATACCGAGAGGCGTTTTCACCTGATCCACCGCTACGCCCTGACCGGCTGAAGCGCGGCGCGCGCGGCCATGACCGCCGCGTCCAGATCACCGCTGTTGTCGATCTCGTGGACCTTGGTCAGCCCCGCAGGCAGAGGTTTGCTCGCGCGGGCAAGTCGACGCTGCACCTCGGCGGCATCCTCGCGCCCGCGCGCCGCCAGACGGGCGGCGAGCACCTCGGGGCGGGCTGTGACCGAGAGCACGCAAAAATCGTCAAAGGCCTCCTGCGCGTTCAGAAGTACCCCGCGAGAGAGGTTGACCAGAACAGCCGTAGCACCGGCGCGCAGAGGCTCGATCTCTTTTGGAATACCGTAGTGTAGCCCATGGGCAGGCCAGTGCAGGGCAAAGGCGCCCTTGCCTGCCAGATCCAGAAATTCGGATTCGGAGACGGGGGTGTAGTCTTCGCCCCCCGCCTCGGGCGCGCGGGTGATCACCCGGCGCATCAGCTTTATGCTAGGGTCGGCCTGACGCAGCGCCTCCATCAGGCTGTCCTTGCCAACGCCCGAGGGGCCGACAACAGCAATCACCGGCCCCTTATCGGCGTTCATTCTCATGCCGCAGCCTTGGGCGAAAAGCCGGAGACATCGACAAAGCGGTCGCAGACCTGTTCGCGCGCCGCCTCGTCATGAAAGATGCCGATGATGGCTGCCCCGCGCGCCTTGGCCGCTTCGATCAGGCCCAGCACGGTGGCGCGGTTCTGCGCATCAAGGCTCGCCGTGGGCTCATCCAGCAACAGCGCCGGATAGTCATAGGCGAACCCCCGCGCGATGTTCACCCGTTGCTGCTCTCCCCCGGAAAAGGTCGTCGGGCTGAGGCTCCAGAGCCTCTCGGGAATGTTGAGCCCCGCCAGAAGGGTCGCCGCCTTTTCGCGTGCCTCTTCAATGGGGGTGCCTACCGAAAGCAGTGGCTCTGCCACCACATCCAGCGCGGGCACACGCGGCACGACGCGCAGGAACTGGCTGACATAGCCCAGCGTCTTGCGGCGCAGCTCGAGGATCTCGCGCGGCTCGGCCTTTGCCACATCGGTGTCGCCCACCATGATGCTGCCCGAGGCGGCGAGGTAGTTGCCGTAGATCAGCCGCATCAGGGTCGATTTCCCGGCCCCCGAAGCCCCAATCAGGCCGACGCATTCGCCGGGTTTGACGACAAGCGTGGCGCCCTCCATCACCGGGATCACGGCGCTGCCCTGATTGTGCAGGGTGAAGCTTTTGCTGACGTTTTGAAGTTCGATCATCCGTTTACCCTCACACCTGCAACACGCTGGAAACCAGCAGCTGCGTATAGCCATGTTGCGGATCGTCCAGCACCTGATCGGTGAGACCCGTTTCGACCACATGGCCGTCCTTCATCACCATCAGCCTGTCGGCCAGCAGCCGCACCACCGCCAGATCGTGGGTGACGATGATGGCGCTGAGGCCCATCTCGCGCACCAGCCCCCGCAAGAGATCCAAAAGCCGCGCCTGAACCGAGACATCCAGGCCCCCGGTGGGTTCATCCATGAACACCAGCCTTGGCCCGGTCACCAGATTGCGGGCGATCTGAAGCCGCTGCTGCATGCCGCCAGAAAAGGCCGAGGGGCGGTCATCAATGCGGGCATCGGAAATTTCCACCCGGCCCAGCCAGTCAGCAGCGCGGGCGCGGATATCGCCATAGTGGCGGTCGCCCACGGCCATCAAACGCTCGCCAATGTTGCCCCCTGCCGAAACCGACATGCGCAGACCATCGCGGGCGTGCTGGTGGACAAAGGCCCAGTCGGTGCGCCCCAGCATCCGACGGGCGGGTTCGGACATGGTGACCATATCCACCGGCCCGTCGGCGCGGGTGTCAAAGATGACCTCGCCCCGATCCGGCGCAAGGTGCCCGGCAAGGCAGTTCAGAAGAGTGGATTTGCCCGAGCCGCTTTCGCCGACGATGCCCATCACCTCACCGGGATAAAGGTCAAAGCTGACGTCGGTGCAGCCGATCCGCACGCCATACATCTTGGCAACGTCTTTCACTTGCAGCAAAGGGGTCATGCCGCGGCCTCCTCTCCCAGGCGGCCCACATGACCTGCCTCGCGCCGCGAACGGCAGTAATCGGTGTCCGAGCAGACAAACATCCTGTTGCCCGCATCATCGAGGATCACCTCATCCAGATAGCTGTCCTCTGCCGCGCAAAGGTCGCAGGGGTGATCGGCCTTGCTGGCCTCAAAGGGATAGTCCTCGAAATCGAGACTAACCACCTTGGTATAGGGCGGCACCGCGTAGATGCGCTGCTCGCGGCCCGCGCCGAACAGCTGGATCGCCGCCATCTCCATCTTGGGGTTGTCGAACTTGGGGATCGGCGAGGGGTCCATCACGTAGCGATCCGAAACCTTAACCGGATAGGCATAGGAGGTCGCGATGGCCCCGTGCTGGGAGATGTCCTCGTAAAGCTTCACATGCATGAGGCCATATTCCTGCAACGCATGCATCTTGCGGGTCTCTGTCTCGCGCGGCTCGAGGAAACGCAGCGGTTCCGGGATAGGCACCTGATAGACAAGGATCTGATCTTCGGTCAGCTCCGCCTCGGGGATGCGGTGGCGAGTCTGGATGACGCTGGCCTTTTCGGTTTCCTCGGTGGTGGCGACCCCGGCGGTGCGTTCAAAGAACTTGCGGATCGACACCGCATTGGTGGTGTCATCGGCGCCCTGGTCGATCACCTTGAAGGTATCCTCGGGCGTCAGCGTCGCGGCAGAGACCTGCACCCCGCCGGTGCCCCAGCCATAGGGCATGGGCATTTCGCGGCTGGCAAAGGGCACCTGATAGCCCGGCACCGCCAACCCTTTGAGGATGGCCCGGCGGATCATCCGCTTGGTCTGTTCGTCAAGGTATGCAAAGTTATAGTCAGACATGGGGTGTCCTCTTCGCCCAGCGTTCAGAACCCTGAAGGAGGTTGCTTTGGAGGCTTTGATTGCAGTTGGCATTGCGATCGGGGCGGCTGTTGCTTTTGTGATTTTCGCGGTTTTTGACGGCTTTGGAATTGACTGGAGAAAGCTCGGCCAGAAAGGTGATCCCAGCGCCGGAATTGGCGACGACTGATCTCATTCCGCCGCCTCCTTGGCCGCCATCTGCTCGACCGCTTCGGCAGCCTCTCGGCGCAGTTTGCGCACCAATTCCAGCTCGGACTGGAAATCGACGTAATGGGGCAGCTTGATATGCTCAAGGAAACCCGTCGCCTGGATATTATCCGAGTGGCTGAGCACGAATTCCTCGTCCTGTGCAGGCGCTCCCAGATTGTCCTCTCCCAGCTCTTTCCAGCGCAGCGCGCGATCCACCAACGCCATGGCAATGCTCTTGCGCTCTGACTGGCCAAAGACCAGGCCATAGCCACGGGTGAATTGCGGCGGCACGGTTTTTGAGCCCTTGAACTGGTTCACCGTCTCGCATTCGGTCAGCTCCACCTCGCCGATCTCGATGGCAAAACCCAGCTCGGGGATCTCCATTTCAACCGCCACGGTGCCGATGCGCAATTCCCCCACAAAGGCGTGGTTGCGCGCATAGCCGCGCTGGGTGGAATAGGCCATGCCCAGGATGAACCCCTCGTCGCCGCGGGTCAGGGACTGCAGCCTGACCGACCGGTCAACGGGAAAGGCCATCGGCTCACGCGTCAGATCGCCGGGCTGCGCCTCCGAGCTTGGCTCGCGTTCGATGATGTCCTCGCCCTGAAGGAACTCGGTGATATGGGGCGTGGGTTCGCTGCGGGGGGCAGAGGTTGGTGCCTCTGCCGCTTCGCCTTCGGCGGCCAGTTTGAAGTCCAGCAAGCGGTGGGTGTAGTCAAAGGTCGGCCCCAGAACCTGCCCGCCCGGCGCATCCTTGAAGGTCGCCGAGATCCGCCGGTCGCAGGCCATCGCACCCGTGTCCACCGGCAGCGTATAGCCAAAGCGCGGCAAGGTCGTGCGATAGGCGCGGATCAGGAAGATCGCCTCGATCAGATCGCCGCGCGACTGCTTGATTGCCAGCGCCGCCAGATCCGGATCAAAGAGCGAGCCTTCGGCCATCACCCGGTTCACCGCCAGCGCCAGTTGTTCACGGATCTGCGCAAGGGAGAGTTCAGCGACCAAGGTATCGCCGCGACGCTCCTCCGCCAGCCAGGCATGCGCATTGTCAATGGCGCGCTCGCCGCCCTTTACGGCTACATACATGGCTCAGGCCTCCGCATGGATCTGGGTCGAGCGCGGCAGCGCCGCCACTTGATTGCCAAAGGTGAAAAAGAAATCGACGCCCAAGGGGTAGAGCATCGCATTGCCCGCGCAGGCCGCCGGATCCGGCAGGGGCATCTGCACCGTGTCCTTGATGCCGGGACCGCTAAGGGTGGCATTGGGGGCATCAAAACCCGCGACCTCGACAATCAGAGTGGTTGAGCGGTCCGGGTATTCCGCCGTCCCGATGGGAAAACGGTCAAGTGGCATCAGTGCCTCCCAACCGCCAAGGGCGAAATCCGCCACTTCAGCCGCAACAATGGGCGCGCCAGTGTGAAAGGTCAGCCAGCCACGCATGGCCTCGCTGTCGACATCCGGCGCGAGGAAGACACCGGTTTCAGGATCGCAAAGCGTCAGCAGCAGGCTGCCCGCCGCGGGGGAGATCCCCTCGGGCGGTGTAGCGCCCGTGATCTCCTGCAGCGTGCCGGGGCGCGCCATGGCGTTCATCGCCGCGCGAAAGGCATGGGCCGAGGCCACCGGCGGATTGGCAAAGCCACCCGCGTAGACCGTATTGTCCGTCATTTGGTTCATCAGTCCTCTCCCCGCACCATGGTGAAGAAATCGACCTTGGTTGCCGCCGCCTTGGAGGCACGGGCTTCCTTGGCCGCTGCCCGCTCTTCCTGCAGCGGCGTCAGGATCTTGGCGCGCAGGGTCTCTGCCGCCTCGGTCTGCATCAGGGCGTCGATCTTGGCCGCCATCTCGGCCTTGGCCTTGGAGCGCCCCTGCACATAGCCATGCCCGACGGTGCCATCGGCCAGCGACAGGGCGCAGCGGGTGACGGTCATCTCACCCAGATTGAAGGGCGCGCCGCTGCCGCCCATGCGGCCCCGGACCATGACGCCGCCTGCCTCGGGCGCGCGCAGCCAGTCGAAGGCTGGCTCATGATCAATGGCGCGCCAAAGGTCGGCAAGCCGGGCATCGTCAGCCGAGGCCAGCAGACCCATCCAGGCCTTACGATCCTCTGCGGAGAAAGTGGTGTTCATCGTGTCAAAGCCTCTTGGCCGGGTTGTCTATATTTACTATACAACTAGACAAATCATAGGTGACTCGCCCCTGGGGGCGCAAGCCAATCCTTGTGAAAGTTTGATGACATGGCACGCACCCCTGTCTGGAAATCCATCGCCAGCACCCTGACCGAAGACATCGCGCAGGGGCGCTATGACACGGGCGACAAGCTGCCCGCCGAGGCACAACTGGCAGCGCGGTTTGGGGTCAACCGCCACACGGTGCGCCGTGCCCTGGCCGAGATGGCCACAGGCGGGCTGGTGCATTCCCGGCGTGGTGCTGGCGTTTTTGTGGCTGCAAAGCCAACGGATTACCCGATCGGAAAGCGCGTGCGCTTTCACCAGAACATCTCGAAAGGCGGGCGCATTCCGGCAAAGCAGATACTGACCACCGAAACCCGCGCCGCAGCGGCTGGTGAGGCCGCAGCACTCGGGCTTGAACCGGGCGATCAGGTGCATGTCTATGACGGGCTATCGCTGGCGGATGGGCAGCCCATAGCCCTGTTTCAAAGCATCTTCCCAGCAGAAAGGTTTCCGGGCATGTTCACGGCTCTGGAAGAAACACAATCGGTGACCGCCGCCCTGAAACGCTGCGGCATCGAGGATTATACCCGCAGCGAGACTCGCATCACCGCCCGTCAGACCACGGCAACACAGGCTTTGCATCTGCGCATTCCCGAGGGCGCCCCGATCCTACGCACTACTGGCATCAACGTGGATTCAGAGGGCACCCCCATTGAATACGGCCGAACCTGGTTCGCAGGTGACCGGGTGACCCTCACTGTCGGCGGCGACGACGAATAAGGCTCTCCCGCCCGTCGGTGGCCTTCTAACGAAGACCACCTCCGGTTGGGACCAGCGCCGCGCTGTAACGCGGCGGGTCCGGTCTACGGCGGACCGGCCGCCAATTCCGGGTCAAGGGCCACGTATGTGGCCGTGCGAATGCACGGTTTACCCTTGAGGCGGAGTTGGTCGGCAGAACACTTGATATGGCGCATCAGGGCAGAGCTGCCCCTGATGCGCCTCTCAGCAAGGAAAAGCGCCGCGCGACAGCGCGGCGCCGGGCCCAACCGGGAAGGCGCATTTTTCAAATGCGGCGCCACGGGCGGGAGCATCCCCGCCACGGACACCTTGCGCGTCTATTGCTTGGCGTTGAAGACAAACAGGGTTTCACCGTTGATCGTGTAACCGTTGATCAACCCTTTTGCCTTGTCCGACACCAGCCAGCCTTCCAGCTTCATGGCCAAATCGTTCTTGGCATGGGGATGTTTCTCCGGGTTGACCGGCAGATAGGCATATTGGTTGAACAGCACCGGATCGCCCGAGAACAAGAGCGCCAGATCGCCCTTGTTGCCGAAGTTCAGCCAGCTGGCGCGGTCGGCCATGATATAGGCCCCCATGCCGGACGCAGTGTTGAGCGCGGCGCCCATGCCTGCACCCACCGCGCGGTACCAGCTGCCAAAGCCCTCGGCGTCCAGCCCCGCGGCCTTCCAGAGGCTCAGCTCTTTCTTGTGGGTGCCGCTGTCATCGCCGCGGCTGACGAACAGCGCCTCGGCACTGGCAACCTTTTGCAGGGCATCAACAGCCGTTTCCGCCCCCGCAACCCCGGCGCCATCCGATTTCGGCCCGATAAAGACGAAATCGTTGTACATGATCTCGCGGCGGTGGGTGCCATTGCCCCCGGCCAGGAACCGCTCTTCGGCCTTCTTCGAGTGCACAAGGATCGCATCCACATCGCCTGCTTCGCCCAGGCGGATCGCCTGACCAGTGCCAACGACGAGAAGCTGCACGTCCAGATCGAGATCCTTCTTGATCTCAGGCAACAGGATCTCAGCCAAGCCCGAGTTATGGAACGAGGTGGTCACGGCCATCTTCATGTCCTCGGCGATCGAGGCTGTGGCCAGAACTGCGGCGGCAACAGCGCCAAACAATACCTGTTTCATTCTACAATATCTCCTCTCAAGAAAGCTGCCCCTTGCGGGGTCTGGGGCCCGGCAAAAAACTCTGCCGCCGGGGAAAACTCGTGAATGCGGCCACCGATGACGAGGATCACCTCATCCGCCAACCGCTGCGCCTGACCCATGTTATGCGTAGACATAATGAGGCGGGTCCCGCTCTGGGCGGCCTCGGTCAGGATCTCTTCAATCTCACGCGTCGCCCGCCCATCGAGCGAGGCACAGGGTTCATCCAGGAACAACACCTTCGGATCGCGGATCAGGGCGCGGGCCAGGGCCAGTTTCTGACGCTCCCCGCCCGAGAGCAGCATGGCCTGTCGCTCAAGCGCATCGCCAAGATCAATGCGGCGGCCCCAGTCTGCGGCTCGGGCGCGGGCTTCTTTGCGCGGCACCCCGATCAGGCGCAGGGGATAGGCAATATTCTCCACCACGGTGCGGCGCATCATCACCGGCGTCTGGAATACAAAGGCCTGACGCTTTTCAGCGTCCTCCCGCGCGCAGGCCCAGCGAAGGCTCCCTTCGCTCAAGCGCACAATCCCGTGCAGCATCTTTAGAAGCGAGGTTTTGCCAGCACCGTTCGGGCCAACGACAATGGTAACGCCCTGCCCCTCAAGCCTCAGGTCCACAGGGCCGACCAGCACCTTGCCGCGACGGCGCACCGTGCCCTGCTCGACGATCAAAGGAAACAACTCCGTCACCAGCGCCCCCCGCGTTCGGTATGCCCAACCCAGTGGATCGCAAGGTTCACCGCGACGGCCATACCGATCAGAACGAACCCAAGACCCAGCGCCATGGCGAACTCACCCTTGCCCGTCTCAAGGGCGATCGCCGTGGTCAGCACCCGTGTTGCATGGTCGATATTGCCGCCCACCACCATAATGGCTCCGACCTCGCCAATCGCACGGCCAAAGCCTGCCAGCGCCGCCGTCAGCAGCGCCCGGCGCCCATCCCACAAAAGTGCGCGGATGCGCTGACCTTGGGTGGTGTTCATAGAGATCAAGAGGTCGTGGTAGTCACTCCACAACTCGCGCAGAGACTGGTGCGCGATCGAAGCGATCAACGGGACGATGATGATGACCTGCGCGATAATCATCGCCGTCGGCGTAAAAAGAAGGCCGAAAACTCCGAGCGGCCCTGCCCGCGACAGGAAGACATAGACAACCAGTCCCACCACCACTGGCGGCAGCCCCATCAGCGCATTGAGCACAGCAATGGTTGCACGGCGCAGACGAAACCGTCTGACGGCCAGCAAAGCGGCCAGAGGCAAGGCGATGACGGATGCGATCAGAAGCGCGGTCAAAGTGACCCGGAGAGAGCGCAGGGTGATTTCAACCAGATCAGGGTCCAGCAAGACCACCAGCCAGAACGCCTGGCTCAGACCCTCCCACAGATCAGACATGGTACTTGGTTTTCTCCCGGATGGCTTGGGGTTAACGGCGCTTTCCCCCTAGCTTCCCCAGTGTCAAAACACAGGAATGTTATCGGCGACAGGAAAAAATGCAGCCGGACTTTAAAAAGGACAATTTGTCCACCATATAGAGAGATGCACCGATAACGGCGGACAGAAAGGCGGGGGCCGTGGTTCGCCGCTCGACGCTTCGGAGTATGGTCGGCCCAGATACGGGATCCGAGCCCCAAGCGTTTGTGTTCCACACTGTCATCCCGCCAACGTTTCGATCTGTCGCAGGACCTTCAGCTAGACCACCTGCGGCCTTTTGGCCTCGCACCTTGCGCGCGCCATACGAACGTGAAAAAAGTCCGACCCAAAGTGCCAGCACGGCGCGATTTCGAGGAAATGCCATGTTCGATCTGCAAACCATGCGCGATCAACTCGCCAGCACCTATGAGCTGGCGCCCAATCCCGATCTGGCCGAACAGATGTCAGAAACCTACGCCCGGATGGATCGTGTTGTGAACCCGGTCGACTGGGTCCGCTATGCGCCCTACGTCGCTGCCATCAATGCGCTCAAGAAAGAACGCGGCGCTGTCATTCTGGCCCATAACTACATGACGCCTGAGATCTATCACGGCGTTTCGGACTTTGTCGGCGACAGCCTTCAGCTGGCAATCGAGGCCGCGCGGGTCGAGGCAGATGTGATCGTACAGTGTGGCGTGCACTTCATGGCCGAAACATCCAAGATCCTTTCACCTGAAAAAACCGTGCTGATGCCGGATATGGCCGCGGGTTGCTCTTTGGCCGAAAGCATCACCGCCGCGGGCGTCGAGGAGATGCGCCGCAAGTACCCCGGCGCGCCGGTTGTCACTTACGTGAACACCACTGCCGAGGTGAAGGCTGCATCGGACATCTGCTGCACCTCCTCGAATGCCGCGCAGATCGTCGCCGCGATGGAGAGCGACACGGTCATCATGACGCCGGACAAGTACCTGGCTCAGAACGTTGCCAATCAAGTGCCGCAGAAAAACATCGTCTGGTGGGACGGCTCCTGCATCGTGCACGAGCAATATACCGCCAAGGACCTGCGCGAATTCCGCGAATGGAACCCCGGGACACGGCTGATCGCTCACCCCGAATGCCCGCCGGATGTGGTGGCCGAGGCGGATTTCTCCGGCTCCACCAGTGGCATCATCAAATACGTGACTGATGAGAAGCCCGAAAAGGCGATGCTGATCACCGAGTGTTCGATGGCCTCCAACATCGCCGATGCCCTGCCCGAGGTGGATTTTGTCGGCCCCTGCAACATGTGCCCCTACATGAAGATGATCACGCTGGAGAAAATCCTGTGGTCGCTGCACACCATGTCGGAGCCGGTGGAAGTCGATCCGCAAGTGGCAGACAAGGCCCGCCTCGCGGTGCAACGGATGATCGACCTCAGCCAGAAACTGGGTATCTGACCAGTGGCAACGGCCAGCACAGGTCCGGTTGAGACCGGCCGCATCGTTATCGTCGGCGCTGGTCTTGGCGCGCTTTATGCAGCCCTTGAACTGGCACCGCGGCCTGTTTTGTTGATCTCTCCCGAAACGCTGGGCTTCGGGGCGAGTTCAGCCTGGGCGCAAGGCGGTGTCGCCGCCGCCATGGACCAGAGCGACAGCCCCGAGGCGCATGCCGCCGACACCCAAACAGCGGGCGCGGGTACGGTCGATCCAGAAGTGGCCGCCATGGTCACCCGCGTTGCGCGCGAACACATCCTTGACCTCACCGATCTTGGTACGCCCTTCGATCGTGACGAGATGGGCAACTACGTCATGAGCCGCGAGGCCGCCCATTCCGCTGCCCGCGTGGTCCGCGTCAAGGGCGACCGGGCCGGGGCGCAGATCATGGAAACCCTGGTGGCCGCCGTGCGCGCCGCCCCTTCCGTGCAGGTACTAGAGAACACCCAGGCCGTACGGCTGGAAGTCGAAGGCGATACCGTGACCGGTGTCTGGATCGCCCGCGCCGATGCACCCTCGGATCCTGTGCTGATCACCTGCCCCGGTGTGCTCTTGGCCGGTGGCGGCTCGGGCGGACTTTATGCCCATACCACCAACCCGCCGCGCATCCGGGGCCAGGTCATCGGCCTTGCCGCCCGCGCGGGCGTGCGCATTGCCGACCCCGAATTCGTGCAGTTCCACCCCACAGCTTTTGACATCGGCGAAGACCCGGCACCGCTGGCGACCGAGGCCCTGCGCGGCGATGGCGCGACTCTGTGGAACAACAAGGGCGAACGCTTCATGCTGGCGGTGCACCCGGATGCCGAGCTCGCCCCGCGCGACATCGTGGCCCGCGCGATCTTTGCCGAGACCCAAGCCGGACGCCGCCCGGTGCTGGACACCCGGCAGGCCCTTGGCGCCGAGGTACTGACCCGCTTTCCGACCGTTGCCGAAACCTGCGCCCGCGCCGGGATCGACCCGGTGCATGAGCCCATCCCCGTGGCCGTCGCTGCCCATTACCACATGGGCGGCGTGGACACCGACATGCAGGGACGCGCCAGTCTGAACCGCCTCTGGGTCTGCGGCGAGGTCTCCTCTACCGGGCTGCATGGCGCCAACCGGCTCGCCTCCAACGGTCTCTTGGAGGCGCTGGTCTATGCCCGCAGCGCCGCTGCCGACATGAAGGATTTGGCCCAGACCGGCGACCTGTTGGAGGTCACGATCCGCTTTGCCCCGGACGGGAAAGAAACCGATCCCAAAGCCGTGCAGGCCCTGCGCGAGACCATGACCGCCCATGTGGGTGTGCGCCGCACCGAAGAGGGACTCAAAACGGCGCTCACCACCATCGCGCGGCTTGAGGCGGACAACGCCGAGGATGAGCCCTTCGTCAACATGTGCGCCACCGCGACCCTGATCGCCGCCGCCGCCCTGATGCGCCGCGAAAGCCGGGGCGGACACTACCGCGATGACTTCCCCGAGGCCGACCCCGCACAGGCCCACCGCACCCATATCACCTTGACCGAGGCCCTCTCCCTGCGCGACCGGATCGCGGGCGAGGCCACAAAGGAGCCCGCATGAGCACCGCCTTTGCCACCCTGCCCGACCTGATCCTGGAACCCATGGTGCGCGCCGCCCTTCACGAGGATCTGGGTCAGAACGGCGACATCACCACCCGCGCGGTGATCCCGGCCGATGTGACCTATTCCGCGCGACTGAACGCTCGGCAGGAAGGCGTTGTTTCGGGCATGCAGATCGCCCGCATCGCCTTTCATCTGGTGGATGCCGGGCTGAAGGTGGAAACCCTGCTGCCCGACGGCAGTGCCTGCAAGCCGGGCGACACGCTGATGACCATCGAAGGCTCTGCCGCCTCGATCCTGTCGGGGGAGCGCGTGGCGCTGAATTTCGCGGGACGGCTAACTGGGATCGCAACACTGACCCATTGTTTCGTGCGCGAAACAACTGGAACGGACACCCGCATCACCTGCACCCGCAAGACCACACCGGGCCTGCGCATCGCGGAAAAGCAGGCTGTCCTGCACGGGGGCGGCTTTAATCACCGCTTTGGTCTGTCGGATGCGATCCTGATCAAGGACAATCACATCGCCGCCGCAGGTGGCATCACCGCGGTGCTGGAGGCCGCAAAGGCCAGCGTCAGCCACATGATGAAAGTGGAGATCGAGGTCGACACGCTGTCCCAACTCGAAGAGGTCCTCAGCACCGGCGGTGCGGACGTTGTGCTGCTCGACAACATGGACACGCCCACTCTGGCAGAGGCCGTCAAAATGGCGCGCGGCCATCTGGTGACCGAGGCATCCGGCAACATGAAGCTGGACCGCATCGCCGAGGTCGTGGCCACCGGAGTCGACTATATCTCCTCCGGCGCGCTGACCCATTCGGCGCCGACGCTGGATCTGGGCCTCGACTTCTGAGCCTGACGCTAAAGGCAGCCGCGCGGCACGGTTTCACTCCATTCTTTGACCAGAACCGGCTCTGATGCGCCGCCCTCATAGGCGTGAATGCGGCGCCAGAGGTAGAAGTTCTCGGTATCGCAGGTCATGCGGTTTTCCGTATCGATCGCCACCTGCCAATCGCCGCGTTCAAAGGTGAAACGCCAGTCGGATTTGAAGGTGGCCGTGGCCGGATCATCGGGATGGATCGCGTAGTGCATCGTGACATGGCTGCCCACCTGCATGCCGTTATGCGGGTTCACCGCTTCGCCGTAGTCATCAAAGGTATCCAGCACCAGCGTGCCGTCCGCGAGCGTTTTCGTCTCCGACGTACCCGAAGGATCGCGCAACTGCCTGCCGCCCAGCGTCGGATAGGGCTGCGCGAGACCGGGCGCCTCGGGTGGGATTTCTTCGCTCACGCTCCTCTCGGGCAGGATCAGCGCGCAGCCTGCAAGGTCCAGAGTGATCTCTGCCGCCTCTGGCGCGGGCCAGACGATCGGCCAGTAGGAGGTCGAGAGCGCCAGCCGCAACTTGTGACCCGGGCGCAGCGCATGGGCGCATTCATTGAGTGGGAATTCCACCTCATACCGCTGACCGGGCACCAGAGGCTCTGGCGCGCCATGACCGTTCAGATGCGTCAGGTTGAAGGGGCGATAGCTGATCCGCTGCGAGGAACCATCCGGCGCCACATCGCACAGCCGCCCGACGATCTGCGCCACCGGACGGTCGACGGTGAAAGCGATACGAACACGGGGGCGGCCAAGGATCTGCAATTCATCGTCCAGCGGAGCCATGTCGAAACAGGCCGACAGCGCATCATCCCCCGCCTGATCCCCCGGCAGTTCATTGTCGAACCGCATCCCCGGGCAGAAATAGCCCCCCGCCTGACCGACGGTTGCGGGACTTGCAACCGTGCATTCTCCAATGCCAGCTGTCTCACCCAAAGAGCCTGTCGAAAGATAAATCACCCGTTCGCTGACATTGGGCGAAGGCCAGTTCTGCTCGGCCACCCAGCGGCCCTTGCGCGGCTTGTTTTCCTTGGTGGGGCCGAAATGTTTCTGCATGTAGACGCGGTAATCGGGCAGCGCCTCGGCGCCGGTCTCCTCGCCCTTCAGCCAGTGATCGAACCAGCGCAGCACCTCGCCATGGAAATCCGACGCCTCAAGTTTCGAGATATGCGCATAGCGGTGCTCCCAAGGCCCCATCAGCGCCTTGGTCGGCGCGGTCAGGTTGGCCGCCAGCATCGCGGGCGTGTTGAGATAGGCATCGGCCCAGCCGGTGATCGCCAGCACCGGGGCGGTGATCGCCGACCAGTCCTCGCAGACCGAGCCGTGTTTCCAGAAGTCATCGCGGGCGGGGTGGCGCAGCCAGTCGGCGGACATGAAGGGCAGCTTTTCAATCCGCTCCAGCCAAGCCGCGCGCCAGTCGGGGCGCAGTTCAGGGTCGAGGGGCCGCGTCATATAGGCGAACATCTGGCTGCCCCAATTGGCATTATCGCTGAGCAGACATCCCCCCATGTAGTGGATGTCATCGGCATAGCGGTCGGCGGTGGAGGCGACCGAGACCACCGCCTGCAATTCGGGTGGGCGGCGATAGGCCAGTTGCAAGCCATTGAACCCGCCCCAGGAAATACCGATCATGCCGACCTTGCCGTTGCTCCAGGGCTGCGCCGCGATCCATTTCAGAACCGCCTCGCCGTCGCTTAGCTCCTGTTCGGAGTATTCATCGTCAAACAGCCCCTCGCTGTCGCCGCTGCCTGCGATATCGACGCGAATGCAGGCGTACCCTTTGGAGGCAAAGACGGTGTGGGTGGTCTCATCCCGCGGCGCGGTGCCGTCGCGCTTGCGGTAGGGCAGGTATTCTAGAATCGCCGGGAACGGTCCATCCCCCTCGGGCAGCCAGATGCGCGCGGCAAGGCGGCGCCCGTCGGGCATCGGAATCCAGGTGTTTTCAATCAGGGTAAAGGGCGCGCGCATCATGGTTTTCCAATGTCAAATTCTATGGCGCCAGCCTGCCCCCACGCGCCCCTATTTGGCAAGCTTGGGCGCAGATTTATCGAGCGCCAGCTCGGCATCCGAGAATTTCCACGGTCCCCGCACGCCCGGCACGCCTTCGGGAGAAATCTGCATGCCGCGATGCTGGATCTGCGGATCGTCAAAGGCCTGTCCGATGGTGTTGATCGGCCCGGCAGGCACGGTCGCGGCCTCAAGTGCTGCCAGAAGTTCGGCCTGCGTCCATTGTGAAAGCGCCTCCTCCAGAAGCGCGGTCAGATCCTTACGGTTTGCGACTCGCAACTGGTTGGTAAGGAAGCGCGCATCCACCTTGAGGTCCGGCAGATCCAGCGCATCGCACAGGCGCTGGAACTGGCCGTCATTGCCCACCGCAAGGATGATATGACCGTCGCTGACCGCCATCACCTGATAGGGCGCGATATTGGGATGATCGTTGCCAAGCCGCACCGGGCTGGTGCCGGTGGCCAGATAGTTCATCGCCTGATTGGCCAGCATGGCGGTGGCGCAATCCAGGAGAGACATATCCAGATGCTGCCCCCGCCCCGTGGTATGGCGCTGCTCTACCGCTGCAAGGATGCCGATGGTGCCATATAGCCCGGTCACGATATCGGTGATGGCAACACCGACCTTCTGTGGCTGGCCATCCGGGTCTCCGGTGATCGACATCAGCCCCGACATGCCCTGCAAGAGAAAGTCATAGCCCGCACGGGTGGCATAGGGACCGTCCTGCCCGAAACCGGTGACCGAGCAATAGATCAGCCGCGGGTTCACCTCTTTCAGGCTGTCGTAGTCCAGCCCGTATTTCTTGAGACCACCGACCTTGAAATTCTCGATCAGGATATCGGCATCCTTGATCAGGTCGAGCACGATCTGGCGCCCCTCCGGGGTGCGAAAGTCCGCCGTCACGCAATCCTTGCCGCGATTGGCCGCATAGTAGTAGGCCGCCGTCTTGTCGCCGTCGCGTTCGATGAAGGGAGGACCCCAGTGGCGGGTATCGTCGCCCGCCTCGGCTTCGACCTTGATCACCTCGGCGCCCAGATCCGCCAGCGACTGGCCAATCCAGGGACCGGCGAGAATACGGGCGAGTTCAACCACTTTGAGGCCTGAAAGCGGGGTCATGGCGGCTCCTGTTCTTGACGCTGTTCCGCTTATGTAGCCCAGCCTCCTACGGGCAGCAATCTTTGATCAAATTCAGGCGGATCAGTGGCCTATTTGCCCTTGATTCGGACCGTGAAACTTGTACGCGCGCCCGCAGGTGGCGGCGGAAAAGGCGCGGCGCGGCGCACCTGCGCCACAGCGATCTCATCCAGCCTTACGGAGCCGGAACTGCGGGCGAGAGTCACCCCTGCGAGCCCACCGCCAGGGCCGATACGAAAAGCCACCATCGCCTCGCCGCGCACATTTGCACGCCGTTTGGCCCGCTGGATCCGCCGCATGACGAGTCCGGGGTAGTTGCTCGCAGCTGCGTTGCCTTGCACCTTGGCAGTCCCGCCTTCGGTACGCGCCTGCCCACCAGGCTTTGCCGCCCGGCCTTCGGAGACGCCGCGGGTGGCATCGGCATCGCTGTTGCCGCGCGGTCTTGTGGGCGCCTCCTGCCGTTTCGTGACGCGTTCGACCGGCTGTTCGGGCTGCGGTTTCGGCGGCGCTTTCGCAGGCTCCTGTTGTGGTGTCGGCCGCGTGACCGGCTTCAGCGAGACGGTCACCTCGGGGGCCTGCGGGCTTGGCTCCTGTTCGGGTTCCAACGGCTTCATTGCAACGGTTTCCTGCACAGGAACAGAAACGGCTTGGTTGGGGTCTGGTTTGTCCGGCCGCTCAGCAGCAGGCACCTCGGCCGTTTGCGTCTCCTGTGGCGCTGTTGCGCGCAGGAGAGGGCCTGCGGGCTTTTGCGGGGCCGGCTCGGCCACCGGCTGCAGGATCTCGATACCCGGTGTCAGCGGCACAGACGCGGTCGGAGCGCGGGCCTCCAACACCTGCGGCTGAGCAGGCTGCACTGGGTCAACCAAGACGGGAGGTCGAGCCGTCGGCTGCGGTGCCTCCTGCATCTCTTGCGGTGGCTCGGGCGTTTCCACCCCAATTGCAAGATTGGCAAAGGAGGCGCCCTCTGCCGCAAGTGTGGTCTGGCCGCCCGCGATTTCAACATGATTGCCGTCGGTCAGGAACACGGCGCTTGCGTGCACTGTGGCCGCCGCAGCCAAGGCTGCAAGAGCCACAATGCGAGAACTTGGAACGCGGCTCATTTCAAGGCTCTTTCCGACACGAGGATGACCCGTTCTGCCCCTGCCGCGCGCAGGGCATTGCCGATCTTCACAAGATCCTGCGCGGGCAAGTCACGATCCGGCACCACGCGCAGGACCGCGCGGGCCTCTTCCGGCAGGGCCGAGATATGCGCAGCGGCATCACTCACATCTTCACCCCGAAAGCTGAGCCGCCCATCTTTGTGGATCACCAGGGTATCCGGCGGGGCAACCCCCTCAAGGTCTGCAGTACGGACCAGCTTGATCTCCCGGTCCAGCGGTGGCGCCAGCGTGCCTGCGATCATGAAGAAGACCAGCATCAGAAAAACGATGTTGATCAGCGCAATGGTCGGCTCACGCTCGGATTGTATCTTTTGCCGGATCTGCATCAGCCCAGCACCACCGTCTGCAACCCTTCAACCTGACGCAAGGCCGTCAACAGGTCGACCAGTCGCTGAGCGCTGGCAGTCTCATCGGGGCTGATCAGTACCAGATGGCCGCCACCATCCTGTGGTTGCAGTCGCACCAGATCGGCGATGCGGGACAGATCCGCCTGCTGACCATTCAGGGTCACCTCGGCGGCGCTCAAGGTAACAAAGAGCTTTTGCCGGTCCTGCACATTGGTGCCTGTGCCTGCCGCCATCAATTCGACCTCTCCGAACTTCGAAAAGGTCGAGGTCAGCATGAAGAACAGCAACAGCAGAAAGATCACATCGATGAGCGAAGTCATCGACAGCCGTCTGCGTGCCCGCGGTTGCAGTTTAACCGACATGAGCCATCCCTTGGGGGCGATCCGGCTGCTCGGCTGGACAGAACAGGGTCCGCAAGGCGCGGTTGGCAAAGACCCGCTCTTGTTGCATCCGGGCGGTCAACCAGCTCAGCACCAGCGAGGTGGGCATCGCCACCGCCAGACCGGCCGCTGTGGTCAAAAGCGCGACCCAGATACCGCCGGCCAGCAGCGCCGGATCGACCGAAGAGCCTGCCGACTGCAGCTTCTGAAAGGCTTCAATCATGCCGATCACAGTGCCAAAAAGCCCCATCAAAGGCGCCAGTTGCGAGACCATGTCCAATGCGCCCAGACCGCGTTCAAGGCGGGCAAAGCAATCCTCTGCCTCGGCATCGGCGCGGGCAGACAAAGCCTCGGCATCCCGGCGCATTCCATCAGTGGACAAGGCCGTGCGAAAAACAGGGGCGAGATAGGATTTGCTGCTTTCAAGGTGCCGCAGCGCCGTGTCCGGGTCACCGTGATCCCAGGCCGTGACCGCGGCCAAGAGATGCGCATGCCGACCCACGCTTGCCGCGCGGTACTGCCAGATCTTGTAAAGCACCAGCGCCACTGTCAGCACCGAGACCACAAGCAACAACAAGACCACCGGGCCGCCAAGATCCAGCACCCGGTTCAGCGCATCGCTCAGCAGGGTCATCCGATCAACTCCTGATCCGTGCGGCTGTTCAGTCTCAGGTCGCGGCTGCAGGCGCCCTCTGGCAGCGCTTCGCCCGTGCAGGTGGTGGCGCCGTTGATCAACACACGGCTGATCCCCGTGCAAGCCCGCGCGAACTGGAACTGACGAACCCGCATCCGCCCCGCGGGCAGATCCTGAAAATCCAGCAGTGTCAGACGCGCGACCTGACCGTGTTCATCAAAGAGGACCGTTTCATAGACCGCCTGAAGGATGTTTCGGGCATGGCCATTCTGGGCCACGAAGGACAAAAGGCAGGCGTCGCCCACCTGTTCTGCTGCGCTGAGTTCGATGGAAACCGCAGGTGCGCCAGCAGAATCATCGGCCAGCGCCGCGCCCCCCAGCCCCGCCAGCGTGACTGCTGCCGGGGCCACCCATTTCATGTTCAGATGTACCATTTAAATCCTCTTTGATATCCGTTGGATCAGAAGGTCTTTGCGAGGGTCAGCTTGACGTTGCGACCCGGCGCGGTGCGGGTTGCAAGCGCAGGCGTGTAGGCCTTGTCAAAGGCGTTCTCGATGCCAAGACGGACCTCTGCGCCGGTCATGACGCCTGTCTGCACCCGGTAGGTGGCACGCAGGTTGCTGACGCCGTAGCCGTTCACCTTGCTGCCGGTGCTGTCGGTAAAGGACTTCGCTCCGACCAGTTCCCAGCTGAGATCCCAGGCTGCGCCGATGCGTTTGCCCAGGGTCAGGCGCGCGCTGTCCGCGGGCGCGTTGCGCCAGGTCCCTGCGACACCGGTTGAATTGACCTCGTCATACTCTCCGATCGCGGCGTTGAAGTCGGCATAAAATCCGCTTTCCATGCTGTAGGTCGCTTCGATCTCGATCCCTTCGCTGTTGACCTCCTGGATCGGCACAAAGGTGCTGTCCACATAGGAGGTGATGTCCCAAAGCTTGCTTCTGAACAGGTTCACCTTGGCCTGCAGCGCATCACCGCCTGCGAACAGATCCGTGGTGGCATAAGAGGCCCCCAGTTCGAACGTGTGGGACCGCTCCGGCATGGTCATGTAGCGCGGCGTGCCGAGGTCATCGATGATCGGCAGATTCTCGGTATAGGCGCCGCTGCCGAAAATGGCCCAGCCGTTGTCGAAGGCATAGCGCGCGGACAGGCCACCCATCAGGGCCGAGTTGTCGTAGGAGACCGAGCCATCATGCGCCTCGATGTCCTGAGTTTCAAACCGCATGGCGGGCGTGAATGTCCAATGGTCCCCGATGCCGATGTCATCGACCGCAAACAGCGCAATTCGCTTGTCCGTACCTCCGGGCGCGGAAGGGGCATTCAGCCGTTCTTTTTGCATCAGCTCAAACCCGATGCGCAGGTCGTGAGTCGCGATACCAGTCACGAAGTACATGCTGTTCTTCGCAGTCAGCTTGGTGATCTCGTAATCCTGATCCGCATCTGCAAGCGGAATGATGCGCGGACCCGAGGGCGTCCCCTCAAGCGGGCTGGAGCCTGCCACGTAGTTCGACACGATGTGCTGGGTCGACTGAGTCAGGTTCACGTCCAGGTCGATCAGATCGTTGCCGACCGGGTTCCAGCGATAACGCAGGCCCGCAATTTCGTTGGTGACCTTTCGGTCCACATTGCCGAAGGAGCCGCCGGTGGTTCCGAATGTATCGTATGGCACGTCCTTCTCGTCGGTTTCCGAATAGTTATAGGAGGCGGTGATCGAGTGCTCCAGATTGTCGCCAAAGCTGTATGTTGCCTTGCCAAGGTAAGAGGGCATGCGGCTTTCCGTGTTGGGCACCAACTGACCGTCGCCACCTTTATAGGCATCCACATCCCGCAGGGTGTAGTTGAACAGAACCTCCAGGTTCTCGGTCGGCTGCCAGGCCAGGATCGAGGAGGTCACAAACCCCTCGGCATTGGTCGAGGCGCCCAGGGTCTGCCGGAACCGCAGCCCTACCTCGCCTCCGGTGAAATCTGACGCATCCTTGGTTTCCAGCTGAACCACACCGCCGATGATGCCCGACCCGAATTCGAAACTGCCGATCGTGCCCCGAATGACCGAGACTTCCTTGTAGAGCTCGGGGTCGGTGAACAGCTGTGTGCCGATCCGGTACAGCTCTTCGGAACCTGTCGAGGCGCCGTCGATCAGGATTTGCACCTTCTGGTCGGTGCCGAAACTGCTGGTCGCGCCGAACCCGCGAATGTTCAGCCCCGAACCTTGCGGCCGACTGCCGTTTACCAGCGTGACGCCAGGAACCGAATCGACCAGCTCGGCCACAGATCCGGCCTGCCGGTCATCCAGCTCTTCCTGATTGATCACGGTCACCGGAGCCGCCGTGCTGACCTGCACTTCCCGCTTGCCCTGACCAAGCTCCACTGTCCCCAGGAACCCTTCAGGCTCTGACGCAGGCTCGAGCTGCAATTCCTGCGCCTGCGCGCCCATTCCAATAAAGAGCCCCAGAACCGACACAGTCCCCAACAGCCGTATTGCAATACGGTCTTTGCCCATCACATTTCCCTTCGCATCTTTTCATTCTTGAACCGAAGGCTTGCGCAGGGCTGGCACGGTATTTCCGAGTGTATTCAGGCGAAATTCAAAATTCCGCTTGAGCCTGATAGTAAAGGTGATAAAAACAGTCAACATAAATTCAGCCGTGCTGCACAGCCAGCCGCCAGCGTGTCTTGCCAGTCGGCAAACACAGCCAGCCCTTTCCAAAACGCCACCAAGACCGCCTTTGAAAGGGCCAGACATGACCACAACGACTCCTGCCAACGCAGAAGACATCCGTGCCGCGCGCGCCGAACACACCGAAATGCGCGACCGCGACTTTGCCGCAAAACTGGGCATCAGCGAAGGCCAGCTGGTTGCCGCCTACTGCGGCGCAGGGGTGACGCGAATCGCGGCCGACCCGAACGCGGTGTTCCCAAGGCTCGCCGATCTCGGAGAGGTCATGGCTCTGACCCGCAACGAATCCTGCGTGATCGAAAAGGTCGGCACTTACAGCCATTACCAAAGCGGCGAACACGCCTGCATGGTGCTGACCCCGGAAATCGACCTGCGCCTGTTCCCCCGCCATTTTGCTCATGCCTTTGCGGTGGAGCGTGAGGGCAAAAGGGGTACCAGCCGGTCCATCCAGTTCTTCGATGCTGCGGGGGATGCGGTCCACAAGGTACACCTGCGCGAAACCTCGAACCTCGACGCCTGGAGAGCGCTGATTGCGGATCTCGCCCATGAGGATCAGTCCGACGCGCTTGCGGTTGTTGCCCGCACGCCGCCCGAAGGCGCAAAGGCGGACCCGGAAAAGGCCGAGACCCTGCGCCGCGAATGGGCCGAAATGACCGACACCCATCAGTTCATGCGCCTGTGCTCCAAACTCAAGATGAACCGCCTTGGCGCCTATCGAATCGTGGGTGAACCCTTTGCCCGTGCGCTGCCCACCGATACTGTAAACACCATGCTGGATGCCGTGCGCGATCAGGAGATCGAAGTGATGATTTTCGTCGGCAACAAGGGCTGCATCGAGATCCACGGCGGACCAGTTCGGCATTTGCGTGAAATGGGTCCCTGGCAGAACATTCTCGACCCCGGTTTCGATCTGCACCTGCGTCTTGATCACGTGGCCGAGGTCTGGGCGGTCAACAAACCCACCAAACGCGGCGATGCCATCTCCTATGAGGCGTTTGACTCCGATGGCAGCATCATCTTTCAGGTCTTCGGACGCCGGACCGATGAAAACGACAGCCGCCCTGCGTGGAACGCGATCGTGGCTTCCCTGCCCTCGCTTGAGGCCGAAGCCCGAGCAGAAGTGGAGACGGCATGATGGGCTTCATCTCCAACCTGACAAGGGGAGTTTCCCTTGCTTTCCTGGCCGGGTCATTGGCCGCAGCCGCACCAGCGGAACGGATCGTCAGTGTCGGCGGCTCTGTCACGGAAATCGTCTATGCCTTGGGCGAAGGTCACCGCCTGGTGGCGCGCGACAGCACCTCCAGCTATCCACCGCAGGCCGAAGCGCTGCCTAATGTGGGCTATGCCCGTGCTCTGTCGCCCGAAGGGGTGCTCTCGGTTGACCCGGACCTGATCATCGCCAGCAGCGGCGCCGGTCCACTAGAAACGCTTGAGGTGCTAAAACAGGCCAATGTCGCCTATTCCGAGGTGCCCGAGGTCTATTCGGCGGATGGGGTGATCCAGAAAATCGAGACCATCGCCGAAGCCCTTGGCGCCGGGGACAAGGCGCGCGCGCTGCTGGACGGGATCAAACACGATCTGAAAGCCGCCCAGAAGGACGCGGCACAACGGGCCGGGGATACCCCTGTGCGGGTGCTTTTCATCCTTTCCACCCAAGGAGGGCGCATCATGGCCGGAGGGCGCGACACGGCTGCCGATGGTATCATTCGCATGGCGGGTGGCATCAACGCAGTGGACAGCTTTGACGGCTACAAGCCCATGACAGACGAGGCGGTCTCGGCCACGGCGCCCGATGTGATCCTGGCGATGGACCGGGGCGGCGATCATGGCGTGGCGATGGAACAACTTGCCAGCCTGCCTGCGCTGATCCCCACCCCGGCGGCGCAAAATGGGCGGCTGGTACGCATGGACGGGCTGTCGCTCTTGGGGTTCGGGCCGCGCACCCCTGAAACCATCCAAACACTGTCGCGTGCCTTTTACGAAGGGCACTCGAAATGAGCCTGGCCGCCGACACCCATCAGGGAAGCGCAGACCCGGCTCGGGGCGGGTCCACCGGGGCGCCGGTGGACCGCCGACATCAGGCAAGGCGCCTGACGCTGGTGCTGGCGGCTCTATTGCTGGTGACCTCTGTCACCTCTTTGACCTTTGGCGCAGCGGGCACCTCTGTCTGGTCCGCCCTGGGCGATCTTGTTGCGGGGCGCGAGCTGTCGCAACTGGATCGGATAATCCTGTTTGACATCCGCCTGCCGCGCCTATGCCTCGGTATTCTTGTGGGCGCGGCGCTGGCGGTCTCTGGCGTCGTCATGCAGGGGCTGTTTCGCAATCCGCTGGCCGATCCCGGTATCGTCGGCGTCAGCGCCGGGGCCGGTTTGGCTGCGATCACTGCCATCGTGCTGGGCAGCCTGCTGCCAGCCGCTTTGCGCGACACGCTTGGCACCGGGCTGGTGCCGGTTGCCGCCTTCTTTGGCGGCTGGGGCTCGACCCTGATCCTTTATCGGACCGCCACCCGCGGCGGGCAGACCTCGGTTGCCACCATGCTGCTCGCAGGCATCGCCCTTGGCGCGCTGGCCGGAGCGCTGTCTGGCATCCTGGTCTACATGGCCGATGACAACCAGTTGCGTGATCTCACCTTCTGGGGCATGGGATCGTTGGCGGGCGCCACCTGGACCAAGGTGCTCGCCGCGCTGCCGGTGATTGGACTGGCGCTCTGCGCCGCACCGTTCCTGGCGCGCGGTCTAAACGGTCTGGCGCTGGGAGAGGCTGCCGCCGGGCACATCGGCATCCCGGTGCAACGGGTGAAGAACATTTCTATCATGGCCGTGGCCGGCGCCACCGGCGCTGCAGTGGCCGTATCAGGCGGGATCGGTTTCATCGGCATCGTGGTGCCGCATCTGTTGCGCCTTTCCACCGGGCCAGATCACCACCCCTTGCTGCCCAATGCCGCGCTATTGGGAGCGACCCTCCTTTTGGCCGCCGACATGATCGCGCGGGTGATCATCGCGCCCGCAGAGCTGCCCATCGGGATCGTCACCGCCGTTCTGGGCGCGCCGGTCTTCCTGTGGATCCTGCTGAAACGCCGCGCGGGCCTTGGTCTTTGATTGGACAGAACATGAAAGCCTTAGACATCACCGTTAAGCTGGGCAACCGCACCATCCTGCACGGGGTGGATTTCGCGGCCAAACCGAGCCGGGTCACTGCCATCGTCGGCCCGAACGGTTCGGGCAAGACCACGCTTTTGCGCGCCATGACCGGCGAAATTGCCCATTCAGGCCGGGTGCTGCTCAATGGGCAGGACACAGCCAAGCTCAAACCGTGGGAGCTGGCCGCAATCCGTGCAGTGCAGCCGCAAAGCACCACGATCGCCTTCCCCTTTACCGTGCTTGAGATCGTGCGCCTTGGTCTCAGCTCGGGCCTGTCTGCGGGTGAGAGCGATCTACCGCTGAGGGCCCTTGAGGCCGTGGATCTGGGCGGTTTTGCCGGGCGTTACTATCAGGATCTTTCGGGCGGTGAACAGCAGCGCGTGCAGCTGGCCCGTGTGCTCACTCAGGTGTGGGAGCCGGTGGTCGATGGCAGCCCCCGCTGGCTGATCCTGGATGAACCAGTTGCCAGCCTTGATATCGGCCACCAGTTCACGGTGATGGACCTGGCGCGGCGCTATGCCGGCGCGGGCGGCGGCGTTGTGGCGGTGATGCATGATCTCAACCTCACCGCCATGTTCGCCGATCATGTGGTCCTGATGCAGTCGGGCCGTATCGCCGCGCAAGGCACCCCGGCTGAGGTTCTGACGGATCGCACCCTTGCCGAGGTCTATGGCTGCCCGGTGCCGGTCAACACCACCCCGCCCGGCGGCATTCCCTTCCTGCTGCCGCAGGCGCGCGCGGTGCCTGTGCCCGCCTGATCACTCGAACCAGCGCGCCCAGCCATCAAGGTAGTAGCCCACCAAGGCGTGGGACTGGATCGAGTTTTCCTCGACCAGAACCGGCCCTGTATCACCGCCAAAGACCTGCGCCGCCTGCCAGACCTGTTGATCGAGGAACCGCAGACCATCCGGTAAGCGAGGCAGGCTTTGCGTCTTCAAGCTCTGCGGCGCCGCGATCACGAAACCCCAGTCGCCAAAGCTGGGGACATAGGCGTGATAGGGCCAGACGTGCAGCCCCTGCCCCGCCCCCTGCCCCGACGCCAGTGGATTACGCGTCGCCTCAAGCGTGGCAGCAATGGACCAGAAGGCTTCCCGCGCAAACATTGGCGACCCGGCTTGCGTCACCATCAGCCCTTGAGCGCTCAGCCGCTCCACCAATGCGCCATAGAACTGGCGCGAGTAAAGCTTGGACAGAGCGAGGTTCTTGGGATCGGGCAAATCGATGAGGATCACGTCAAAGACCTGATCGCTGCTGTCCGCGAATTGCCAGGCGTCCATATTGCGGATGGTGACGCGCGGGTCCGACAGAGCATGATCGTTGAGCGCCGACAGATCCGGGTGGTCGCGGAACAGCGCGGTGACGCGCGGGTCGAGATCGACCAGCGTCACATGCGCGACCTCATCCCATTTCAGCACCTCGCGCACGGCCATGCCATCGCCGCCGCCAAGGATCAGCACGTCGCGGCGGCGCGGGGCCAGAGCCATGGCGGGATGCACCAGGCTTTCGTGATAGCGGTGCTCGTCCAGCGTGTCGAACTGGATGGAATAGTCCAGAAACAGCCGTGTGCGGTCACGGTATCGTGTGACGGTGATCTGCTGATAGGGCGTCGCCTCGCTGAGGATGATGTCGTCCTCAAAAAGGTTCGCCTCGGCGACTGAAACCAACCGTTCAGCCTGCACCAGCCCAGCAAAGGTCAGCGCAAGCGCCAGTGCCCAGATGACAACGGCCACGCGGCTGGCAACGGCGCGAAACACCCATAGTGAGACCCCCGCCACCAGCAGGTTCAGCGCCCCAAAGGTGAGGCTGGCGGGCATCAGCCCCAGATGCGGTACGATAAGCAGCGGAAAGGCCACCGAGGCCGCCAGCGCGCCGACGTAATCGACGCTGAGCACATTCTCGAACCGGAACTCCGGCGCGCCGATTTCCTTGAGCGCACGGGCAATCAGCGGGATCTCCATCCCCGATAGCATCCCGATCAGGATCAGCAGCCCATAAAGCGGCAGCATCACCGCGCCGCTCCAAGCGTAGAGGTAAAAGACCAGAGGCGCCATGCAACCGCCCGCCACCCCCAGAAGGATCTGCGCCCAGATGAATCCCTCCATGGCGCGACTCACATAGCGCGACAGCCAGGCGCCCAGCCCCATCGAAGACAGGAAGACCCCGATCACCAGCGAGAACTGCCGCACGCTGTCGCCCAGAAGGTAGCTCGACAGGGTGGCGGCGATCAGCTCGTAGATCAGGCCGGAAACCGCCACCAGAAAGGTTGCCGCCAGAAGCCAGACTTCCCGCAGGTTCGCACGGGGTTCCCCGCCACCGGGAACGGCCCCGGTCATGACAGGATGACGGCCGCGATGATGATGGCGATGGAGACGAACAAGAGGCCGATCAGAATGGCCAGAGCCATGTTCTGATCCTCCTCGATCTCTTTCACGATGGAAAAGGGCGTCAGCGCGTCCAGCACCTTCCAGACCACCCACATCAGCGCCACGCCGACAAAGGTGTAAAAGACGGTGCTTATCAGCTCAGCCAATTGAATTGCAGCAAAATACTCCATGGCATCCTCTTGATGTTATTTCACATGTCCATTCAGGCCGCGCCCGGCGCCCACCACCCTGACCGATCGGTCGAGATCCGTGCTCTCGCTGCCGTATCCCATGTAGGCGACATAGGAGGTGCCGGCGACGGCAAGCCCCGCCAGCAGCAGAAAGACAAGTCGGAACGGGGTAATCATCACTCAGTCCTCATCGGTCCAGTCGCTACCGCTCCAGCGGCGTTTTTCATGCCAGTATTTCCGCAACAGCGGATAGCCCCCGATCAGGCCAAAGACCACCGCAAGCACAACCATCCAGCGCCCGCTCGATAGATCATTGCGGATATCCATCTTCAATTGTCGGAACACAGGCCCAGTCGGTGCGCTACTTTGCGGATAGACTGCCCCCCAGTGCGCGCCTTCCTCCAACGAAAGGGCGAGGGTGTATTCGCCCGCAACTTCGGGCCGGAAGGTGAGGTTGGCGCGATTGGTGCCCTCGGTCCAGCGGCCATCGGCATCGGTTCCATAGTAGTATTCCACCGTACGGCCCGCCTCGAACAGCGGTTCCCCTTCTGGGTCTTCCAACTCCAGGGCGAAATAGGCCCAGCTGTTGCAGGTGTCCCCTTCGAGGTAGATCCGTGTCAGCCGCCCCGGTGTCTCGATGGCAAAGGGGATCTCTATTGGCAATTGCCCGAAGGAGATCAGTCTGTTCGACAGAATTGTCTCACCGGGTCGCGCCGACAAGATGCCCGCGATCAGCAGCGAAAGAGCCGCAAAAGCAAGGCCTGCCTTGGTGAGAAAGCCATGGTTCGGCCCCTTTTGGAACGGCTGCAAGGCATGCACCCCGCGCGGCACCAGCCCGGTACTGACGCCGAACGCAGCCTCGGCCTTTTGCGGCGCAAGATAGGTCATCCGGTAGGTCTCGCGCTCGGTTCCGGTCTGGGCGAATCCCATGCCCGCACCGTCGGAGATGGCGGTCACCTCGGTGGTTTTCTCGTCTTTTTGCGGCGCCCAGGTGAATTCGCCCTCGGCATAGGTGATCGTACTGGTGGAGGTCTCGTAGTAGCGGAACCGCTCGCCGCCGATCGTGACCTCCGGCGGGTAGTCCGAGGTTTCCACCTGTCGCTCCGACATCCAGCCTCCCGCCCCGCGATAGCGGCGTGCAAAGATCAGGTGGCCGTCCTCAATCGTGAGCCAGGCATAGCCATGGGTGGGGGAGTACAGCTGGTGATCGAGCCAAGTATAGGCCTCACCTTGCCAGTATTCCCGGTGTTGCAGAATGCCGATGACGGTGAAGTCGACGCCATAAAGCCGCCCCGTGATACCAATGGGAAAGGGGGTTTCGGGCCGCTCTACATCGTTGAAACGGCGCAGGGCGCGGTAGCTGTCGAGCGCGTCCAGCTCGGTGCCGCAATAGGGGCAGATATGGACAGTAACCCGCCCGCCGCCCAGAACGTCCAGCCCCGCTCCGCAAGCGGTACAATCGATGGATTTCAGATCAGGATTGAGGCTCATTGCGGGGCCCTGCCCGCTGTTTCGACCCGGACATCAAAGGGATCCACCCAGACGCCCGTGTACCATTCGCGAAAATCGCCCTGGAATTCGCCGGACAACAGCCGCCCGTGACGATCCTGAAGGTTCACGAAACTGTAGCGCTCGCCGACGGTGAGCGGATGATCGAAACTGCCGCGCAGCGCCACGCAGGTCGCCTCATCCATCTCAATGACGGTAAAGTCCTCTTGGTCGTAAGTGATCTGCCGCCCCAGATGCAGTGTCCCGTCGTAACGGGGCCAATTCGCTCGCGTTAGCTCCTGCTGGATCACCACATCGCCCTCATCGACAGAGACCCAGCGCAGGGGGCCGTCTTCACGGCGGCAAAAGAACTCGTCCCAGGTGCCGCGGCCGTAGGAAAACCGCGCGTGTCCCAGAACCTCGAACTGCCAGTCTGAGATCCGCAGCCAGTCGCCAAGGCCAAAGAGCATCGGCACATCGTGCATGACGCCCGCATCGCCTGCGAGCCTTGCGCCCTTGTCCTCAAGGAACAAGGTTGTGCCACAGGAGGGGCAGCTCAGCATCTTGATCGCTTCAATCGCAGGGCTGATGCCGCTGCCGCAGTTGGGACAGTTGAAATCACGCATGGGCCCAAGTTCCCCAGTGGGGCGAGCGGATCAAGGGGGAATTTCGCCAGAAGCGCTTGGCCGGGGCGGTCTAGACAGAAACGCCCTCCAGCAACGCGTCGCGTTCCACCGCGCCCTTGCGGCCCTCAAGCACCACCTCACCCCGACGCAGCACCACGAAACGGTCGGCCAGCTCATAGGCGAAATCGAAGAACTGCTCGACCAGGATGATCGCCATGTCCCCCTGCTCACGCAGCAGTTTGATGACCTCGCCGATCTGCTTGATGATATTGGGCTGGATGCCTTCGGTCGGCTCATCCAGCACCAATAGCTTCGGCTTGGTGATCAGGGCGCGGGCAATGGCCAACTGTTGCTGCTGCCCGCCCGACAGATCGCCGCCGCGCCGAGCGAGGAAGTCCTTCAGGATCGGGAACAATTCGAAAATGTGGTCGGGGATGAAATGCTCTTCGGGTGGCAGGCAGGCAAAGCCGGTCTCAAGGTTTTCCTTCACTGTCAGAAGCGGGAAGATATCGCGCCCCTGAGGCACATAGGCAATGCCCGCACGGGCCAGTTGGTGCGCGGGAACGACGCCGATCTCCTGCCCGTCAAAATGCATGGTGCCACCCGAACGGGGATGGGTGCCGGTCACCGCCTTCATCAGGCTGGTCTTACCGACTCCGTTGCAGCCCATAACGCAGGTGACTTCGCCCAGATCCGCCTGCATGGAAATCCCGTTCAGGATCCGGCTGCGGCCATAGTGGAGGGTGATATCCTTCAGATCCAGCATCGCTCAGCGCCCCAGGTAAACATCGATGACTTCGGGATCGGCGGTCACATGGTCCAATCCCCCTTCGGCCAGAACCGCGCCTTCATGCAGCACAGTGACCTTGCAATTGAGGCGACGGACGAACTCCATATCGTGTTCGACGACGACCACCGCGCGGGTTTTGGCGGCCTCCACCAGCAGGTCAGTGGTATGCGCACGTTCCTCAGGCGTCATGCCTGCGGCAGGTTCATCCACCAAAAGAAGCCGCGGCTCCTGTGCCAAGAGCATGCCGATCTCAAGCCACTGTTTCTGCCCGTGTGACAGCTCTCCGGCGATCCGGTCGAGTTGATCCGAGAGGCCGACCTCTGCCGCCAACTCCTCGACCCGAGCATTGTCGGCATCTGAGGCGCGAAACAGCAGCACCGCGATCACCCAGCGGTCCTTTTTCAGGGCCATCATTAGGTTGTCGCGCACCGACTGACCCTCGAAAACCGTGGGTTTCTGGAACTTGCGTCCAATCCCTTGCCGCGCGATCTGCGCCTCGTCCATGTCCAAGAGTGACACGGATTTCTCGCCCCAGATCACCCGACCTTCATCGGGGCGCGTCTTGCCGGTGACAATATCCATGAAGGTGGTCTTGCCCGCGCCATTGGGGCCGATCACCGCGCGCAGCTCGGCCTCGGCGATCTGGAAGGACAGGTTGTTGATCGCCTTGAACCCGTCAAAGCTGACGGAGACGCCGGAGACTTCCAGAAGCGTGCTCATGTGCGGTCCTTTCGCTGCAAGAGGTCAAAGAGGCCACCGATGCCTTTTGGCGCAAAGAGCGTCACGAGGACAAAGGACAGGCCCAGGATCACCTGCCACCAGTCTACCCACTTGATGGTGTAGAACCCCAGCGGGATGTCAGGCGCCTGCCCGCCAGTGAACCAGGTGGACACCAGTGAGACAAAGGCCGCGCCGATCACCGCGCCATAAAGCCGCCCGCGCCCGCCGATGGCGACCCAGACCGCCAGATAGATCGAGGCAACGGGGGCCATTTCCGCCGGGTTGATGATGCCCGCCTGCGGATAATAAAGCGCCCCGGCAATGGCCGCGATACAGGCAGTAAGGGTAAACACTGCCAGCTTGAAGGTCTCGACCGGGTAGCCGAGGAATCGCACGCGGGCCTCGTTGTCTCGGATGCCCTGAATGACCGAGCCGAACTTGCCCGACACCACCCAGGCCGCCAGCATGTAACCAAGGCCCAAGGCCAGCGCCGAGGCCCAGAAGAACCACATGGAGACCTCTGCCTGCGGCGCCTCCACCCCCGGCAGGTTCTGCAGGCCCGACAGACCATTGTTGCCGCGCAGGCCAGAGTCGTTCTGGAACAGGTAAAGGGCCAGCGCCAGCGTCATGGCTTGCGTCAGGATCGACAGGTACACGCCCGTGACCCGGCTGCGGAAGGCGAGCCAGCCGAACACCGCCGCCAGCACGCCCGGCACCAGAACCACCAGCATCAGTTGCAGCACCAGACTGTCGGCGAACATCCAGACCACCGGGAATTCGCTGCTGCCGACAACACCAAAGATCTGCGTGCCGATGGCATCGACCACTTCCGCATCCGTCGGAGGAATGTCGCCCTGCGCCAGCGCCTCGGTCACGATGAGGCGGGTGCGCTCATACATCAGCCACATGCCGATCATGTAGCCCCCCAGCCCGAAGAAGGCGAAATGACCCAGCGACAGGATACCAGTGTAGCCCCAGATCAGATCCATCGCGATGGCGATCAGACACAGGCACAGGGTCTTGCCCAACGTCTTGACGAAGCTCGTCGGGATGAGCCCCGCTCCCGGCCCTTCGGCCAGCAGGGTCACCACAAGGGTAAAGAGCGCTAGGATCGCCAGAAAGACCAGCACAGAGGGGTTCTTTGAAATGAATGACTGTCGCATGGATCAATCCCCCGCCGCACGGCCCTTGAGGGCGATGATCCCTCTTGGGCGGAACTGAATGAAGATGATGATGAAGATGATCATGTAGGTCTGCGCCGCCAGCGTGTTGGACGGGTTCAGCCACTCGATTCCCTTTTGCAAGGAGCCGATCATCGCCGCACCGGCGAGCGTGCCAAAGATATTGCCGACACCGCCCACAACTACGGTCATGAAGCTTTGCACGATGTAATCCTGTCCCAGCTCGGATGTGACCTTGGCAAATAGGCCGATGGCAACGCCCGCAATCCCGGCAATGCCCGATCCCAGACCAAAGGTCAGCATGTTCACCCTACCTGGATTGATGCCCATCGAGGACGCCATACGCGGGTTCTGCGTCACCGCGCGGGTTTCCAGCCCCAGCCGCGTGCGCCGCATGATGAACAGGAACAGCGCCAGGAAGATCAACGCCAGCACGAAGATCGCGATGCGGATATAGCTGATCGAGACCACATCGTTGATCACCCAGGCGCCATCCAGCCAGCCCGGCGCCGTCAGGGGCCGCGCCTGCGTGCCAAAGATGTTTTTGGCGAGCTGCTGCAGCGCGATGGAAATCCCGAAGGTCGCCAGCAGTGTCTCAAGCGGGCGGTTATAGAGATGCCGGATCACCAGCCGCTCCATCGCGACCCCGGCGGCAAATGTCACCGCAAAAGCCAGCGGTATCGCGACAAGGATCGACACCGTGTGGTTCGGGATCACCTGCTGCACCACATAGCCGGTGTAGGCGCCCATCATGATGAATTCACCATGGGCCATGTTGATGACCCCCATCAGGCCGAAGGTGATGGCAAGTCCGATAGCGGCAAGGAAGTAGATCGAGGCGAGCGAGACCGCATCCAGCCCCAGATCCACCGCCTGGTTGAGCGCAACCTTGGTGCCGATACTGTCCAACGCCTGCTCGGCGGCATCCGTCACCGCCGCCGAAGGCTCAGCATAGGTTTCAAAGAATACATAACGGTTCAGGGCGACGGTGATCGCCTCTTCGCCCACAAAAGGCGCCACCTTTCCGTCCGAAGCAAGGCTGTCATAGACTTTTTGGCGGATCAGTTCATTCGACAGCTGCGCCACCGGAACCCCGGCTACGCGTCCCCCTTCGATATGGTCGGCAAGGGTCTGGCGCAGGGCATCCGGGGTGGTGCGCTCGGGGGCATCGCCCGCTGCAACCAGCATGTCATATGCGTCATTGCGCGACAGGCTGTCTTCGCCGGGTGTCAGAACACGGGCGATATTGCGATCCTCGGGCAGGGTTTTGGCCACTTCCACCGTAACAGCCACCAGCGGATTGAGTGCCGCGCGCACATCGACACTCAGATCGCTTGACAGGCCTTCGATGGCGGCGATCCGCTCTGCCTCATCCGCGCCGTAGGCGATGGTCAATAGCAAGGCGAGCCGCGTCTTGCGGGCTTTCAGGACCGGATCGTCCTCCCCCGCAATGGAAGCCCTTAAGGGGGCCAGCAGGTCCGCGCCCGGCGCGCGTTCAATCGCCAGTAGGGCCTCGGCACGGGTGGCGGGATCGGGATCACTCAGCTGGAATTGTACAAGGGCGGTGGCGATCAGAGCGCGCACGCCACTATTGGGTTTGAGCTGTTTCAGCTCTTTCTTGGGATATTCCCCTGCCAGAGCCCCATCATCGGGGCTGCTAAGGGCATAGGTGCGCTTGGCGACTTCCTTTCCGACAAAAAACAAGCCGTCCTGTTTTCGCTGCCAGACGTCCTTGTTCTGCCAGGCCTCAAGGAAGCCACGGGCCTGCGGCAGACCGCTGGCCGCGATACTGTCGATCACCGGCCCGATGGTCTTGCGCGAGCTTTTCTCGATCAGCGCGCGGTTGTCCTGTAACAGCTGCTGCAGTGGGCCATCGCCCGCAGGTGTCTGGGCAAGGCTGACCTGGCACGCGCAGATCAGCGCGAGGCAGGCAAGGAATAGTCGTTTCATGTCTTTGAGATCCGCCCTGAAAATGATGCCCTCAAAGACCCCGGTTCTGCGTCAGGTCGAGGGCGTCAGCCGGGGCGGAGGCACAAGCCTCCGCCGCGACACTGTTCTTCTCGGTTCAGAAGATCAGTAGTTGGACAGCGTCTGCACGCAGGTATTGGTCTCGGTGTTGTACATGCCGCAGCCAAGATCCTTCCAGTCGGACATCAGAACCGCCGATTCCGGCAGGAAATCGGTCCAGGCATCGCCGGGTACCGGATCGGTGGCGGAGATGATGTCGAACTGTCCGTCTTCCTGAATCTCGCCAATCAGCACCGGCTTGGCCAGGTGGTGGTTCGGCAGCATCACAGCGGTACCGCCAGTGAGGTTCGGGAACTCCTGCCCGTACATGGCGGTACGCACAGCATCCACGTCAGCCGTACCAGCGGCGGTCACCGCGTTGGCCCACATGTTGAAGCCGATGTAATGCGCTTCCATCGGGTCGTTGGTGACGCGCTCTTCGCCCATGACCTCTTTCCACTTGGCAACGAAGGCCTCGTTGGCTTCGGTGTCAGCCGACTGGAAGTAGTTCCAGGCCGCCAGGTGGCCGACCAGATTGGAGGTATCGAGACCCGAGAGTTCCTCTTCACCGACCGAGAAGGCCACCACCGGGATGTCATCGGCGGAAATACCTGCAGCAGCCAGTTCCTTGTAGAAACCGATGTTGGCATCGCCGTTGATGGTGGAGATCACGCCGACCTTCTTGCCATCTGCGCCCAGCGCCACCACGTCAGCAACGATCTTGGACCAGTCGGAATGGCCAAAGGGCGTGTAGTTCACGAAGATATCGCTTTCGGCGATGCCTTTGCCCTTGAGATAGCTTTCCAGGATGTTGTTGGTCGTGCGCGGGTAGACATAGTCGGTGCCCAACAGCGCGAATTTCTCGACGCCCAGTTCCTCAAGGAAGTAATCGGTTGCGGGGATCGCCTGCTGGTTGGGCGCGGCACCGGTGTAGAAGACGTTCTTGGAGCTTTCCTCGCCCTCATACTGGACGGGGTAGAACAAGAGGCCGTTCAGCTCTTCGATGACGGGCAGCACGGATTTACGGCTCACGGAAGTCCAGTTGCCGAAGATCACGTCGACCTCATGCACGGTCAGCAGCTCGCGTGCCTTTTCAGCAAACAGCGGCCAGTCGGAGGCCGGGTCGACCACGACCGCTTCCAGCTCACAACCCAGAAGGCCGCCCTTTTCGTTCTGATCGGCCACCAGCATCAGCATGGTGTCTTTCAGGGTGGTTTCGGAAATCGCCATGGTGCCCGACAGCGAGTGCAGAACACCCACCTTGATGGTACAATCGGCGGCCATACCGGCTCCGGCGGTCATCCCAAGGGCCAGCACGCTGGCAGCGGTTTTCTTGAAGAAGCTCATCATTCCCTCCAGGCAGGGCGCACCTGTTCCGTCTCTTTCCCTTGCGGAAGAAGGGCGGCGGCACTAGGTCAACCCTGCAACTGTTGTTGCAAAACGTGTGGCGGTCTGATCGAGGTCCAATTCGTGTGGCCGCCACACTCCCATGACCCGCATGTCGAAACCTGCGAGCCACAGTCAGGTTTCTGCAGCGCGGCACTCTTGGCAAACCCTTGCATCCACCGCTTACCGACGAATCCGTCGTTGCCCAGATTCTGGGCGCTCTTTTCCGCCCTCGATTAATTTTTGATCGGCTTTGCTTGTGAAGCGGCCATTAAGCGCCTGCAAAATGGTCATCGCCGCCTGCAAAGCGCAGTCTCTTAAGCAACTGGCAAGACTCATCATCAGCCGCGGGAGAGCGCAAGATAACCGAAGCCGCCGTCATATCGCAGCAGGGTACACACCCCGTCATGCCCCCCCAGCCCCGTGCTGTGGGACGCGCATATGTCTCGACCCACTATAAGGACGGCGCGGTCCGCCTGAAGGCTCTGCACCAGGCGGGCGCAATGAAACTGTTGTTTCCTCAAGGCCGCCCTCATCCCGAGGCAGTAATGGTGAATACAGCCGGCGGCATCACCGGCGGAGACCAGTTCAGCGTTTCGGCCGCGGCGCGTGAGCATGGCAAACTTACGGTCACCACCCAGGCCGCCGAACGCGCCTATCGGGCCCAGCCGGACGAGACCGGGCGGATGGAGACCCGGCTGGAGCTTGCCGGCGGCGCGCAGCTCAACTGGCTGCCGCAGGAGACCATTCTCTTCGAGGGCTGCCGCTTTTCCCGCTTGTTACATGTCGACATGGCCCGCGATGCGCGGTTTCTGATGGTGGAGCCTGTCGTCTTTGGCCGCATGGCAATGGGCGAAGAGCTGCGCGATGCCTCCTTCAGCGATCGCGTGGAAATCCAGCGCGACGGACACCTCATCTACTATGACGGGGTGGATCTTTCGGGCGACATCGCCGGCACGCTTGACCGCCCCGCCGTTGCCGCAGGCGCGCGTGCCATGGCTGCGCTGGTGCTGGCTGCGCCCGATGCCGAAGCCTGGCTCAAACCCTTGCGTGAAATGCTGCCCGCAACCGGCGGCGTGTCGCTTGTCACTGATGGCCTTCTGGTGCTGCGCCTCTTGGCAGAAGACGGTTTCACCCTGCGCCAAAGCCTTGTTCCCATTCTTGACCGGCTGACCGAGACCGGCCTGCCGCGCTGCTGGAGACTATAGATCCGATGAACCTGACCCCCCGTGAAAAAGACAAGCTGCTGGTCGCCATGGCCGCCGAAGTCGCCCGCAAGCGCCTGGCGCGCGGCGTGAAGCTCAATCACCCCGAGGCCATTGCCCTGATTACCGATGCGGTGGTGGAAGGCGCCCGCGACGGGCGTTCTGTCGCCGAGATGATGGAGGCAGGCGCCGCCGTCATTTCCCGAGATCAATGCATGGAAGGCGTCCCCGAGATGATCCACGAGGTTCAGGTCGAAGCCACCTTTCCCGATGGCACCAAGCTGGTGACCGTTCACAACCCCATTCGATGAATTCCTTGAGGAGACCCCAGATGAAACACCTGCCCGCTCTCGCGTCTGCCATCACGCTCACCGCTGGTCCGGCCCTGGCCCATGGTGGGGCGCACCTGCATCCGCATGGATCGGAAAGCTGGCTGCCTGTCATCCTGGCGGCACTGACCGTAGGGGGTGCTGCGGCGCTGGCCTACGTACGGTCGCGCAAATGATCCCCGGAGAGCTGTTCCCCGCCCCCGGCGATCTGACCCTGAACGAGCGCTCCGACGCGATAACCCTGATGGTGGCCAATACCGGCGACCGCCCGGTGCAGGTCGGCAGCCACTATCATTTTGCCGAGACCAACCCTGCGCTCGACTTCGACCGGGATGCGGCGCGCGGGATGCGGCTTGATATCGCTGCTGGCACCGCCGTGCGGTTCGAACCCGGCCAGCGCCGCGAGGTGCAGCTGATCCCCATCGGCGGCGCGCGCAAGGTCTATGGTTTCAACCAGCAGATCATGGGGGATCTGTGATCGTGGCAGACCGGTGCGTTTCAATTCAGAGGGCGGCGCCCGGCCCGAGGGTGGGCGTGAAGCGCCCGCCCATGGGGGCGGGTCGGGCGCTGCCCGGCCTTCCGCCGGGCGATGCAGTTCAAAAAGAAGACCTAACGGTCAGTCTCCGCAAGCAAGATCAAAAAGAACTGCACACAGACAATATGTCCGCCGTGAATTACTTCAGCATGGATGAGGCAACACGCTACGAGTTGGGTAATCGTCGAAAATTTCATGGTGGGAGGCTCCTTGGTGTAGGGCGAGCCGAAGCGGCTCAGGAGCCCCCCAATCTTCACACATCCCAGCGTTCCCAAATGCACGCGCCTACTAGGGAATTGGAAACCCCAAAATCTCCCGACGGAAATATTCTACAAATCAAAGGGGTAACCCATCATGCCTGCAAAACTCTCCCGCGCTGACTATGCCGCCATGTATGGCCCCACCACCGGTGACAAGCTGCGGCTGGCCGATACAGATCTGATCATTGAGGTGGAGCGCGATCTCATCGCCGAGCGCGCAGGCGAAAATGCACCCCTTTACGGAGAAGAGGTGAAATTCGGCGGTGGCAAGGTGATCCGCGACGGCATGGGACAATCTCAGGCCACCCGCGCCGCAGGGGCCGTCGATACGGTGATCACCAATGCTCTGATCGTCGATCACTCTGGCATCTACAAGGCGGATGTGGGCCTCAAGGACGGGCGCATCCACAAGATCGGCAAGGCCGGCAACCCGGACACCCAGCCCGGCGTCGATATCATCGTCGGCCCCGGCACCGAAGCCATCGCAGGCGAAGGGCGGATCCTGACGGCGGGCGGTTTTGACAGCCATATCCATTACATCTGCCCCCAGCAGATCGAGGATGCGCTACATTCGGGCCTTACCACCATGCTGGGCGGCGGCACCGGACCAGCCCACGGGACACTGGCCACCACCTGCACCCCCGGTGCCTGGCACCTTGGTCGCATGATGCAGGCGGCGGATGCCTTCCCGATGAACCTGGCCTTTGCAGGCAAAGGCAATGCCTCGCTTCCGGCTGCGATTGAAGAACAGGTGCTGGCCGGGGCCTGCGCGCTGAAACTGCATGAGGACTGGGGCACCACCCCTGCGGCCATCGATTGCTGCCTTGGGGTGGCCGATGCGATGGATGTGCAGGTGATGATCCACACCGATACCCTGAACGAAAGCGGCTTTGTCGAGCACACCGTCGCCGCAATGAAGGGGCGCACCATCCACGCCTTCCACACCGAAGGTGCGGGCGGTGGCCATGCCCCCGACATCATCAAGATCTGCGGCGAGGATCACGTTCTGCCCTCCTCGACCAACCCGACGCGGCCCTTCACAGTCAACACCATCGAGGAACACCTCGATATGCTGATGGTCTGTCACCACCTCGACAAATCCATCCCCGAGGATGTCGCCTTTGCCGAAAGCCGCATCCGCCGCGAGACCATCGCCGCCGAGGATATCCTGCACGACATGGGCGCCTTTTCGATCATCGCCTCCGACAGCCAGGCCATGGGCCGGGTGGGCGAAGTGCTGATCCGCACCTGGCAGACCGCCGACAAGATGAAGAAACAGCGCGGACGCCTCGCCGAGGAGACCGGAGAGAACGACAATTTCCGGGTTCGTCGCTATATCGCCAAATACACCATCAATCCTGCCATCGCCCATGGCATCTCGCATGAAATCGGCAGCATCGAAGAAGGCAAACGCGCCGATCTGGTGCTTTGGAACCCGGCCTTTTTCGGGGTGAAGCCCGAGATGGTTCTGATGGCCGGCACCATCGTCTGCGCGCAGATGGGCGATCCCAATGCCTCGATCCCCACTCCGCAGCCGGTCTATTCCCGGCCCATGTGGGGCGCTTATGGCCGCTCGGTCGAACATTCCGCCGTAACCTTTGTGTCCGAGGCAGCGCAGGCCGATGGGCTGCGCGACAAGCTGGGGCTGGCGAAACAGACCGTTGCCGTCAAAGGCACCCGTGGCATCGGCAAGAGGGATCTGCGCCTCAATAGCGCAACGCCCCAAATCGAGGTCAATCCCGAAACCTATGAGGTGCGCGCGGATGGAGAACTGCTCACCTGCGAGCCAGCCAAAGAGCTGCCCATGGCGCAGCGCTACTTTTTGTACTGAAGGGCGCAAAAAATGAGCGTTTTCATAATGTTGCGCCAGGCGCATGGCAGCCATTCCAACTCGGGTCTAGCTAGGTCAGAATTGATGTCCTATCTTCAACACCAATGGGAGGAGTTCACAACTGAAACAGGAGTGACCTCCAATGGCATATACGACACATCACACCGCATCGGCTGCTCCGGCCAGCGCGTTCTCTGCTCTGAAAATCCTGGCGAAACCGTTCGTGGCGATCGGCAACGGGCTGGTGGCACTTGGCGAGGCCAACGATCGCAGCCGCAAGGTTCAAACCTTGATGGCGATGAGCGATGCCGAGCTGGCAGAGCGCGGTCTCAAGCGCGACCAGATCGTTCAGCACGTCTTCTCGGACGTCTATTACATCTGAGCCGGGACGCGGCCCCGGACACATCGCTGCGCGGGGGGCTGTCATGACCGCCCCCACGCATCTGCACACAATGGTTGCCCGTCAGTATCACGGGCATGCGCATGAGCCACAGCCCAAGGACAGGGTTGTTCTGGACTATGACGCGCGGTTTCTGCGCCGAAAGGTGCTGACCACCGAAAGCGGCGCGCGTCTTCTGGTCGATCTGCCGCAGACGACCTCTCTGGATCAGGGCGGTGTTCTGCTGCTTGAGGGCGGTGGCGAGATTTCCGTGGTCGCCGCGCCGGAAGACCTGCTGGAAATCACAGCAGAAAAGAAGGGAGATCTGGTCCGCCTTGCCTGGCACATCGGCAATCGCCACACCCCCTGCCAGATAACGCCCGAGCGGCTTCTGATCCAGCGCGACCATGTGATCCGCGCAATGCTAATGCAACTTGGCGCAACGGTGAAGGAAGTGACCGAATCCTTCACGCCCGAGGGTGGCGCCTATGGCCACGGGCGCACGCATTCCCACGATCACGGGCATACTCACGGGCACGGGCACGGGCACGAGCATAGTCACGATCATGCAAAGGGGCACTCTCATGAGCATTGAGCCCGGCGCGGTCCTGTTGATGCAATGGCTTTCTCCGGCCTACCCGGTGGGCGCCTTCGCCTATTCTCATGGGCTTGAGGCCGCCTGCAACGCGGGTCAGATCACCAACGCCGAGACCCTGTCGGATTGGCTCGGAGATCTGCTGCTCTATGGCAGTGGACGCAGCGATCCGATCATCCTTGCCGCCGCATATCAGGCGCAGGATGACGCGGCCTTGGTGCAGGTGGATGCCCGCGCCCGAGCCTTTGCACCCTCCCGTGAACGGCTGGCCGAAACGGTGAGTCAGGGCGCTGCCTTCTGTCAGACAACACGTGGCATCTGGGGGGACGATCTGCCGGATCTCACCTATCCAGTTGCCGTGGGCCGCGCGGCGCGGCTGCATGGGCTGTCTCTGGATCTGACCTTGCAGATGTATGTTCATGCCTTCGTGTCGAACTTGGTCGCCGCCGCCCAGCGGCTGGCTCCGGTGGGTCAGCTTGAGGGACAGCAGGTCCTGACCGAGCTGGCGCCCCTGATCCGGGATGTCGCGCAGAATGCGCTTCAGACGGATCTGGGTGCTTTGGCCGGGGCAAGCTTTATCTCAGACATCGCATCGATGCATCATGAAACCCAGTATTCGAGGATCTTCCGCTCATGAGCAGTTTCAACGGACCTTTGCGCGTTGGCATCGGCGGGCCGGTCGGCGCCGGCAAGACCACCCTGACGGCGCAACTGGCGCGCGCGCTGTCGCCCCACCACTCGATCGGGGTGATCACCAACGACATCTACACCCAAGAGGACGCCGAAGCACTGATGCGCATGCAGGTGCTGCCGCAGGACCGGGTGATCGGCGTGGAAACCGGCGGCTGTCCCCATACTGCCATTCGCGAAGACGCCTCGATCAACCTGGCAGCCGTGGCCGAGATGCAGGCCCGCCACGCCGATCTCGAGATCGTGCTGATCGAAAGCGGTGGCGACAACCTGTCGGCCACCTTCAGCCCCGAGCTGGCAGATGTAACCCTTTACGTGATAGATGTGGCAGCGGGCGAAGAGATCCCTCGGAAGGGCGGCCCGGCTATTACCCGATCTGATTTGCTGATCATCAACAAGACCGACCTTGCACCGCATGTCGGCGCTTCGCTGGAGGTGATGGAGCGAGATGCCCACCGCATGCGCAGCGCCCTCCCCTTTGTTTTCACCAGCCTGCGTCATGGCAAGGGTGTTCCAGATGTCGTTTCCCATCTGTGCAGAATAGGCGGTGTCACCTCTCCGCTGCTTCTTGAAGAAACCGGATGAGTGGAAGGCATCAGCCAAACGCTCCCGCGCCTTCAACCGCCTTTGAAAAGGCGCTTTCCGTCTTGGGCCCGGCGCCGCGCGAAGCGCGGCGCCGGGCCCAACTGCGAGGAGGTATTCCGGGAATACCCCGCAGCAGGCGGGAGCCTATACGCCGATACTCTTTTGCCGCCCACAGCTTCGCAATTGACGCAGAGGCGGCGGATTGTGATAACCCAGCCGAAACCCTTTTCTGCCTATTGTGCGCAAACCAATTTACGCCTAAAAGCGTTAGCGCTAACTTTTGTTGCTCTGACCTGAAGCCTCAAGGCTCCCGGACCAGGCTTCAAACGATTTGCAAGGATCATTTGGAATGAATGACATCTGGGAAAATTTGGTAAAGCAGAGGGCGGCTACCGCTGAAATCCCTCTTATTACGCTATGCGAGACACCGGACAGGTTTGACCGATTTTCGGCCAGTAGCGACGAGCTGCTGTTGGATTTTTCCAAAACAGCGCTGGATGACACCAGCCTGTCTCTGTTGATCAGACTGGCCGAAGGCGCCAAACTATCAGACCACATTGATGCGATGTTCTCGGGCGATAGGATCAACTCGACAGAAGATCGCTCCGTTTTACACACCGCCCTGCGCGCACCCGCAGGTCGCAAGATCATCGTGGACGGCACAGACATCATACCGCCCGTGCAGGAAACCCTGCACCGGATGGAGGACTTCGCCGGAGCCCTGCGCAGCGGTACGTTCCAAACGGCAGGCGGCCAGGCCTTTACCGATGTGGTCAATATCGGGATCGGCGGCTCTGATCTGGGGCCGGTCATGGCAACTCTCGCCCTCGCCCCCTACCACGATGGCCCACGCTGCCATTTCGTCTCCAACGTCGATGGCGCCCATATCGCCGACACACTGAGGCGCCTCAACCCCGAAACCACGCTGGTGATTATCGCCTCCAAGACCTTCACCACGACCGAGACTATGGCCAATGCCGAAACCGCGCTGAAGTGGCTGTGCGCGGCGTTGGGAGATCAGGCAAGCGGACATCTTGCGGCAGTGTCCTCGGCCCTCGACAAGACGGCCGCCTTTGGCATCCCGCCCGAGCGTGTCTTTGGGTTCGCCGATTGGGTCGGCGGCCGCTATTCCATGTGGGGGCCGGTTGGACTTCCGATCCTGATTGCCGTAGGGGCCGAGAACTTCCGCGCCCTCCTGAGCGGCGCGGCAGCCATGGATGACCATTTCCGCACCGCGCCCTTTGCCCGGAACCTGCCGGTCCTCTTGGGATTGATCGGAATCTGGCACAACAATATCTGCAGCTATGAAAGCCGCGCGGTGCTGCCTTACGAACAGCGCCTTGCCCGACTGCCCGCCTACCTTCAGCAGCTTGACATGGAAAGCAATGGCAAGGGCGTAACGCTGGAAGGAACGTCCCTTACCCGCGACTCCGGCCCCATCGTCTGGGGGGAGCCGGGAACCAATGGTCAGCACGCTTTCTATCAACTGCTTCACCAGGGTACCCGCGTGATTCCAGCCGAGTTCCTGATTGGCACCGAAGGACACGAACCGGACCTTGCGCACCAGCATCGCATGCTGGTGGCCAACTGCCTGGCCCAATCCGAGGCGTTGATGCGGGGCCGCAGCCCTGAAGAGGCACGCTCGATCGCTGCAAAGCGCGGTTTCGAGGGCGCAGATCTGGACCGCATGACGGCGCATCTAACCTTTCCCGGCAACCGCCCCTCTGTCACCATCGCCTATGACAAGCTGACCCCTTTCGTGCTGGGCCAGATTATTGCGCTATATGAACACCGTGTTTTCGCGGAAGGCGTGATTTGGGGCATCAACTCCTTCGACCAGTGGGGTGTGGAACTGGGCAAGGAACTTGCGCTCAGCCTCCTGCCCATGGTCGAGGGCGCCGAAAGCGATGGCAAGGACAGCTCTACCCGGGGGCTTTTGTCGAAACTTACCCGCAAGACGGGCTGATAGAGAACCGGCCCGAACGAAGGAACAGGCAGACACATGGTTTCCCGCGTTATCCCCGTAGACCCGTTCGATCTGGTCTTGTTCGGCGCCACCGGCGATCTGGCCCGCCGCAAGATCCTGCCAAGTCTGTTTCACCGCTTCCAGATCGGCCAGTTCGATGCGCAAACGCGCATCATTGGCACCTCGCGCGCGGACCTTGACCGGCAAGGCTTTCGCAACATGACGGCCGATGCCATCCGTGAGTTCGGTCAGCCGGGGGAAACCACCGAGGCGGATATCGCCGCCTTTGCAGAGCTACTCGACTATGTGCCGGTGGACGCGCGCGGCGACACTGGCTGGGACGAACTCGGTCAGCATCTGCGCGAAAACGTAATCCGTGCATTTTACCTCTCGGTCGGCCCCAACCTGTTCACTGATATCGCGGACCGGCTGAGCGCCAGTGGCATCGCCACGCCCGACAGCCGTATCGTGCTGGAAAAACCCTTTGGCCACGATCTGGCCTCGGCGCAGGCGCTGAACCAAGCGCTGCGGGCGCATTTCCAAGAGGGTCAGATCTATCGGATCGACCACTACCTCGGCAAGGAAACCGTACAGAATCTGATGGCGCTGCGTTTTGCCAATTCCCTGTTCGAACCCTTATGGAACTCTTCCCATATCGACCATGTTCAGATCACCGTCGCCGAAAGCATCGGAGTCGAGGGGCGCGGCGAGTATTACGACAAATCGGGTGCCATGCGGGACATGGTGCAGAACCACCTGATGCAGCTTCTGTGCCTCACCGCGATGGAGCCGCCTGCCCGTTTCACGCCAAACGCGGTACGCGACGAAAAGGTCAAGGTGATCGAGGCGCTCAATCCCGTCGCCCCCGACGACATCGCACGTGGCCAGTATCGCGGCAAGAACGGTGACAGCTACCGTGACCATGCGGGCAACCCTGACAGCACCACCGAAAGCTTTGTCGCGATGAAGGTGCAGGTGGCGAACTGGCGTTGGGCCGGCACGCCGTTTTACCTGCGCACCGGCAAATGCCTGCGCGAGCGCGTGTCCGAAATCGCGGTCTATTTCCGTGACCCACCGCACAACATCTTTGAAGGCGCAGCCGGGGTACATGGCAATGTACTTGTGATCCGCCTGCAACCCGATGAGGGCATCACGCTGCGCACCACGATCAAGGATCCCGGCCCCGGCGGCATGCGTCTGACGGGCGCGAACCTTGATATGACCTTTGCCGAATCCCTGCCCGACGCAGGCCGCCCACAAGACGCCTATGAGCGGCTGATCATGGATGTGATCCGGGGCAATCAAACCCTGTTCATGCGCGGCGACGAGGTCGAGGCCGCATGGGCCTGGGCTGACCCCATCATCGCTGGCTGGACCGAGGCAGGTACCGAGCCACAACGCTATGACCGCGGCGGATCCGGCCCCGAGGATTCGCTGCTCCTGATGCACCGCGACGGGCGCCGATGGCGCGGTATAGGAGACTGACCCTCATCCCACGCCTCACCCGCCCCATTCCGCCTGCCCCAGCCAGCCCGCGCCAGACACCCGAAAGGCATCTCACATGAGCTTGAACAAGACACTCAAAGAGGTCACCGAACGGATCATCACCCGCAGCGCCGAGACCCGCAGCGCCTATCTGGACCGCATGCGGGCGGCCAAAAGCCAGGGCCCGGCACGGGCGCACCTGTCCTGCTCGGGTCAGGCCCATGCCTATGCCGCGACCGGCGCCGATCAGGGCACGCTTGCCACCGGCAGCGCAGGGCATCTGGGCATAGTCACCGCCTATAACGACATGCTCTCGGCGCATCAGCCGTTCGAAACCTACCCCACCCTGATCCGCGATGCCGTGCGCGCCGCGGGCGGCACGGCGCAGGTTGCGGGGGGGGTGCCTGCCATGTGTGACGGCGTCACCCAGGGTGAGGCCGGCATGGAGCTGAGCCTGTTTTCCCGCGACACCATCGCGATGGCGACCGGGGTTGCGCTCAGCCACAACGTGTTTGACGCGGCGGTCTTTTTGGGCGTCTGCGACAAGATCGTACCAGGACTCGTCATTGGCGCGCAGACCTTTGGCCATCTGCCCGCCGTCTTCCTGCCGGCGGGGCCGATGACCAGCGGGCTGGCAAACGATGAAAAGGCCAAGATCCGCCAGAAGTTCGCCGCCGGTGAAATAAGTCGGGAGGAGCTGCTGGCGGCAGAGATGGCCGCCTACCACGGCCCCGGCACCTGCACCTTCTACGGCACGGCCAACACCAACCAGATGTTGATGGAGTTCATGGGCCTGCACCTGCCCGGCGCCTCTTTCGTCAATCCCGGCACGCCCCTGCGCGAGGCACTGACCATTGAGGGCGCGAAACGGGCACTCTCGCTCTCGGCCCTCGGCGACAGCTACACGCCGGTCTGCGATGTGCTGGACGAAAAAGCCTATGCCAACGGCATCGTCGGATTGATGGCCACCGGTGGGTCGACCAACCTGTTGATCCACCTCATCGCCATGGCGCGTGCCGGGGGCGTGATCCTCGATTGGCAGGATTTCGCGGATCTGTCGGATGTGGTGCCGCTTCTGGCGCGGGTCTATCCCAATGGCCTTGCGGATGTGAACCATTTCCATGCCGCAGGCGGGCTTGGCTATATGATCGGGGAGCTATTGAATGCAGGCTTCCTGCATCCCGACACCAAGACCGTCGCGGGCACCGGGCTAGAACACTACACAAAGGAACCCTTCCTGACCGACGAAGACCTTACCTTCCGCCCCGGCACCACCAAATCGCTGAACGAGGGCGTTTTGCGCCCCGCTGCGGAACCTTTCCAGAAAACCGGCGGGCTCAAGCGTCTGACTGGCAGCTTTGGCACAGCAGTGATCAAGGTCTCCGCCGTCGCCGAGGAGCACCACGTGATCGAGGCCCCAGCCCGTGTCTTCCACGATCAGGAAGAAGCCAAGGCCGCCTTCAAGGCAGGCGAGTTCACCGGCGATGTGATCCTTGTGGTGCGCTTTCAAGGGCCTAAGGCGAACGGCATGCCGGAACTGCACAGCCTGACACCCATGCTGGGCATTCTGCAGGGCAAGGGGCACAGGGTGGCGCTGGTGACTGATGGGCGCATGTCGGGGGCCTCGGGCAAGGTGCCCGCCGCCATCCACGTGGTCCCCGAGGCGCTGGACGGCGGCCCAATCGCCCGCATTCGCGATGGCGATATGCTACGGCTGGATGCCACGAGCGGCACGCTCGATGTGCTGACCCCCGGCGCGCTAGAGAGGGAGCCTGCCACTGCCGACCTCTCGACCTATCAGCATGGCACAGGGCGCGAGCTGTTCTCGCTGTTCCGCCGCGCCGTCACCTCTGCCGATACCGGCGCCAGCGTATTCGGAGATTGATCCCCATGAGCATCACCCCCCAAGACGCCAGCGCCCGCACCCTCGAGATCTGCCAGATGGCACCCATTGTGCCGGTGCTTGTGGTACATGATATCGCCCATGCCCGCCCCCTGGCCGAGGCATTGGTGGCAGGCGGCCTGCCCGCGCTTGAGGTAACGCTTCGCACCCCCGCAGCCCTTGATGTGATCCGTGAAATGGCCTCGGTGCCCGGTGGCGTCGTCGGTGCTGGCACACTGGTGACGCCTGAGGATGTGGCCGCAGCCGTCGAAGCGGGCGCGCAGTTTGGTGTCTCTCCCGGTGCCACCGACAGACTTTTGGATGCCTGCGAGGCCGCAGGCCTGCCGATGCTCCCCGGCGCGGCCACAGCTTCCGAGGCCATGCGCCTGCTGGAGCGCGGCTATGACATGCTAAAGTTCTTCCCGGCCGAGGCCTCGGGCGGCGCACCGGCGCTCAAGGCCATCGGCGCGCCCCTGCCGCAGATCTCATTCTGCCCCACTGGCGGAATCAGCCCAGAGAACGCCAAGACCTACCTGTCGCTGCCCAATGTGGTCTGTGCAGGCGGCAGCTGGGTCGCCCCGGCGGATCTGGTAGCGGCAGGCGACTGGGATGGGATTACCGAACTGGCCAAAGCGGCGCGGGCGCTGGCAGCAGGCTGAGACGCAACAGATGGCGGGTTGACAGAACACGCCGCTTCCACGAAGTATCTCGACCAATTCAAAATTGGTTGCAGCTGATCTGGCTGCACCCACATCAGTAGAGACAGCCATGCAGTCCTTTACCACCCGCCCCGAGATCCGCGGCAGTTTTGGGGTCGTCACCTCGACCCATTGGATCGCCTCGGCCGTGGGCTTTGGCATTCTGGAAAAGGGCGGCAATGCCTTTGATGCTGCCGTGGCGACAGGTCTGGTCCTGCAGGTGGTTGAGCCGCATCTCAACGGCCCTGCGGGCGATCTTCCGGCGGTCTTCCATTCCGTCCGCACAGGCAAGACCGAGGTTCTTGCCGCGCAAGGTCCGGCCCCGGCGGGCGCCACCATCGAACACTACAAGGCGCAAGGCCTGTCGCTGATCCCCGGCTCGGGGCTGCTCTCCACGGTAGTGCCCGGCGCTTTTGACGGCTGGATGCTGATGCTGCGCGACCATGGCAGCCTGTCCCTGCGCGAGGTGATGGCGCCCGCCATCGACTATGCCCGCGACGGCCACCCGGTACTGCCACGTGTGGCCCATACCATCGCAGATCTGGTCGAATATTTCGCCCGTGAATGGCCCTCCTCCGCCGAGGTCTGGACACCGTGCGGCGCGGCCCCCGAAGCAAACGCAATGTTCCGCAAC
>Ga0098070_100123_pt1 | contig 44366 bp, 41 predicted proteins | sample 28_taG_FD_75063 | JGI IMG/M metagenome (GOLD analysis project Ga0098070, IMG submission 75063) | Marine viral communities from Cariaco Basin, Caribbean Sea - 28_WHOI_OMZ | ecosystem: Environmental > Aquatic > Marine > Oceanic | place: Caribbean Sea: Cariaco Basin | collected 2014-11-12
AGAAGGGTTCAAGACGCGCCATCTGGGCGTCGGTCAGCCAAAACAGATCAGACATGTTCACCACTCGTTTTTCGGACCGTGAATCACGCCATCCCAAGGAAATCAATGGGTCCTGACCTTAGGCAGGACAAAATGCAAAACATCGTTTCGATCGAATGGTTCATCCTGGCAGCCCTCTGCGCAGCCACGGCAGCCGCTGCGGTCTGGTGGCTATCTCCGGCCACGCGGTCCAACTCGCTTGAACAGGATCTGTTGACGAGTGACGGGCGGACGGATGCCGTGTTTCTCTTCGACGATACCACACTGATCGGATGGTCCTCGGGCGCACGCAAGTTCATCGGTGACCATGCCGAAAGCTTCAGCTGGAGCATGCTGCGGGACCAGCTGTCCCGAAACTATCCCGGCCTGCCGCAATCTCCCGGGTTCCTGAAAGATGTAGGTCCGCTGGTCCTGTCCGGAACCGCAGCCGCCGAAAGCCGCGAAGCGCATTGCGAGTGGATCGACGGGATCACACGCGTGCAACTGCGCCGCTCGACCCTGGATGAACAGAACCGGTCGCTGGACCAAGAGCTGACCACCCTGCGGGCGGCCGTGCACCAGGCGCCCTACCCTGTCTGGCTACAATCGGACGAAGGGGAAATTACCTGGTCGAACCTGGCCTACGACGATCTGATCCAGAAAATTCGCGGCCGCGGCTCGGATGTTGCAGAACCTCTGTTCTCCGAACTGGACCAGCCCAAGGCCAGCGGCAAACCGGAGCGGATCTCCATCCCCCTACCCGAAAGCACCAAGCGTCTTTGGTACAACATCTCGACAACCGAAACAGAAGCCGGCTGGCTGTGCCATGCCGTCGATGTGAACGCGGTTGTCGATGCCGAAGTAGCCCAGCGCAACTTTGTGCAGACCTTGGCAAAGACCTTTGCCCAGCTTTCCATCGGCCTTGCGATCTTTGACCGCAATCGCCAGCTGGTCTTGTTCAACCCGGTTCTGGTGGATCTGACGGCACTGTCGCCCGATTTCCTAAGCTCGCGCCCCAACCTGATGAGTTTTTTCGACCGTCTTCGCGATCAACGCATGATGCCCGAGCCGAAGAACTATTCCAGCTGGCGTCAGCAGATGGAAGATCTGCTGAAGGCCGCCGCCGAAGGGAACTACCAGGAGACCTGGTCGCTGCCCTCAGGTTCTGTCTATTCCGTCTCTGGCCGCCCCCATCCCGATGGTGCGATTGCGTTCCTGTTCGAAGACATCACCGCAGAAGTGTCCCTGACGCGTCAGTTCCGCTCCGAACTTGAAATGGGTCAGTCGATCATGGATCAGATGGACGAAGCCATTGCAGTCTTTGCCAATGACGGCACCATGACCTTCTCGAACACCGCCTACCACAAGCTGTGGAAGATGGACCCAGACGCCAGCTTTGCCAAAGTGTCTATCATGGATGCCAGCCGCATCTGGCAGGACACCTGTGATCCGACCCCGGCCTGGGGAGAGATTCGCGATTTCGTCGCTGCAAATGATACCCGCGAGCCGTGGTGGACCAAGGTGAAACTGCGCGATGGCACCCCTATGATGTGCAAGGTCAGCGGTATTCAGAACGGCGCGACCATGGTCAGCTTCCGCGACCCTGATCTCAGCCTTCCTCGCGCTGATCAGGAACGTTTCACCATCGCGGACCATAGCTAGCACGTTACGATATCCGGCGCCCCTCGCGCCGGGCAATCCCGCTTGCAGCGCGTAGCGCACAAGGCCATTGTGGGGCCATGATCGAAAGCCCGCTGCACTGCTCTCTCAGCACGCCTGAAAAAACTGCCGAACTGGCCAGAGACATCGCCGGGGCCTTGGGTCCAGGCGATTGTCTGCTTCTTGAAGGCCCCATCGGCGCCGGCAAGACCCATTTTGCCCGTCATCTGATCCAGTCCCTGCAGGATCAGCCCGAAGATGTGCCCTCTCCCACCTTCACGCTGGTGCAGACTTACGACGTTCAGGCCGGAGAGCTGTGGCACGCAGACCTTTACCGGCTCAGCGCGCTGGATGAAGTCGAAGAGTTGGGCCTCATCGCAGCTTTTGACGATGCCATCACCCTGGTCGAGTGGCCGGACCGACTGGAAGAGCTAGCGCCCGCCCATGCGCTGCATCTGACCTTTGACCTTGATCCCGAAGACGAGGACGCCCGCCGACTGACCCTGCGGTGGAGTGATGAGAAATGGCAGCCATTGATGGAGCGCATAATTCCATGACAGACAGATCCGACCTGATTTCTGCGTTTCTGAATGAGGCAGGCTATGGCACTTGGGCACGTGCCCCGCTGGCAGGCGATGCTTCCATGCGCCGCTACGAACGGCTCACCTCCCACAATGGCGACACCGCAGTCCTGATGGACGCCCCTCCGGACAAGGGCGAGGATATCCGCCCCTTTGTAGAGGTGGACTCCTACCTGCGCGAACAGGGCATAAGCGCTCCTGTAATTCTGGCGCAAGACGCCGAAACCGGCCTCCTTTTGACCGAGGATCTGGGCAATGACCTGTTTAGCAGGGTCATTGCCGAGGATCCAAAGCAGGAAATGTCGCTCTACCGCGCGGCGACAGATCTTTTGATCGCGCTGCATCAGGCTCCGGTGCCCGATCTAGCGCCCCTTGGACCGCGTGTGATGGCAGAGATGGCAAGCCTCGTGATGACCTCCTACCGCGCTGGCATCCTTGGGGAAGAAGACGACGTTCTAACCCACCGTTTCGAGGATCAGTTCGAAGACATCCTGCGCCAAAGCGTGAAGGGCGATCCGGTCTTTGTGCATCGGGATTTCCACGCGCAAAACCTGTTGTGGCTACCGGAGCGTGACGGCATTGCCCGCGTCGGCGTCATCGATTTTCAGGACGCCCGCGCAGGACACCCCGCCTATGATCTGGTCTCTCTTTTGCAGGACGCCCGCCGGGATGTCCCGGCAGGGGTCGAGATGCAGATGATCGACCACTATATCGAAGCATGCGGCGTGGATGCCTCGGGTTTTCGCACCGCCTATGCGGTGATCGGCGTGCAGCGGAACCTGCGTATCCTGGGTATCTTTGCGCGGCTATCACAGAAAATGAACAAGCCGCAGTACCTTGATCTGATCCCACGCGTCTGGGAGCACGTCATGCGGGGGTTGGAGCACCCAGCCCTTGCAACGCTGTCAGACTGGCTGCGGCACGAACTGCCCGCGCCCAGCGCGGAACACCTTGATAGGCTCAGATAGATGCCCAGAGACCTCCCCCGTTCGATCATGGTCTATGCGGCCGGGTTCGGCACCCGCATGAAAACACTGACCCGTGACATGCCAAAACCGATGATCCCGGTCGCCGGGCGGCCGCTGATCGACCACACGCTGGATCTCGCCCGCGCTGTTGATCCCGAGCGCATCGTCGTCAACACCCACTACAAAGCCGATATCCTGCAAAACCATCTGGCACCGCAGGACGTTCTGATCAGCGACGAACAACCGGAGATCCTCGATACCGGCGGCGGGCTTCGCCATGCGCTGCCCCTGCTGGGCGGTGGGCCGGTCTATACCTCGAATTCTGATGCCATCTGGGCCGGACCCAACCCGTTTCAGATGCTGCGCACCGCCTGGGACCCGGCACGAATGGACGGTCTAATGCTCTGTGTGCCGCTGGCGCGCGCAGTCGGGAGGCAAGGTGGCGGTGATTTCTCGGCCGATGAGGTCGGTCGTATCTCCTGGGGCGGAGATCTAGTCTGGGGCGGCGTTCAGATCATCAAAACGGCTGGTTTGAGCGCGATCAAGGAACAAGCCTTTTCCACCCGCCTTCTGTGGAACCCGATGATCGAAGCCGGACGCCTGGTGGCGCTGGAATACCCCGGCCACTGGTGCGATGTGGGCCACCCCGAGGGCATCACCTTGGCGGAACAATTGCTGACAGGTGCGCATGTTTGAGAGCCAAGGCAAACCCCGCGTCTTTGCCGTTCCCTGCGGCGTCGATTTCCCGCGTGCGCTGGTGAATGGCCTGATCGCCCGCAGTACAGGACAGCCGCCCGAAGCATTGGCCCGCACCGAAGTCATCGTCAACACCGCCCGCATGCAGCGCCGGGTGCGTAGCCTATTCGATGCCGGACCTACCATTCTCTTGCCGCGGCTGATGCTGCTGACCGATCTGGCCCAGCGCGCCGCGCTCAGCGGGTTGCCACCGGCCCTCCCTGCCCTGCGCCGCCGCCTTGAGCTGTCACAACTGATTTCCAAGCTGCTGGATGCGCAACCGGATCTGGCGTCGCGGGCCTCGCTCTATGATCTCTCCGACAGCCTTGCGACGCTGTTTGATGAGATGCAAAGCGAAGGCGTCAGCCCTGAGACCATCCGCAATCTCGATGTATCGGACCAATCGGACCACTGGTCGCGCGCGCAGCAGTTCATTGCCATCGCGGATGAATTCGTGGACCGCACCGATGACGCCATGGACAAGGAAACCCGCCAGCGGCAAGTGGTTTTGACCCTGATCGAACAATGGCAGAGCGCACCGCCGCAGCATCCGGTCATCCTTGCAGGCTCAACCGGCTCGCGTGGCACCACCTTGATGCTGATGGAGGCGATTGCCCGCCTGCCCCAGGGCGCCGTGATCCTTCCGGGATTCGACTTCGACCAGCCGGACCGCGTGTGGGAAGGGCTGGACGATCCGCTGATCTCTGAAGACCATCCGCAGTACCGGTTCTACAAGCTGATGAAGGATCTGGAGCTATCGCCGCGTGATGTGCAGCCCTGGACCCCGGATGCACCGCCCTACCCTGCGCGCAACCGGATGGTGTCGCTCGCGCTGCGCCCCGCGCCTGTCACCGACGCCTGGATGAGCGAGGGACCACAGCTGACCGATCTAGACCACGCGACCGACACCATCACGCTGGTCGAAGCTCCGAACCCAAGGGCCGAGGCACTCGCCATCGCCCTGCGTCTGCGCCAAGCCGCCGAAGATGGCCAGACCGCCGCACTGATCACCCCGGACCGGATGCTGACGCGGCAGGTCTCCGCCGCGCTGGACCGCTGGGACATCCTGCCCGATGATTCCGCCGGCCAACCGCTGCAACTCTCGCCTCCCGGTCGCTTCCTGCGCCATGTGGCAGAGCTGTTCTGCCACGAGCTGACACCGGACAGGCTATTGACGCTGCTGAAACACCCGCTCACCCATGACGGGCCAGAGGCTGCGCGCGGGGAACATCTGCGCCACACCCGCGATTATGAATTGCACCTGCGCCGCCATGGTCCACCCTTCCCCAATTCAGACAGCTTTTCCGCCTATGCCGCCGCGCATGAACTGATGCCCGGCTGGACGGACTGGCTGACGGAGAGCTTTGCCGACCAAACCATTTCCGGCAGTTTGTCCCTGTCCGAGTGGATTGCACGCCTGCGTGGGCGTGCCGAAGGCATCGCCTCTGGCAGTCAGAGAATGGACAGCGGCACCCTGTGGGACAAGAAGGCCGGTCAAAAGGCGCTCGAGGTTATCACCGATCTCGAAGAAAACGCCCACTACGGCGGCGAGATGAACGCGCGCGATTTTGCCGACCTTCTGGGTGCGCTTCTGGCGCAGGGAGAGGTGCGCGACCGCGATGCGCCCTATGGGTCGATCATGATCTGGGGCACGCTGGAGGCCCGCGTGCAAGGCGCCGATCTGGTGATTCTGGCTGGCCTCAACGAGGGCAGCTGGCCCGAGGCCGCTAGCCCCGATCCCTGGCTCAACCGCCAAATGCGCCACAAGGCAGGGCTGTTGCTACCTGAACGTCGCATCGGTCTGTCGGCGCATGACTTCCAGCAGGCCGTCGCCGCGCCCGAGGTTTGGCTGACCCGCGCCGTGCGCTCCGAAGAAGCCGACACCGTGCCCTCGCGCTGGCTCAACCGGATGATAAACCTGCTGCGCGGCCTGCCAGATCAGGGCGGGCGCGCCGCATTGGAGACGATGCGCAGCCGTGGTCAGATCTGGCTTGACTGGTCCACCGCGCTGGAGGCTCCGTTGCCGAGCAATCCCGCCCAGCGCCCTGCCCCTCGCCCGCCGGTTTCCGCACGCCCACGAAGACTGTCGGTCACGGAAATCCCCCGCCTGATCCGCGACCCATATGCGATCTACGCCAAACATGTGCTGCGCCTCAGACCGCTGGATCCTTTGATGCGCGAACCTGATGCGCTGCTCCGGGGGATTGTCGTGCACGAGGTTTTTGAACACTTCATCCGCGACAGCCGCGCGAACCCCGACCTTTTGACCCCTGAAACTCTAATCGAACGCACCCGGTCTGAGCTTCAATCCAAAGTGCCCTGGCCCGTCGCCCGCAGCCTGTGGCTGGCGCGCATCGCCCGCATCGCAGAAAGCTTTGTCGCAGGGGAGCGGACCCGTCGCGCCGTGGCGCGCCCCTCGGGGTTCGAAAAGAAAGGTGGGATCCGGCTTGACCCCCTTGATTTCGAGATCATCGGACAAGCCGACCGGATCGATGTGGATGAACGCGGCGGCCTGCATCTGTTCGACTACAAAACCGGCGATCCCCCGAGTGAGAAACAGCAGCGCGCCTTTGACAAGCAGCTTCTGATCGAGGCCGCCATGGCCGAACAGGGCGCCTTTGAAGACTATGGCGCGGCGCGGGTGGAGCGCGCAGTGTTCATCGGCCTCAAATCCCCGATCAAGGAGGTTCCCGCCCCGCTGGCCGATGAACCCCCGGCCAAGGTCTGGGCGGAACTCAAGAAACTGATCGAAGCCTATTTCGACCCTGAACAAGGCTATAGCAGCCGCCGCATGGTGCACCGGGACGATTTCGCCGGGGATTATGATCACCTTGCCCGTTACGGCGAATGGGATCGCAGCGACACGCCCAAGCCGGAGGATCTGAAATGAACGCGCCCCGCGATGCAGCCTCTGAGGCGCAGTTCCGCGCCGCGCGGCCCGATGCCTCCACCTGGCTGGCGGCCAATGCCGGGTCGGGCAAGACCAAGGTGCTGACCGACAGGGTGGCGCGGCTTTTGTTGAAAGGCGTACAGCCACAACACATCCTGTGCCTCACCTATACCAAGGCCGCAGCCAGCGAGATGCAGAACCGTCTGTTCCAGCGTCTAGGTGAGTGGGCAATGCTGGAGGACGCGCATCTTGCTACTGCGCTGGAAGAACTGGGCGCGGGCGATGTGGCCCATGGCGAGGGGCTGGCACAGGCACGCACGCTGTTTGCCCGCGCGATTGAAACGCCCGGTGGCCTCAAGATCCAGACGATCCACTCCTTCTGCTCCTCCCTATTGCGGCGTTTCCCGCTTGAGGCCGGCGTCAGCCCGCAGTTTTCTGAGATGGAAGACCGCGCCGCCACGCTCTTGCGCGCCGAAATCGTCGAGGACATTGCCAAGGGGCCGGAAGCGCATCTGGTCGATGCCCTCGCCCGCCACGTTGCAGGCAGCGATTTTGACGAGCTGAACGCCGCCATCTGCCAGCGCCGTGCCGAGTTCGCAGCGCCGCTGGATCGCGCAGAGTTGCTGAAACTGTTCGATCTGCCGGAAGGATTTGATGCCCCCGCGCTAGAGGCTCTGGTTTTCCTTGGTGGTGAGGCTGATCTACTCAACCACATCCGCGAAATGCTGGCGCAAGGCGGCACAAACGATCAGAAAGCTGCCGCAAAGCTGGCCGGGATAGCCACACCAACAATGGCTGACTTGCCCTTGTTAGAGACTGTTTTTCTGACGGGTGCGAGCGCCAAGGAACCCTTCACGGCCAAGATCGGCAGCTTCCCGACCAAGAAGCTGCGCGAGGCGCATGGCGATCTGATGGACCAGCTTGAACCGCTAATGCTGCGGGTGGAGGATGCCCGCAACAAGCGTCTGGCCCTGATGGCAGCGGAGAAATCCGAAGACCTGCACGCCTTTGCCGCCGTGTTCCTGCCGGAATACGAGCGGCGTAAACAGCTGCGTGGCTGGCTCGACTTTGACGACCTGATCCTGAAGGCGCGGAACCTATTGAACGATCCGGCGGTGGCAGCCTGGGTGCTCTATCGCCTTGATGGCGGCATCGACCATATCCTGGTGGACGAGGCGCAGGACACCAGCCCGGTGCAATGGGACGTGATCGAGAAACTGGCGCAGGAATTCACATCCGGCGCCGGGGCGCGCTCCGAGGTGGAGCGTACAATCTTTGTCGTCGGGGACAAGAAACAGTCGATCTATTCCTTCCAGGGTGCTGACCCGGATGCCTTTGACCGGATGCAGGAAGAGTTCGGGCAGCGTCTGGCCGAAACAGGCGTCGGTCTTCAGAATGCGGCGCTGGAGTTTTCCTTCCGGTCTTCTGCGGCGATTCTGAAACTGGTGGATCTGGTGTTTCAGGATTATCCCCGCGCCGGGTTTCATAAAGAATCGCTTCACCGTGCCTTCAAATCCGACCTGCCAGGCCGGGTGGATCTTTGGCCTGCGGTCGAAAAGGTGGACGACGAAGAGGACCGCGACTGGACCGATCCCGTGGACCGGCCCGGTGCACGCCATCACACGGTGATCCTGGCCGAACGCATCGCGCGTGAGATCAAGCGGATGATCGACACCGGCGTGACCATCCCCGAAGACGGCCCCACGCGTGGCACCTTCCAGCGTCGCCCGGTGCATGCGGGCGACTTCCTGATCCTGGTGCAGCGCCGATCCGAGCTGTTCTCTGAAATCATCCGCGCCTGCAAAGCCGCCCGCTTGCCCATTGCCGGGGCTGACCGGCTGAAAGTGGGCGCGGAACTGGCGGTTAAGGACATCGCGGCACTTCTGTCCTTCCTCGCCACGCCCGAGGACGACCTGTCGCTGGCCGCCGCGCTGAAATCGCCGCTGTTTGGCTGGTCCGAACAGATGCTGTTCGACCTCGCGCACCGGCGCAAACCGGGTAGCTATCTGTGGACGGCCCTGCGGGAGCGGGCGACAGAGTTCGCCGACACGATGGAAATCATCGACGATCTGCGCAGTCAGACGGACTTCCTGCGCCCCTATGACCTGATCGAACGGGTGCTGACCCGCCACAAGGGGCGCCAAAGGTTGCTAGGCCGTCTGGGCCCCGAGGCGGAAGACGGGGTCAACGCGCTGTTGTCACAGGCGCTGGCCTATGAGCGTACGGATATCCCCAGCCTAACCGGATTTCTGGTTTGGATGCAGACCGACGATCTGGAGATCAAACGCCAGATGGGCGCGGCTGGCGATATGATCCGGGTAATGTCGGTGCATGGCTCCAAGGGGCTGGAAGCGCCGATCGTGATCCTGCCCGACACCGCCAAGCGCAAGCCTCCCACGGACGCAGAAATCATGGTGGCCGAGGGCGCGCCGCTGTGGCGGGTGCCAAAAGACCAGATGCCCGCCGCCATGCGGACCGCACGCGAGGCCGCACAGGAAAAGCAACGGAATGAACGGCTACGGCTTTTGTATGTGGCTCTAACACGGGCGGAAAAGTGGCTGATCGTTGCCAGTGCCGGGGAACTGTCGAAAGACGGCGACAGCTGGTACCAGATGGTCGAAGGCGCCATGCGCAAAGGCGGCGCGGTCGAGGCGGATATGCCCGGCGGGCCGGGGCTTCGCATGCAGCACGGCGATTGGGACGGGCTGGAGTTTACCCCTCACGAAGCGCCCAAAACCAAAACGGTTTCACTGCCGGATCTTTTTGTGCACCCGGCCTCGCCTTATGTTGCGCCCAAGGAGACCCTCAGCCCCTCTGATCTGGGCGGTGCCAAGGCCCTGCCCGGTGATCAAGGCCTTGATGAAGACGCCGCCAAAGCCCGGGGAACAGCGCTGCATCTGCTGTTGGAGCATTTGCCGTCTCAACCCGAGGACCGCTGGCGGGACCTGGCCCACGCGCTACTGGACGGGATCGAGGATAGCGAAACGCTCCTTGATGAGGTCGGCGCCGTACTGCGCAACCCGGATCTGTCTCATGTGTTTGCGCCAGATACATTGGCCGAAGTACCGGTTACTGCCGAGATCGACGGTCAGCGCCTGCATGGGGTAATTGACCGCCTCATCGTGGAAGCAGACCGTGTTCTGGCGGTGGATTTCAAATCCAACGCGACCGTGCCGCAAAGCGTGGAAAACTGCCCCGAAGGATTGCTGCGGCAAATGGGCGCCTATGCCCTGGCGCTGGCGCAGATCTACCCGGAGAAAACCGTGGAAACAGCCCTTTTGTGGACCCGTAACGCGGCGCTCATGACCCTCCCGCACGATCTTGTGACTGCGGCCTTTGCGCGGCGCGGGGAACCTTGACGAGACCTTAAGGCCTACATAGGTTCTGCACCCAGTTGCCACTCATTTCAGGAGACATGCATATGTCCACCGTAGCCGTCACCGACGAAACCTTTGACGCCGAAGTCAAGAACTCCTCCGTCCCCGTAGTCGTGGACTTCTGGGCCGAATGGTGCGGCCCCTGCAAGCAGATTGGCCCCGCTCTGGAAGAGCTGGCCGCCGAGTACGGTGACAAGGTCAAGATCGCCAAGGTGGATGTCGACAGCAACCCGAACTCCGCCGCCGCCATGGGCGTGCGCGGCATCCCGGCGCTGTTCATCTTCAAGGACGGTCAGGTTGTCTCGAACCGCGCCGGCGCCGCTCCCAAGGCCGCGCTGCAAAGCTGGATCGACGAAAGCATCTGATCCGAGCTGCTTCGGATAACAGGTTTTAAGGGCGCCCGGGTGGCGCCCTTTTTCGTTGGCTCTCGCCCGTATATCGGGGACACGGAACGAAGCAAACGCCACGGCCCTGCAACGAGGTTCACAAATTTGGTCGGCAGCTATTTCGGCGCGCGCGAGAAAACCATTTTCTGGTTCGCCAGCTTCTCCTGATCGCCCACCCACGCATAGCACAGGAGCGATGGATTATGTTCGGCGACAGTGATCCTATGAAGCTGCCCCGGCGGGTTGAAGATCAACGATCCCGGTGCATAGACCCCTTGGTCATTCTCTGACACGGCCCCGGAGAGGCAGATATAGCTTTCCGAAATCCCGTCATGGGCATGGGCGGGATAGGTGCAGCCCGGTGCAAATAGAACCAAGCCCAGGATCACCTCATCGGTCATCACCGGGCCGGTGGGCCCGGCAAGTTCTGCATAGGCATATTTTCGCTCCAAACCGCGTGGCACTTTTTCATAACCGTACTGCCAGACAAGATGCTGCCGGACCGCCTCGATCGCGCGGATAAAGGCTCCGTGACGTTCCTGCCGCCCATTGTCGAGCGCCCGCTGCAGATGCGCGGTCACCGGTTTGTCAACACTCTCGCCCGCGCGCACCTCGGCATTGGATTTCAAAACACGACTGATTCTTTCGCGCACCATGCGCTGATGGGCGCGGATCTTGACGCTGCCGCCTGCAGAAAGTCGGCGGTAGAATTCATAGAAATCCCGCAAAAGGTAGTCCCATTCGGGACAGTCCTTCAGTCGCTTCTGATCCGTCATATCAAGGCCCTTCTTGTGGCATTTGCCCAACATGTCACCAAGGTCGGGAGGCTCTATCCTCACAGCGACGCGACGATGTCGCAATGCGCAGACTTTACCCGACACGTACCCAAAGCCCCCTTTCAACTCGGCGCTTTCATCGTCAATGTACCGCCAGCTGGTTAGGAGGTCCTCATGGCAAAAACGCGGGTACTGGTGGAGTTTGGCATGGGCACATCCCTGCGACGCGCCGATTACACCGAAGCGGCAAAACGCGCGATCACCGATGCGCTTTGGCATAACTCGGTCAACGTGGCCGAACTGTTCGATTTTCCCAAGGAAGCCATGATCATCGATGCCGAGATCGGCGTGCAAGATCCCGAACAGGTGGACGCTGAAGCTTTGAAAGCGATCTTTCCCTATGGCCGCCCCGACATCCGCGTCAGCAAAGGTGGCCTCGATATCGACAAGCCCGGCGGCGGCAAAACGGTGATCGCAAATGCTGCCGTGATCGTATCCTTCGAGATGGAAAGAGTCTAATGGCAGAGAAACGCATCATCCTCGAAATGGGGACCGGCAACGACCTTTATGGGCAGGATTACACCAAGGCAGCCCGGCGCGCGGTGCAGGATGCCCTGCATCATTCTTCGATCACACTGTTTTCCGAGCTGGGGATCGATCACACCGAAATGCGGGTCGAGGTAACGATTGCAGTGCAAAATCCCGAAGCCGTGGATTGTGATCTGATCGCTTCCGATCTGCCCCGGGGGCGGGCAAAGGTGCGAGCGGTGTTTGGCGGTCTGGATGTGGCGGGCGTGGATGGCAAGGCGCCGCATGTGATTGCCACGGCAGCGATCGAGGCGTGGCTGCCGGATCAGGCGGGGCGCTATCGCTGGTCGGAATAGGCCACCTGAAAAGCGAAAAGCCGCCCAGGGATGGACGGCTTTGCTAGCGGTATATTGTCATTGGAAAGTCTGCCTGTCAGATCAGATCTTTGCAATGTCGTCGCGGGTCAAGCCAATATCAGCCAGCTGAGCGTCTGTCAGACGGTACAGCGCACGGCGAGTGATACGGGCTTCGCGCGCTTCAAGGAATGCGGCTTTTGCGTTGAGCAGAGTGTCAACCACGCGGAGAACAGCAACGGCTCCGAGCGGCGCATGGATGTTTGCAGTTGTGGCCATGTCGGGCATCCTAAACAAGACAACCGGCCCCATGCCGGTTCTGAGGGTCATGTAGGAGACCGCCCTGAGTCTCACAATTGCCCGTTTTACAGGCCCGATCTGCGTCCGCTGCATAACAAATAAACAGTTTACTAACATTTACCCGTCCGCGTCAGCGAAATCTTGCCCCACATACATGGTTGAGCATGACGTCCCCAGCGCCCATATATGCTGCGACGAGATTGGAGGCTCAGATGGCAGACGACCAATTCCCCGGATGGCACGGGACAACCATCATCGGCGTCAAGAAAGACGGGCGGGTGGTGATTGCCGGCGATGGGCAGGTCTCACTTGGTCAGACCGTTATCAAGGGCAGCGCCCGCAAGGTACGCCGCCTGTCGCCCGGTGGTTACGAGGTGGTCGCAGGCTTTGCCGGCTCTACTGCCGACGCGTTCACACTGCTTGAACGGCTTGAGGCAAAGCTCGAGGCTACCCCAGGCCAGCTGGCCCGCGCCAGTGTGGAGCTAGCTAAGGACTGGCGGACTGACAAGTACCTGCAGAAGCTCGAAGCGATGCTGATCGTGACCGATGGCAGCGACCTGCTGGTGATCACCGGCGCCGGCGATGTTCTGGAACCGGAGCATGATGTGGCCGCCATCGGATCGGGCGGGAATTTCGCTCTGGCCGCAGCCCGCGCCATGATGGACAGCGACAAATCTGCGGAAACCGTTGCTCGCGAATCCATGGCGATTGCGGCCGATATCTGCGTTTACACCAACGGCAACCTGACGGTCGAAACCATCGGGGCGGACCACTGAGGTGTCGGACATCGACCGCAACGACCTGCGCGCCGCTGTAGGGTCTGGGCTCTTGACAGAAGCGCAGGCGGCCTCGCTTCTGGCGCTGGCCCAAAGCCGCAAGGGCGCGCGGCAAGACCTGGCCGAAGGGGATGAACCGTTCGAGCTATTCAAGGGCTTCAACGAGATTTTCATCGTCATCGGCCTGTTGATCCTGGCCTCGGGCTGGGCAGCGGTGACTGCGACCTCCCTGGCGGGCAGCATTGGCGGATACCAGGACAAGACGGTCACGGCTGCAATTGTAGGTGCCGTGATCCTTTGGATACTGTCCGAATACTTCATCCGCCGCCGCCGCATGGTGGCACCGGCAATCGCCCTGTCGATTCTTTGGGCACTGAATGCCGGGATGGGCCTCGTGGCTCAGTTCTCGCAGCCCTTCATGATTGCCCAGTCCGATTACTCCAGCATGCAGCTGCCCATTGCGCTCAGTACCGCGGTCATTGCCATCTACTGGCTGCGCTTCAAGGTGCCCTTTGCCATGGCGTTGATCGCCCTCGGCGTTTTTGCGCTGGCGCTGTTGATGGGGGCGATCCGCATGGGCACGCCAGCGGATATCGGAGAGTTCTTCCTGCTGTCTGCTTCTGGGCCCTTTGCCTGGATTACGCTTTTGGTGGGGCTGGGCGTCTTCATTGTCGCTATGATCTTCGACATGAGCGATCCGCACCGGGTCACACGCCGCTCGGCCCAAGGGTTCTGGCTTCACGTGGTCGCGGCCCCTGCCCTTGTGAACACCATTGCGCTCAGCCTTCTGGAAAAGGGCACGGATAGCGCGCATCTCTTGCTGCTTGGCGTCCTCCTCGCCTTTGCCATCGTGGCCATCGTGATCGACCGGCGGTCCTTCCTCATTGCCGCCATTGGCTATAGCGTGACGCTGGCCGGAACCGTCTTCGATGGCGAGGGCGCCGCATCGACCATCCTGGTGCTTGGCGTCTTCCTTGTGGCGCTGGGAGCCTTCTGGACCCGCATCCGCGCCGCGCTTCTTTCACCCCTGTCCGGGCTGGTGCCGCTGGATCGGTTACCGCCCTCACATTGATACGGGAACTATCATGTCTGACCTCACCCCCCGCGAAATTGTCTCGGAACTGGATCGGTTCATCATCGGCCAGAAGGAGGCCAAACGTGCCGTCGCCGTCGCCCTGCGCAACCGCTGGCGGCGCAAGCAACTGGGCGATGACCTGCGCGATGAGGTCTACCCGAAGAACATCCTGATGATCGGCCCCACCGGTGTCGGCAAAACCGAGATCAGTCGCCGCCTGGCGAAACTCGCCCGCGCGCCTTTCATTAAGGTCGAAGCGACCAAGTTCACCGAAGTCGGCTATGTGGGCCGCGACGTGGAACAGATTGTCCGTGATCTGGTGGACACCGCGATCCTGCAGACCCGCGAATTCATGCGCGAAGATGTCAAGGCCAAGGCCCACAAGGCCGCGGAGGACCGCGTGATCACCGCAATTGCCGGGACCGAGGCACGCGACAGCACCCGCGAGGTGTTCCGCAAGAAGCTGAAATCCGGTGAGCTGGACAACACGATGATCGAACTGGAGGTCGCCGATACCTCGAACCCCATGGGTGGCATGTTCGACATCCCCGGCCAGCCCGGTAGCCCTATGGGCGGGATGATGAACCTTGGTGATCTGTTTGGAAAAGCGCTTGGCGGGCGCACGGTCAAAAAGCGCCTCACCGTCGCCGAAAGCTATGACGTGCTGATCAGCGAAGAGGCCGACAAGCTGCTTGATGACGAAACCGTGACACGCACGGCGCTGGAAGCCGTGGAACAGAATGGCATCGTCTTTCTGGACGAGATCGACAAGGTCTGCGCCCGCTCTGATGCGCGAGGTGGTGATGTCAGCCGTGAAGGCGTGCAGCGCGACCTGCTGCCGCTGATCGAGGGCACCACCGTCAGCACCAAACACGGACCTGTAAAGACCGACCATATCCTGTTCATTGCCTCGGGCGCATTTCATATCGCCAAGCCGTCTGATCTGCTTCCGGAATTGCAGGGCCGTTTGCCGATCCGGGTCAACCTGCGCGCACTCAGCGAAAAGGATTTCATCCGCATCCTGACCGAAACCGACAACGCCCTGACCCGCCAGTACACCGCGCTGATGGGCACCGAAGATGTGAAGGTGACCTTCACGGAAGACGGGATCGCCGCCATGGCCAAGATCGCGGCCGAGGTGAACCAATCGGTCGAAAACATAGGCGCTCGGCGTCTTTACACGGTGATGGAGCGGGTGTTTGAAGAGTTGTCCTTCACCGCACCCGACCGTGCCGGCGACGCAATTACCGTGGATTCGAAATTCGTGACATCGAACCTTGGCGAGCTGACTCGCTCGACCGATCTGAGCCGCTACGTGCTCTGACTGGATCACCTGGACAGGAACGGAATGCCGCTTGGAAACGGGCGGCATTCATCCTATCCATGGCACTGTTTGTTTTGGGACCGGTGAGATGCGGCGCCTTCGGCTTTTTTTGTTTCTTTCCCTGACCACGGTCGCTGCCTGCGGGTCGCGCCCCTATACCCCCACAATGCCCGAGGCGCTGGAAATCGGCACGCCTAAGACGATTTTTGCCGCAACGATCCGCGATCCAAAGCCTACCGGGGGCTTCGGCTCTGGTCGAACGGAGGGATATCACCTGTTGGAGCTGACCGTCTCCATCCCGCCAAACCACAAACCGGGTCATCTCGTTTTTGCCGGCGAGAACCCAGACCCGAGAAATGAATTCACCATGGCCGGTCGGCGCACATTTGATACACCTGATGAATTCACGGAACGGCTCAACCAGGAACTTCTTTCGTTACCACAGGATGAACGGGACATTACGGTCTTTGTGCACGGATTTAATTCCACACAATCCGAGACGGCCTTTCGTGCGGCCCAGCTCACCCATGATATCGACGTGCCCGGCGCAACCGTTGTGTACTCCTGGCCCAGTCTCGGCAGCCCATTGGGATATGCCTATGACGCCGATAGCGTGATGTTTGCCCGTGATGGTCTGGAGCGTCTTCTGAAAAGCCTCAGCCGTACCAAGGCGCGGCGCGTTGTTCTGGTGGCGCATTCAATGGGATCTGTTCTGGCCATGGAAACCTTGCGCCAGATTGAAATCAGCGCACCCGGCTGGGCGGATCAGCATCTGGACGGAGTAATCCTGCTGTCACCGGATCTGGATCTCGACGTTTTCAAAAGCCAGATGAGCCGATTTGACCCGGTGCCGCAGCCCTTCCTTGTCTTTGTCTCTCGCAAGGACAAGATCCTGACCCTGTCGCAGCGCCTGCGCGGGACCCACAGCCGGTCACGGCTGGGCAATCTGGAGTCTGTCGAAGACCTCGAAGATCTGCCGATCAATATCATCGATACGACTGCCTACGCCGATACGGCAAATTCCGGGCATTTGGTCGTGGGCACCTCCCCTGCACTTCTGGCGATCCTGAGCGCGGCGCAGCAGGCAGCCCGATCCTTTGAAAATCCGGGATTGGTGTTCAACACCGTGCTTCCGCCGCCCCAAATCCAACAAGAGAAAATCGAGGATGTGTCTGTTGTGAGGCTTTTGGATAGCCCCCGATAGAGGGAGGGTCTAACGGCTGCGACGCAGGTAGACGTAATAGGCGCCCTCTCCGCCATGGCTGAGATGGGCAGGTGTGACCTGCAGCACAGCCTGCTGCAAGGGAGGCAGCGCCAGCCATTGCGGCACACGATGGCGCAGAACACCGCGCGGTGTGGGAATGGGGCCCGGCTCGTCCCGGTCCTTGCCCTTGCCGGTCACAACAAGAACCAGACGTTTGCCCGAAGCCTGAGCCGACAGGATGAACCGGGTCAGTGCTGGATGGGCCGTATCCACGCGCATTCCATGCAGATCGAGCTTACCCTCGGGGCGCAGCTTGCCCCGTTTCATGCGCCGATAGGCCTTTTCATCCATCTGCACCGGCGCCGTCTCCAAGGATTTTGCAACCGGCGCCTTTAGATCATGCTTTGCCGGTTTACCGCGGGCGCGGCTGCCAATGCGAAAGGCGTCAATCTGCGGCTCTGCATGGGGATGCGGCGTCTTTTTCGGCTTGGGTTTCGGGAGCGGCAGATCCGGCGGCGTCGAGTGGCTGCCGGGATGGAGCCGCTCTGCGTGTTTCACGACCTTGTGCCAAAGATCGATTTCGTCCGAGGTCAGCTTGCGGCGTGTCATCAGTATTCTTCCGGCAACATGGCATAGGCGCGCTGGATCGGCAGGAGAACCACCATACGCCCCGGATCGCGCAGACGGCCGGCGGCCTGCCCAGCAGCATCCCCGGTGCCAAAGAATATGTCCGCGCGCTGCGCGCCCTTGATCGCAGATCCCGTATCCTGAGCAATCATCAAGCGCCGCAATGGATTGTCACCGTCTTTCTCCACCCAGACCGGAGCACCCAGCGGCGTGTATTTCGGATCGACCGCAATGCTGCGCATCGCCGTTACCGACCTGTTCATCGCCCCAAGGGGGCCATCGGAGGCACGCACGCGTCGCACTTCGCGAAAAAAGACATAGGACGGGTTGTGCATGAGTAGTTCGTGCCCGGCGACAGGGTTACGCCGCACCCACGCCTTGATCACCTGAGCACTGACCTGGTGGGCCTTATAGATGCCACGGCGCACCATTTCCGCCCCAACGGACCTGTAGGGATGTCCATTTGCCCCACCATAGCCAACACGGACTGTGGATCCGTCCTGCATTCTGATGCGGCCGGACCCCTGGATTTGCAGAAAGAACAGCTCAACCGGGTCATCCACCCAAGCGATCTCAAGACCGCGGCCATCCATCACCCCGCTGGTCAGGATATCGCGCCGCGGGAGCCACAGATTGGTCTGGCGTGCTTCACGTGGCATCCGGTAAACCGGATAGCGAAACCGCTCTGTGCGATAGCGAGAACCATCAAGCTCTGGTTCGAAATAACCGGTGAACAGCGCCGTATTGGCTCCGTCCTGAATCAGAACCGGACGAAAGAACAGTTCGAAATACTTTCGCGCCGCATCCGGTGCGCCAGATTGAACCTGGGTCTGCGCCAGCGCGCAAAGGCTCTGCCAATCGGGATCATCAAGATCGGGACAGGTTTCCAGAAAGACATCAAGCGCCGCAGCGTGATCGTCCTTGTGCCAGCCTTCCAGCTCGGAAAAATCCAAAAGCGAGTAAACTGTCTCGGCTGATGCGCCCGTGGCGGTCATGACAGCGCCCCAAAAGGCCGCTGCCCGCAGTGCCGCCCGGAGCGCACCAATCATGCGTCCGTAGCCACCAGCTGCCAGTTCGGATCGCTTGCACCCATTGCGCGAGCAAAGGTCCATGTGTCCTTCAGACGCTTGATGGCTTTGGGGTCGCCTTCGACAATCTCACCATCCTTGTTGCGCACAACCGATGTGATCTCGGCCACGAACCGCATTGTGATTTCGGCGGTCTGCGTGCTTTCATCAAAGCTGGCATCGTCAATTGCAGTTTCGCGCACGCCGATGAACTCGGCCTCGATTGTCAGACCCTGATCTTCACGCTGCGCGACGGCATCGACAAAGCTCTCATAGACGTCTTCGGCCAATAAGGGCTGGATCTCGTCCAGCTCACCGTTTTCAAATCCCATGAGGATCATCTCATAGGCGCCACGGGCGCCCTGAACGAAATCCTGAACCTGGAACGACGGCTCTGCCTTTTTCATCGCGGCAAGCGCGTCGGCCTGGGAGGAGCCCTCGGCTACGTAATCGGTGATATCACGATCCGGGCCACCTTCGATCACCTCGAAATCCGGGCGCCGCTTGTCGGCAGCAGGCATCTGCGGAGGAGTCGGCTTTTCGAACCCCTCACGGGTGCCCAATACGCTTTTCAGGCGCAGGATCAGGAAGACGGCAATGCCGGCCAATACCAAAATCTGAATCAAGGGCGACTCCATGTGAACCTCTTGCTAGGCAACCATGCCTTGTTTGAAACCAAAGCGGACTGCTCTTATGTAGGTGACGGGTGGGGCCAAGTCCACCATCCAGCGCAAGTTCAAAGGACCCCAAGATGTATCTTTTTCTGGCCTTTTTGATGGTGCCTCTGATTGAAATCGCTCTTTTCATCCAAGTTGGCGGTTTGATTGGCCTGTGGCCTACCCTGGCAATCGTGGTTTTGACCGCGATCCTCGGCACATCTTTGGTGCGCTCACAGGGGCGGTTGGCGATGGGTCAGCTTCGGTCCTCGTTCCAGACTTTGTCGGATCCGGCCGAGCCGCTTGCTCATGGAGCAATGATCCTCTTTGCCGGCGCGCTGCTTTTGACACCAGGTTTCTTTACCGACGCTGTTGGATTTGCACTGTTGATGCCGCCAGTGCGTCTTGCCGTCATACAGTATCTTCGCTCTCGGATCACCGTATCTCACTTTGAAATGGGCACCACGCACGGTCAGGCCTATCACCGCAACCCGCGCTCTGCGCGAGATTCACACCGTGCGCAGGGCCAAGGTGACGTGATCGACGGGGATTTCCAGGACGTTACGCCGCGCGATGAGCCCGACCGCCCATCCGGCTGGGTCAAGGGTCCGGACTGACGGCTTTTTTGTCCCGCTTTCAAAGCACCGTCCAACCCGGCCTGCGTGACCGTTGAGGTACCCGCAACAAGCTGCTAAGCAGTGCGCAAAATCATATTTCAGGAGTATCTCCATGGCCGAAAACGGCACCCCTGAGGGCGCAGCAGAAGCCCCGCAGCAACCCCAAGTCCAGATGAACATTCTTGGTCAGTTCATCCGCGACATGTCCTTCGAAAACGTGATGGCGCAAAAAGGCGCAGGCGGAGAAGTACAGCCCGACGTAAACGTTCAGGTGAACCTCGACGCAAAGAAGCGCGCGGCTGAAAACCAGTTCGAAGTGATGACCAAGCTGACCGTCGAATCCAAGAACAAGGAAGGCGGAGAAGTCCTGTTTGTTCTGGAAATCGAATATGTTGGCGTTTTCAATATCCAGGGCGTGCCGGATGAGCAGCTGCATCCATTTCTGCTGATCGAATGCCCGCGCATGACTTTCCCGTTCCTGCGCCGCATCGTTTCGGACGTGACCCGCGACGGTGGCTTCCCGCCGCTGAACCTCGACAATATCGATTTTGTTGCGATCTACCGCAACGAGCTGGCCCGCCGTCAGGCAGAAACCCAGCCGCAGCAGTAAACCCTTTTACTGTGAAGAAAATCAGAACGCTGCCGATCAATTCGGCAGCGTTTTTCTTTGGTTGGTGGATGAGTATCAGGACTGAACGGACGCCCAGAGGGCGCCATCGCCCATCTTTTCGACAAAGGCGTCATGAGCGGCTTTTTCCTCGGCGGTCAGGCGCGAGGGCAGGGGGGTTGGACGCGGTGCAGGGCGCCAGTCCTGCTCGGCCGATCCTGACTGCGATCCACCACTGCCCGCCGTAGACAGGCCAAAATCCGGCTGTCGACCACCTATCAGTTCGAGATAAACTTCCGCCAAGATTTCGGAGTCCAGCAGCGCGCCATGCAAGGTCCGGTTGGAGTTGTCTATATTGAACCGTCGGCACAGGGCATCCAGCGTGGCAGGGGAACCGGGAAACCGTTTGCGTGCCATGGCCAGCGTGTCGATGGCCTGATCCATCGGGAGCTGAGGCAGGTTCATCCAGCCAAGCTCCGCATTGAGGAACTTCATGTCAAAGCTGGCGTTGTGGATCACCAGCCGCGCATCACCGACAAAATCGAGGAAACTCTGGCCGATCTTGGCAAAGACTGGCTTGTCCCGAAGAGTCACCGCACCGGGGGCAGGGGGCTGCGGCGGGCTAAGGAGGTCGGGACCGATCCCATGGACGCCAAAAGCTTCCTCTGGCATGTCCCGTTCGGGGTTGATGTACTCGTGGTAGGTCTTGCCAGTGGGCATGTGGTTATAAAGTTCCACCGCACCGATTTCGACAATGCGGTCGCCGGTGAAGGGATCAAAACCGGTTGTCTCGGTATCCAGAACGATCTCACGCATCTGCCATCTTTCCCCTGATGTCTTTCAGGATTTCTTCCACCTGCGCGCGCGCATGTTCCAGAGTGTCAGTCTCGATCACATAATCGGCGCGGGCGCGTTTCTCTTCGATTGGCATCTGTTTTTGCAGGATCTGGGTGAATTGCTCAACCGTCATGGTGCCGCGATCCAAGACCCGCTGTTTCTGGGTTTCTGCATCGACCCAGACGCAGGCGACCGCATCCATTGCCGCGTCACCACCAGTTTCAAAAAGCAGTGGAATATCAAAGATAAGGACGTCGCTACCTGCGGTGCGACGGAATTCCGCGCGGTCGTCGGCCACCAAAGGGTGCACAATCTTTTCGATCACGGACAAGGCAGAGGGGTCGCGGGAGATGATCTCTTTCAGCGCGCTGCGATCCACCATTCCATCCTTGATCGCCTCAGGAAAGGCTGCTGACATCGGAGAGACAGCAGCGCCGCCAACGGCATAAAGACGATGCACCGCCGCATCCGCATCCCAAACCGCGCAGCCAAGCTCGGCAAAGATTTTGGCCGTGGTGCTTTTGCCCATGCCGATCGAGCCGGTCAGACCCAGAGAAAACGTCATGCCAGCGCCGCCGCGCGGGTGTCCTCATCCACCTTGGGCCGTTGACCGAACCAACGTTCAAACCCCGGAACAGCCTGGTGAAGCAGCATCCCGAGACCATCGACAACGGTACAGCCGGCCTCCTTGCCCGCCTTGATCAGATCGGTTTCGAGCGGGGTATAGACAAGGTCGGTGACAACACAGGAAGACTGCAACCCATCCATCGGCACCCGCAACGGGCGCTTTCCCTCCATGCCGAGCGAGGTGGCGTTGACCACAAGGGAGGCTTCCTCGACCGCATTGCCGGCTTGAATCCAGTCGACCACGCGGATGCGTTTGCCGAACTCACTGCGCAACTGGTCTGCGCGTTCGCGAGTTCGATTGGACAGCATGATTTCGGGCACGCCGGCCTCAACCAAAGAGGCGATCACCGCGCGACAAGCCCCACCGGCCCCCAGAACCAAGGCCGGGCCGGCATTCGGTTTCCAATCGGGGGCACCCTGATGAAGGTTGGTTATGAATCCGTAACCATCTGTATTATCAGCAAGAATAGATCCATCCTGACGGAATATCAGCGTATTGGCAGCCCCCATGAGTGTGGCGCGATCCGTGACCTTGTCAGCAATCTGCATCACGGCTTCTTTATGGGGCAGGGTAATATTGGCCCCGACAAACCCCGCCTTTGGAAGACTGCGAATAACCGTTTCCAGATCCTGCGGTTCAACGTGCATGGGCATGTAATACCCATCGATCCCATAGGTTCGCAGCCAGTGGTTCTGGATCTGCGGAGACCGCGAATGGGCCACCGGGCATCCGATGACCCCGGCCAGAGGTATCTTGGCAAGACTCATTGATCGATAACTCCCTGCAGTCCCAGGTAGTTTATAAGTTCAGTCAGCGGTAATCCCAAAACGTTAAAATAGCTTCCCTCGATGCTGGCAAAGAGCCTCACGCCTTCCTCTTCCAGTTTATAGGCGCCAACCGCATTGCGGATGCTATCCCAGTTGCGGGTGACATACCCCTGTAGGTATTCATCCGAAGCCTTGCGCATCAGAAGTCGCACCTGTCCCACGTGGCGCCACAAGGGCTCACCATCGCGGCAGATCACTGCCGCAGACAGAAGCATGTGCCGATGGCCGCGCATTTCACTGAGTTGATACAGCGCTTCTTCTGGTGTCTTAGGCTTCGACAGCAATCGTCCCTTGAAATCAAGCACCTGATCGCATCCGATGACTATGGATCCAGGGTGTTTCGCGCTGATCTTGCGCGCCTTTGCCTCGGCCAGGGCATCAGCGATGTCGCGCGGCGGGGCCTCTTCAGCCAAAAGGGCAGCTTTTATGCTATCCTCATCCAGCCGCGGTATGTCCTGGGCAAATTCAATACCCGCCTGACGCAGAAGATGAGCCCTGATCTCGGAGCCGGAGGCCAACACTATGTGGGCAGTCATGTGGAAAACCCCGTGGGAAATCGGTTCACAGTATTGGGATGTTTTGTATGGTTTTCAGGCCATTTGGCAAGCCCACAGCCAGAACCTCGATTTCATCCCGACTGTGCCCTGAGTCGTCCCGCGTGGATTGGGATAACTCTTGGATCGTGGATATCTCTGGTCTTCAGAAATCATCCCGGGTTTATCCCCATGTTTACCTTGGTTAATCAAAGCTTAATAGGTCATAAAAACAAGGCTGTTAGGAGATTATTCACCTTTGGCCCAATGTGACACATGGAGGTTTTTCCATGCTGGGGATATGCGGGGGAAGGACTCGATAATCCACGGAGATCCTTGTGCCCTACAAAAACATCATCCTTTAAATCTTTCTTTATTATTTTAGGGTGCCTCACGAGAACGCAGAAAAGAGATCGACCATGAACCTGACTGATTGGATGTATGTCCTTTACCCATACGCAAAGTCCCTTCACATCATGGCGGTGCTCAGCTGGATGGCCGGTCTTTTTTATCTCCCACGTCTGTTTGTGTATCATGTGGAGCAGGCTGAGAAGGTGCAGGATGCCATTCCGATCTTTTTGACGATGGAGCGCAAACTGATGAAAGTGATCATGAGCCCAGCCATGCACACCGCCTGGGTGGCTGGCCTGTTCATTGCTTTCACTCCGGGTTTTGTAGACTGGTCGTCAATCTGGCCATGGACGAAAGGAGCCAGTGTGATTGGAATGACCTGGTTTCACATCTGGCTGAAGCGGCGCATCAATGACTTTGAAGAAGACCGCAACACGCTGACGGGGCGCCAATTCCGAATGATGAATGAAGTTCCAACTCTGTTGATGGTGATCATCGTGGTTTCGGTGATCTTCAAGTTCTGACGACCCTCGCGGAGATGTTGAATCGGCGTTAAGAGGCCCAAAAGAGCGCCATACAGTCGGGGTTTGACTCAGTAGCGACATATCCCTATGAATAGCGGCTAACGGGCCCGTCCGGGCACTCGTGTCTTCCGAATTTAAAATGACACCTCTCCCTGAACATCAGGGCTGCAAAGGCTGTATGTGTATGACCGCTCAATCCCTCAATCTGTCCGATCTCAAAGCAAAAAGCCCAAAGGACCTGTTGTCTATGGCCGAGGAGCTGGAGATCGAGAACGCCTCGACCATGCGCAAGGGCGAGATGATGTTCCAGATCCTGCGCGAACGCGCGGATGAAGGCTGGGATATCGGCGGCGACGGTGTGTTGGAAGTTCTACAAGACGGTTTCGGTTTCCTGCGCTCACCCGAGGCGAACTATCTGCCGGGTCCGGATGACATCTATGTTTCCCCGGAAATGATCCGCCAGTATTCATTGCGTACAGGGGATACGGTTGAAGGTCAGATCAAGGCACCGCTGGAGAACGAGCGTTATTTCGCCCTGACAAACGTGACAAAGATCAATTTCGAAGAGCCTGAGAAGGCGCGTCACAAGATTGCGTTCGACAACCTCACGCCGCTTTACCCTGATGAGCGTCTGAAGATGGAGATCGAAGATCCCACCATCAAAGACAAATCGGCCCGCGTGATCGACCTGGTCGCGCCCATCGGGAAGGGCCAGCGTTCGCTGATCGTCGCGCCGCCGCGGACCGGTAAGACCGTTATCCTGCAAAATATCGCGCATTCGATCGAGAAAAATCACCCGGAGTGCTACCTGATTGTTCTCTTGATCGATGAACGGCCCGAAGAAGTCACCGACATGCAGCGGTCTGTGAAGGGCGAGGTTGTCTCCTCGACCTTTGACGAGCCCGCAACCCGTCACGTGGCGGTGTCGGAAATGGTCATCGAAAAGGCCAAGCGTCTTGTAGAACATAAACGAGATGTTGTGATCCTTCTGGATTCGATCACAAGACTTGGACGCGCGTTCAATACCGTTGTGCCCTCGTCGGGCAAGGTTCTGACCGGTGGTGTGGATGCGAACGCCCTGCAGCGGCCGAAACGTTTCTTTGGCGCTGCACGCAACATCGAGGAAGGTGGGTCTCTAACCATCATCGCCACCGCTCTGATCGATACCGGTAGCCGTATGGATGAAGTCATCTTTGAAGAATTCAAAGGTACAGGTAACTCTGAACTGGTTCTGGATCGCAAAATTGCCGATAAACGCGTCTTCCCGGCCATTGACATTCTCAAGTCGGGTACGCGGAAAGAAGACCTGCTCGTTGATAAGACCGACTTGGCTAAGACCTTTGTTTTGCGTCGAATTTTGAACCCGATGGGGACGACTGATGCTATCGAGTTCCTGTTGTCAAAGCTTAAGCAAACCAAGACGAACTCAGAGTTTTTCGACTCTATGAACACCTAGGCCTTAGGTTTCAAAGAAAGGAAGGCCTCCCATGGATACGATCTTTGCGTTGGCCTCTGCCCAGGGGAAGGCCGGGGTTGCCGTGGTCCGGGTGTCCGGTCCAGATTCGCTGGCCATAATCGAGGAAATCTGCGGCTCGTCGATGCCTGCCCCTGGCCGTGGATTGCGGCGTTTGAGGGATGCATCTGGCGGAATTTTGGATGAAGCGCTCGTTCTCACCTTCAAGGCTCCAAACAGCTTTACAGGCGAAGATGTTGTCGAATTTCAAACACATGGCAGTACTGCTGTGGTTTCTGCTGTGCTTGATCGCCTTGGACAACTGGATCAGCTTCGTTTGGCAGAGCCGGGTGAATTTACCCGGCGGGCGCTTGAAAATGGAAATCTGGATCTGGCGCAAGTGGAAGGCCTTGCCGACCTAATCGACGCAGAAACCGAAGCGCAAAGAGTGCAGGCTCAACTTGTCCTGTCTGGGGCGTTGGGTGATTTGGCCGACCGTTGGCGAAGTGATTTGATCAGGGCGGCATCGTTGATTGAAGTCACAATTGATTTTGCGGACGAAGAGGTGCCAGTGGATGTGACGCCCGAAGTGGCGGCGCTTTTGTCGGGGGTTAGAAAGGATCTTGAAGCCGAAGTCGCTGGTGTTCAGATTGCCGAGAGGATCAGAACAGGCTTTGAGGTTGCTATTGTCGGTGCTCCGAACGTTGGAAAATCGACGCTTTTGAATGCGCTGGCGGGTCGAGACGCTGCAATTACTTCTGAATACGCGGGGACGACCCGCGACATTATCGAAGTCAGGATGGATCTCGCAGGTTTGCCGATTACGCTTTTGGATACGGCGGGTTTGAGGGAAACAGATGATCACGTCGAAAGCATCGGTATCGCCCGTGCGAAGGAACGGGCAGAACGGGCGGATCTTCGTGTTTTTCTTGCTGATCCCCACGAAACCCTGGATATTGATATGCGACCTGACGATATTCGGTTGATTCCGAAGATTGACAAGAAGTCCTTTGACGGGCCAGGGATATCCGGAAAAACGGGACAGGGCGTTGATGAACTTGTCGACCATGTGTCGTCTGTTCTTAAACAGCGTTCCTTCCAAGCAGGGGTGGCGACGAGGAAACGGCACCAGGATGCGTTGTCTGCCGCTTTGAAGCACCTAAATAGTGCTGCGAAAACGCTTGAGCTTGGTCCTCACTGTTATGAATTGGTTGCTGAAGATCTGCGAGCAGCTATCCGCGCTCTTGAGCGTCTTGTTGGTCGGATTGGTGTTGAAAACTTGCTGGATGAGATCTTCTCCAGTTTCTGTCTTGGGAAGTAGGGAGTGTTTCACGTGAAACATTCGGATTATGATGTAATCGTTATTGGCGGAGGTCACGCCGGGACCGAGGCAGCCCATGCGGCCGCACGACTGGGTGCGCGTACGGCTTTGGTTACCCTGAAGAGGACCGGTATTGGTGTAATGTCGTGTAATCCAGCCATTGGAGGCCTTGGAAAAGGTCATCTGGTTCGGGAGATTGATGCACTTGACGGTGTGATGGGAAAAGTTGCCGATGTTGCAGGTATTCAGTTCAGGTTGCTGAATCGACGAAAGGGTCCTGCTGTGCAGGGACCGAGGGCCCAATCCGACCGCGCAATTTACCGGACAGAGATGCTCAGGATTACAGAGCAGCAGGCTAACCTTGACATCATCGAGGCCGAAGTCGTCGACTTCCTAATGAAAGGAGACACGGTAACGGGTGTCGTTCTTGCAGACGGCAGCGAAGTTGTGTCGCATGCAGTCGTTCTAACATCGGGCACATTTCTGCGAGGTGTGATCCACATTGGTGACGAATCCCGGCCCGGTGGACGCATGGGCGACAAGCCATCGGTTCAACTGGCGGATCGCTTGGATAGCTTTGGCCTACCGCTTGGCAGGCTGAAGACAGGGACACCACCCAGGCTGGATGGAAAAACGATTCGGTGGGACGCTCTGGAGATGCAGCCGGGCGATGAAGATCCCGTCTTTTTTTCCTTCATGTCCAAAGAAACATCAGCACCTCAGGTGTCCTGTGGGATTACTCATACAAATGAGAGGACTCACGACATTATCCGATCGAACCTCAAGCGTTCAGCGATGTATGGGGGCCACATTGAAGGTATCGGGCCGCGTTACTGCCCATCGATTGAAGACAAGATTGTGCGGTTCGCGGATAAAACCTCTCATCAGATCTTTCTGGAGCCAGAAGGTGCGTCTGATGATACGGTCTATCCGAACGGGATTTCGACGAGTTTGCCTGTTGAGGTCCAGGAGAACTATGTTCGCTCGATTTTCGGTCTGGAGAATGCCAAAATTCTCCAACCCGGGTATGCCATCGAATATGATTATGTAGATCCACGGGCTTTGACTTTGGCGTTGGAGTTGAAGGATGTTTCGGGGCTATTTCTTGCCGGACAAATCAACGGGACGACCGGTTATGAAGAGGCCGCCGCCCAGGGGCTTGTGGCAGGACTAAACGCCGCTCGGCACAGTCAGGGGAAGGATGCGGTCATCTTTGGCCGGTCGGGTAGCTATATCGGTGTGATGATTGACGACCTGACCACCAATGGTGTGACTGAGCCATATCGGATGTTCACATCGCGTGCAGAATTTAGGTTGTCTTTGCGGGCGGACAACGCAGATCAAAGGTTGACACCTCTTGGAATGGAGCTCGGCTGCGTAGGCGCTGATCGACAGGCTTTGTTTCGATCCAAACAGGAAAAGCTCATTTCGACGCGCGAAAAGTTGGTCTCGAAGTCTTACTCTCCCAAGACCATAGCGGAAGCCGGAATATCGATTAACCAGGACGGAAAGAAAAGGACTGGTATGGATGTGTTGGCTTTCCCAAATGTTACTTTCGAAGATATTGTACCACTTGTGCCAGAACTTTCGGATGTCGATCTGGAAATCCGGAAGCAAATCGAGAGGGATGCGCTTTACGCAAACTATATAGAGCGGCAAAATCGTGAGATCGAGGCTCTTCAGCGAGATGAGGAGATGCTGATACCGGATAGCTTTGTGTTTGAAGGAATTGAGGGCCTGTCCAATGAGCTGCAGCAAAAGCTCAAGTTGGCGCGCCCGCAGAGCCTTGCTCAGGCTGCGCGTGTAGATGGTATGACCCCAGCGGCGCTGGCGCTTCTGCTGGCGAGGATTCGTAAGGAAGGTTCGTCGCGGAGCAAATTTGCATAATGGCTGGAGGAATTCTTGATCAACTGAGTGTTTCACGTGAAACAATTGAGCGTCTCAAAATCTACGAGTCCGTCCTCAAGAAGTGGAACTCGAGAATCAATCTGATCTCTCGCCATAGCGTGCCAGACATTTGGAACCGCCACATTATTGATTCTGTCCAGGTCTTTCGATGTGTCCCGACGCCAGACCATTGGGTAGATCTCGGTAGTGGTGGGGGCTTGCCTGGGCTGATCGTTGGCATCATGGCGTCGGTGGAAAAACCAGACACACGCGTTACTCTGATCGAATCTGATCAGCGTAAGGCTGCCTTTCTCCGCACTGCCGCCAGGGAATGCGGTGCCAACATAGAAGTGATCTCAAAGAGAATCGAATCGTGCTCGCCGCAGCAAGCGGGTGTCTTGTCTGCACGAGCTCTTGCCGATTTATCGAAACTTTTAGAGTTTTCCGAACAACACCTTGATCCCAATGGTATCGCTGTGTTTCCAAAGGGTGCAAACTGGAAAAAAGAAGTGGATAACGCGCAGCAGCGATGGCGCTTCGATTTCGAAGCGATTACAAGTTTAACTGAACCCGACGCGGTCTTACTAAGAATAGAGGGAGTTGCTCGTGTCTGACTTATCCCGCCCGGATGGGCCCCGTATTATAGCGGTTGCTAATCAAAAGGGTGGAGTGGGAAAGACAACAACGGCAATTAACCTTGCAGCCGCTCTTGTCGAGACCGGAATGCGCGTGCTCGTGGTGGATCTGGATCCCCAGGGTAACGCCTCTACTGGTCTCGGGATTGATCCCGAAGATCGAGATTATACCACCTATGATCTGCTTGTGGATGATGCGCCCCTGACAGAGGTAATTCGTGCGACCGAAATTGAAGATCTTTGTGTGATACCAGCGACTGTTGATCTCAGCTCGGCGGATATTGAGTTGTTTGCAAACGAAAAGCGCAGCTTTCTTCTGCATGATGCGCTACGGCAGACGGCCATGGATGACTACGATTGGGATTACATCCTGATCGACTGCCCGCCGTCTTTGAACCTGTTGACTGTGAATGCAATGGTTGCAGCGCATTCCGTTCTGATCCCGTTACAGAGTGAATTTTTTGCCCTCGAAGGCGTTTCCCAACTCATGCTTACCATTCGCGAAGTCCGCCAGGCTGCCAACCCAGATCTGCGGATCGAAGGTGTCGTTCTGACCATGTACGACCGTCGAAACAATCTGTCACAGCAGGTAGAACAGGATGCGCGGGATAATCTTGGCGAGTTGGTGTTTCGGACCGTTATCCCCAGAAACGTGAGGGTCAGTGAGGCACCGTCGTATGCCTTGCCGGTCTTGAACTACGATACGAATTCTCTTGGCGCTCGGGCGTACCGAGCATTGGCTGAGGAAGTGATCGCCAACCAGCAAAAGCTTGCAGCGTAAACCGGGGAGGGCACTATGACAGAAAAAAAGAACAAACCACGCGGCTTGGGTCGCGGATTGTCCGCACTGATGGCAGATGTAAATCCTGATCCCGTAAGCACACGGACTGAGGCACCACGTAATGCAGAAGTTCTGGTTCCAATCGAGAAGGTAACAGCCAACCCGGATCAGCCGCGACGCCAGTTTTTGCAGGAAGATCTGGATGATCTGACTGCTTCGATCAAGGAAAAGGGTGTTCTGCAGCCGCTGATCGTGCGGCCTCGCGATGGTGGTTTATACGAAATCGTTGCGGGTGAACGGCGCTGGCGTGCGGCCCAGGCGGCCCAGCTGCATGAGGTTCCGGTCCTGATCCGGGACTATGATGACCTTGAAATGCTCGAAGTTGCGATCATCGAAAACATTCAGCGGTCTGATCTGAATGCAATGGAAGAGGCCCAAAGCTACAAGCAATTGATGGAGAAATTCGGCCACACTCAGGAGCGGATGGCTGAAGCGCTGGGTAAAAGCCGCAGTCACATTGCCAATCTAGTCCGACTTTTGCATCTGCCGCCAGACGTTCAGCAGCTCGTACAGGATCGGAAGCTGTCGGCTGGCCATGCTCGTGCCCTGATTACATCCGATAATGCGTCGGATCTGGCGAAAAAAATTGTGAAGGGCGGCCTGTCGGTTCGTGCGACCGAGAACCTGGTCAAAAAAGATGCGGCAGGGGACACGCCGTCATCAGGTGCCAAGAAACCGCGTAAAGAGATGGAGAAAGATGCTGACACGCGCGCGCTTGAAGGCGATCTGTCTGCCGTGCTGCGGATGAAGGTCTCCATCGATCACAAGCCGGGCGGCGAATCCGGATCGGTCACCATCAGCTACGATACGCTGGATCAGCTGGATGAGTTGTGCAATTTGCTTAGCCGTTAGGACGGGTCCAGATAAATATCAGGACGCAGGATAGCACGACGGCTTGAATAGCCAACACACGGAACGAAAGACCCAGAACCAGAGACAGTAAAAAGACGGCGGCAATTGAACCGGTTGCCGCCTTTTTTGCGGTTGGACGGATGGCGCCGTTTTCGTGCCAATCCTGAATCATTGGCCCGAATGTCTGATGGGTAATCATCCAGTTGTGAAGCCGTTCTGAGGAGTTTGCGAAGAAGAATGTTGCAAGCAATAGGAAGGGTACAGTTGGGAGCAACGGGACAGGAATACCGACCAGACCAATGCCCAGGCACAGCATCCCCAAGCTGGCGTAGATGTAGCGCATCCGTTCAGTCCACCAATAATTCCCGCAGGATTGCATTCAGCACGGCACGCCCCTGATCCGTTGCGCGCAGCCTTTGACCTGAAATAGCCACCATTCCCATGTTGGCAAGGTGATCAAGACGCTCTTTTTCAAGCGTGATCCCGGCCAGGCTTTCATAGCGAGAAATGTCGACACCTTCGGTCAGACGCAGACCCATCATCAGAAGCTCCACGGCGGCCTCTTCTCGCTCAAGGGGATCACGCATGGTTTCACCGCTGCCCTTGGCCACGGCATCCAGCCAGGCGCCGGGTGCACGATAGGTTTCCGTGGCATAGCGTGTGCCATCAATCGTAATGCGACCATGGGCGCCGGGTCCGATGCCCAGATAGTCTCCATATTGCCAGTAGATCTTGTTATGGCGACTCTCCGCACCGGGGCGGGCGTGGTTGGAGATTTCATAGGCCGGCATGCCGTGGGCCGTGCAGATGTCCTGCGTCAGCTGGTACATGTCAGCGGCGCTGTCGTCGCTGGGCAGATCGCGCAGCTTACCACGAGCATAGCGGTCCCCGAAGGCGGTGCCGTCCTCGATGGTCAGCTGATAAAGCGACAGGTGGTCCACGGCCATCGACAGGGCCTCTTGCAGCTCTGTCTCCCAGGCTTGGGGTGTTTGACCCTGGCGGGCGTAGATCAGATCAAAGCTGACACGATCGAAACAGTCGCGGGCAATGTCGAAGGCCGACCGTGCCTCGGCAACCGAATGGATACGGCCCAAGCGGCGCAGGTCTTCATCGTTGAGCGCCTGTATACCCATCGAGATGCGATTGACCCCGGCATCACGATACCCGGCAAAACGACCTGCCTCGACGGATCCAGGATTGGCCTCAAGAGAGATTTCGATATCGTTGGCAAAGGGCCAGATGTCACGTGCCGCATCAATCACGGCGGCGACGGTATCTGGATGCATGAGGGATGGCGTGCCACCACCAAAGAAGATTGTGTTCAGAACTCGGCCGCGCAGGGCGTCAGGCGTGCGTGCCAACTCCTGAAGATATGCTTCAACCCACTGTTTTTGATCAATATTAGCGGTGACATGGCTGTTGAAATCGCAATAGGGGCATTTAGCCTGGCAAAAGGGCCAATGCACGTAAAGGCCAAAGCCCCCGTTGCGCCAGTCATCTACCAGATCGGTCATTCACCGAAACAACCCTTGATGAACTTTGACACCGCATCGGCGCGGTGGCTGATTTTGTTTTTCTCCCAGCGGTCCATTTCCGCAAAGGTCACGTCATGCCCATCAGGCACGAACATTGGATCATAGCCAAAGCCCTCGGCGCCGCGGATCGGCCAGACCAGGTGACCGGGCGCCACGCCTTCAAAGACTTCGTCATGTCCATCAGGCCATGCAAGGACCAGGGTGCATCGAAATTGCGCGGTGCGGGGATGCGGCGCGTTCTTGGCTTCCAGTTCCTCATGGGCGCGAGTCATCGCCATCATGAAATCGCGGCCATTCCCGGTCTCAGCCCAGTCCGCGGTATAGACACCGGGCGCGCCATCCAGCGCGTCGATGGTGATGCCAGAATCGTCTGACAGGGCAGGGAGGCTGGTTGCCTTGGCCGCTGCATGGGCCTTGATCCGGGCGTTGCCGACGAATGTATCTTCGGTCTCTTCCGGTTCGGAGAGGTTCATCTCGGCCGCGCCCACGACCGAGACGCCAAAGGGTTCGAGGAGATGCGCCATCTCCTCGAGCTTGCCTTTGTTATGGGTGGCGACCAGCAACCGGTCGCCTTCGAACTTGCGGGTCATGCGCAGGCTGCCTTTTGCATTTCGGCGAGCTCGGCGGTACCTTGCGCTGCCAGATCCATCAGGTTGTTCATCTGATCGCGCGAGAACATCGACCCTTCCGCAGACATCTGCACTTCGATCAGCTTGCCCGATCCGGTCATGATAAAGTTGCCATCCACGCCGGCTTCAGAATCTTCGGGGTAGTCCAGATCAAGCACGGGCTGCCCGGCATAGATCCCACAGGACACGGCGGCGACGGGATCGATCAATGGATCGACCGACACATCGCCAGCCTTCATCAGTTTGTTCACCGCCAGCCGCAAAGCGACCCAGCCGCCGGTGATCGATGCGCAGCGCGTACCGCCATCGGCTTGCAGTACGTCGCAGTCGATGCTGATCTGACGTTCACCCAGCGCGACGCGGTCAACACCAGCGCGCAGGGCACGGCCGATCAGGCGTTGGATTTCCACTGTACGTCCGCCTTGTTTACCAGCCGCAGCCTCACGGCGCATCCGGGTGTTGGTGGCGCGGGGCAGCATACCGTATTCTGCAGTCACCCAACCAAGACCAGACCCTTTAATGAATGGCGGTACACGGTCCTCGATTGTGGCGGTGCACAGAACGTGAGTGTCGCCAACCTTGATCAGGCAGGACCCTTCGGCATGTTTGGTAAATCCGGTTTCGATGGAAATGGGGCGCATCTCGTTCAGTTGTCGTCCAGAGGGTCGCATGGAATATCCTTTTGTTGCTGGCCTTCGGATAGCCCTGCGGGTGCGATGGATGCAAGCATGATTGACCTTTGCGCGCAGGGCTCTTTAATGGCAATCCGGAAATGGGTTCCTATCTATATAGCGTTCAACTGCTGAAATGCTCATGACAGATGCAAATGATATCCTGAAAGACATGAATGACCGCTCGCGGGATGTGTTCCGGGCGGTGGTTGAATCCTATCTGGAAAGCGGCGATCCCGTTGGCAGCCGGACATTGACCCGGTCGCTGAGCGAAAAGGTCAGCGCGGCGACCGTGCGCAATGTGATGCAGGATCTGGAGTTTCTCGGTCTTCTCGACAGCCCGCATATCAGCGCCGGGCGGGTGCCGACGCAGCTGGGTCTGCGGATGTTCGTGGACAGCCTGCTGGAAGTCGAAGATCTGAAAGCCCAGGACCGTGAAAAGATCGACGCCACTTTGGGTCGCAACTCTGGCGATGTCAGCGGTATGTTGGATCGCGTCGGCGCGGCATTGTCTGGTGTGACGCAGGGTGCATCGCTGGTGCTGACTCCGAAACATGAGGCAGAGATCCGTCATATCGAATTCGTCTCTCTGGGTCATGACCGGGCCATGGTGGTGCTGGTCTTTTCCGATGGCCACGTCGAAAACCGCCTGTTCACGCCGCCGCCGGGTCAGACCCCCAGTTCGATGCGCGAGGCGGCGAATTTTCTCAATGCCTTGGTCGAGGGACGCACGCTTAGTGATGTGCGCCGGGATATGCAGGAAGAGATCACCGCCCGTCGGCAAGAGATTGATAACCTGGCGCATGATCTGATCGAAAGCGGTCTTGCCGCTTGGGAAGACAATGGCAGCGATCAGGCCCGGCTGATCGTGAGGGGCCGCGCGAATCTTTTGGCCGAGGATGGGGTCACCAAGGAGTTGGATCTGATCCGTAGCCTGTTTGACGATCTGGAGCGCAAGCAGGATATCGCCGAATTCCTCGAACTCACCGAGGAAGGCGAAGGCGTGCGCATTTTTATTGGCTCGGAAAACAAACTTTTCTCACTTTCGGGTTCCTCTTTGGTGGTGTCTCCATATATGAACGCGGATCGAAAGGTGATTGGCGCGGTGGGGGTGATTGGCCCGACCCGCCTGAACTACGGACGGATTGTGCCCATCGTGGACTACACGGCGCAACTGGTCGGCAAATTGCTGTCAGACCGGAGTTAGAGGTGAAAAATGGCAGAGCCCAAGAACGACGATTTTCTGGACGATATCGCAAATGCCGAAGCGGAAGAGCTGGCGGCACAGACCGAAGAGTTTGACGACGCGGCGCTGGAACTGGATGCCTTGCGCGCCGAGCGGGACGAATTCAAGGACCGTTTCATGCGCGCGCTGGCCGATGCCGAAAACGCCCGCAAGCGCGGCGACAAGGCGCGCCGCGAGGCTGAGCAATATGGTGGCTCCAAACTGGCGCGCGACATGCTGCCGGTCTTTGATAACATGAAACGCGCGGTGGAATCTGCCACGGACGAGCAAAAGGAAGTCTCTGCTGCCTTGATCGAAGGGGTGGAGCTGACCATGCGCGCACTGCTGGGTGTCTTTGAAAAGCACGGTATTCGCATCGTCTCACCGCAGGTGGGTGACAAGTTCGACCCGCAGGTCCACGAAGCCATGTTCGAAGCCCCGGTTCCCGGCACCAAGGCGGGAGACATCATTCAGGTCTCTGCTGAGGGATTCATGTTGCACGACCGTCTTCTGCGGCCGGCGCAGGTCGGGGTTTCCTCAACGCCTGCGTAAATGGCATACATTGGCTAGAATTGGAAAAGGCGGCTCTTGCGGGTCGCCTTTCTTATTTTGTGGCCTCTTTCAGGCGATACAGCGCCTCAAGTGCTTCACGTGGCGTGAGATCATCCGGGTGGATCTCGCTGAGTAGTTCATCCAACGGTGAAGGGCCTGCGGTAGGTTTTGGCTGTGGCGGCGGCGCGGCGGCAAAGAGCGGCAGATCGTCGATCTGGATCTTGGCGCCCGCGCCTTCACGGCTGCCTTTTTCCAGCATGTCGAGCACATCCCGCGCCCGTGCCACCACCGAAGGCGGCAGGCCGGCGAGCTGCGCCACCTGTACACCATAGGAACGATCCGCAGCACCCTTCTTGACCTCATGCAGGAAGATCACTTCGCCTTCCCATTCCTTCACGGTGACGGTGGCGTTGTCGACGCCCTCAAGCTTGTTCGCCAGTTGGGTCAGCTCGTGATAGTGCGTCGCAAACAGCGCACGGGATCGGTTCACCTCATGCAGGTGTTCCAGCGTCGCCCAAGCGATCGACAGACCATCATAGGTCGCCGTGCCGCGCCCGATTTCATCAAGGATCACCAGCGCGCGATCATCGGCCTGGTTCAGGATCGCGGCGGTTTCCACCATCTCCACCATGAAAGTCGAGCGCCCGCGCGCCAGATCGTCCGACGCGCCAACGCGGCTGAATAACTGGCTGACGAGGCCGATATGCGCGGTCTCGGCGGGCACATAGCTGCCCATCTGAGCCAGCAGGGCGATCAGAGCGTTTTGGCGGAGGAAAGTCGATTTACCGGCCATGTTGGGCCCGGTCAGCAACCAGATGGCCGCGCCATCACTGGCAGAGAGGTCACAGTCGTTGGCCACGAAACTGTCACCTCCCTGCTGCCGAAGCGCCTGCTCCACGACCGGGTGGCGCCCGCCCTCCACGTGAAACGCACGGGAGGTGTCCACCTTGGGCCGCGTCCAGTTTTCACCCCGCGCCAGATCGGCCAGAGCGGTGATCAGATCCAGTTCTGCCAGCCCTTTCGCCGCGGTATTGAGCCGCGCCGCCGTATCGAGAATAGCGCGGGAAAGCCTTTCATAGAGCCGCTTTTCAATCTCAAGGGCGCGGTTCCCGGCATTGAGGATACGGGTCTCGATCTCGCTCAGCTCCACCGTGGTGAAGCGCACTTGGTTTGCGGTAGTTTGACGATGGATATAGGTTTCCGACAAGGGCGCCGACAGCATCTTGTCCGCGTGGGTCGCGGTGGTTTCGATGAAATATCCCAGCACGTTGTTGTGCTTGATTTTCAGCGAGGTGATGCCGGTGTGTTCGGAATATTTCTGCTGCATCCCCGCGATGACTGAACGACCCTCATCGCGCAGGGTGCGGGACTCGTCTAGCTCCGGATCGTAGCCCGCGGCGATGAAGCCGCCGTCCCGCGCCATCAGCGGCGGATCGGCCACCAGCGCCGCATCGAGCAGGGAGAGCAACTCATCGAAGCCCAAAAGATCGCGCACCGCGCCTGCGATCAGGTCGGGAAGGTCCTGCCCCTCGCACATCTGGGCGATGCTCTCGGCCTGCATCAGCCCGTTGCGGATGGCGGCCAGGTCGCGGGGGCCGCCCCGCTCTAGCGCAAGGCGCGATAGGGCCCGGTCCAGATCCGGCGTCTTGCGCAGGGCCGCGCGGATGTCTTGGGCAAGCTGCGTCGCCTCGACCGCGAAATCCAGTGCAGCTAATCGCGCGTTGATCACATCCAGATTGCGTGACGGGCTTGCCATGCGCTGTTCCAGCAGTCGCGCCCCACCGGGGGTGACGGTGCGGTCTACGACCGACAGGAGCGATCCGGCACGTCCCCCCGACAGGGAGCGTGTGAGTTCCAGACTGGCGCGGGTGGAGGCATCGATTTGTACCACCCGGTCCTGCGCTTCCTGAACCGGGGGCTGGAGGAGCGGCAGTTTGCCCTTTTGCGTGATCTCCAGATAGTCAATCAGCGCGCCCATCGCTGAAACCTCGGCACGCGAAAAGGTGCCAAAGCCATCCAGCGCGCCGACGTTGAACAGGGCGCAGATGCGTTTTTCGGCTGCCGCACTGTCGAAACTCGCCTTGCCGATCGGGGTCAGCGGGATCTTGTATTCATCGGCCAGGGGGCGGGTGGCGTCATAGATTGCACCGTCCGCGACGATCAGTTCCGACGGGGCCAGTCGCGCCAGTTCCGGCGACAGGCGCACGCGCGCGATTGGCATCACGTGAAACGCACCGGTGGAGATATCCGCCCAGGCCAGCGCTGCCTCGTCCCTGAGTTCGGAGTAGGAGACGAGGAAGTTGTGGCTGCGCGCCTCCAAAAGCGAATCCTCGGTCAGCGTTCCAGGTGTCACCAGCCGCACTACATCCCGTTTGACCACCGATTTGGAGCCACGTTTCTTGGCTTCAGCCGGGCTTTCGAGTTGTTCACCCACGGCAACGCGGAAGCCCTTGCGGATCAGGGTCAGCAGATACCCTTCGGCGGCGTGGACTGGAACGCCGCACATCGGGATGTCTTCACCGTCATGTTTGCCGCGTTTCGTCAGGGCAATGTCCAGCGCCTCGGCGGCATTGACCGCGTCTTCAAAGAACATCTCGTAGAAATCGCCCATCCGATAAAAAAGCAACGCATCGGGATGCGCTGCTTTTATCTCGAGATATTGCGCCATCATGGGCGTAACGGTCATGAAAGGTCCCCCGGAAGTGTTCGCCCGACATTTACAATGCGGACGGTCCAAGGAAAACCCGGTTAGGCCTGAGCGACTATGAGTCTTTGGGCAACACGCTTAGAACAGCACCCCAAGAGACTGCGGACTGTAGTTCGCAATGGACAGGGACATGGTCCCGAGCTGCTGCTGGACACTGAGGGCTGCAAGCCGGACCGAAGCTTCTTCCATATTTGTGTCCACCATCGAACTGATGCCCATGCGTGTTGCATCGGCCAGTTTGTTGACGGTTTCGTTCTGTCCGGCGATCCGGTTGGCCGAAGACCCAAGCGCTGCAGCGCCGTTCACTGCGAATTGCAAAAAGCCTTCGATCTCGCCCAGGGCGGCCATTGCACTGGCCTGGTCTGTGATGGCACTGCGCCCGTTGATATCAAAAGCGGGATCACCTTCGAAATCGACAGTGCCCACGTCGATCATCGACAGAGAAACCCCACCTGATCCGTCCCGATCCAGCGACGCGGCTACCGAAAGGCTGGTGGCGCCACTGCCGTTGACGTCGCTCTTGAGGAGACTGACCCCGTTGAACTGGGTCGAGGAGATGATCGAATTGATCTGATCGGTCTTCTGCTGCATTTGAGCTTCAATCTCGGAGTAGTCGACCAACCCGCTGGCAGCGGTGATCGCCAGCTCTTTCATCTCCATTACGGTTTCCGCGATCTGTTCTGCACCAACTGCCGATACCGCTACGGTTGCTTCACCCAAAGACAGTGTCTTTGAAGTTGCCTTGAACGCGGCGGCATCGGTTTCCATGATCTGAGAGATCGCCCACAGCGCAGCGTTGTCCTTGGCGCTGTTGATTTCGCGACCTGTGGCAACGGCGTCCTGAACCTCCGCCCGGCTTTGGACGGTTCCGCCCAGCATCTGCAGCGCCGTCATGGCGCCGCTGTTCGTGTTAATACTCGTCATTTACTTGCATCCCAAGTTAACCCCAGCATCCCGTTCAAGGACGGCGGGTGTGGCTCTCCGAAAAGATGACATGCCGTTCTGACATAGGCTTCGCAGGCCTTTGAGTTCCGCCTGAGCACCACCAGACGACCGGGTGGCTGTTAGGAAATATTAACAGAATACAACTTTGGCGCGGCTGGAATGTGGCGAAAATCTGACTGAATCTATCAAGTTTTATTTGAAATAATATTGCTTTTTAGAGGCCAAATTCTTTTCAGATCGGATTGAGGGGGGCGCGGGGCTGGGATATGACTGTGCCCGATTAGGAGAGGACACCCACAGCCCATGCCCAAAGCGAAGATCACCAACGAAGAGGCGCTCGCCTTTCACCTGGAGCCAACCCCCGGCAAGTGGGAGATCAATGCAACCGTCCCGATGACCACGCAACGGGACCTGTCGCTGGCCTATTCCCCCGGTGTTGCGGTGCCCTGCGAGGCGATCGCAGAGAACCCGGAAACCGCCTATGACTACACCAACAAGGGCAACCTTGTGGCGGTGATCTCGAACGGGACAGCGGTTTTGGGTCTTGGGAACCTTGGCGCACTTGGATCCAAGCCGGTGATGGAAGGGAAGTCGGTTCTGTTCAAACGCTTTGCCGACGTGAACTCGATCGACATCGAACTCGACACAGAAGATCCGGATGAGTTCTGCAAGGCGGTGCGTCTCATGGGTCCGACCTTTGGCGGCATCAACCTGGAGGACATCAAGGCGCCCGAGTGCTTCATCATCGAACAGCGCCTTAAGGAAGAGATGGATATTCCTGTCTTCCATGATGATCAGCATGGCACCGCGGTGATCTGCGCGGCGGGCCTTATCAATGCGCTGCATATCTCGGGCAAAAAAATCGAGGACGTGAAGATTGTCCTCAACGGGGCAGGGGCGGCGGGTATCGCCTGTATCGAACTGTTGAAATCCATGGGCGCGCGCCACGAAAACTGCATCGTTTGCGACACCAAGGGCGTGATCTATCAAGGTCGTACCGAGGGCATGAACCAGTGGAAATCGGCCCATGCCATCAAGACCGAGCTGCGCACCCTCGAAGAGGCGATGGAAGGCGCTGACGTCTTCCTGGGCGTGTCGGTCAAGGGCGCGGTGACGCAGGAGATGGTCAAATCCATGGCCGACAATCCGGTAATCTTTGCGATGGCGAACCCGGACCCGGAAATCACCCCCGAAGAGGCGCATGAGGTACGCGTCGATGCCATCGTCGCCACGGGTCGCTCGGACTATCCCAACCAGGTGAACAATGTTCTGGGCTTCCCGTACCTCTTCCGCGGCGCGCTGGATATCAACGCCCGCGCCATCAACGACGAGATGAAGATCGCCTGCGCTCATGCTTTGGCGGCGCTCGCGCGCGAGGATGTACCGGACGAGGTAGCGCTGGCCTATGGCAAATCGCTGAGCTTTGGACGCGATTACATCATACCGACGCCCTTTGATCCGCGCCTGATCCACCGCATCCCGCCCGCTGTCGCCAAGGCAGGCATGGATACTGGCGCCGCGCGCCGCCCGATCATCGACATGGAGGCCTATGAGGTCAGCCTCAAAAGCCGCATGGACCCCACCGCCTCGATCCTGCGCGGCCTAAATGCACGCGCGCGTTCGGCCCAGTCGCGGATGATCTTTGCCGAAGGCGACGATCCTCGCGTTTTGCGTGCCGCTGTCACCTATCAGCGCTCTGGCTTTGGTAAGGCGCTGGTGGTGGGTCGCCCCGACGATGTGAAGGCCAAGCTGGAAACGGCGGGCCTTGGCGATGCGGTGCGGGAGCTTGAAGTGGTCAATGCTGCCAACACTCAGCATTTCGAGACCTACAAGGATTTCCTGTTCAACCGCCTTCAGCGCAAGGGCTTTGATCGCAAGGATATCCACCGGCTTGTGGGTCGTGACCGGCACGTATTCTCGGCCCTGATGCTGGCCCATGGCCATGGCGATGGTCTGGTGACCGGGGCAACCCGCAAGTCCGCCCATATCATGGATCAGATCAACCACGTTTTCGATGCGGACGCCAATCATGGTGCCGCAGGTGTGACGGCGCTCTTGCACAAGGGGCGTATCGTGCTGATTGGCGATACGCTGGTGCATGAATGGCCCGATGAGAACGATCTTGCCACCATCGCCGAGCGCGCCGCTGGCGTTGCCCGTCACATGGGGCTGGATCCCCGCGTGGCCTTTGTCAGCTTCTCTACTTTCGGCTACCCCGTATCGGAACGCGCAGAAAAGATGCACATCGCCCCCAGCGTTCTGGATCAGCGCGGTGTTGATTTCGAATACGAAGGCGAGATGACCGTGGATGTGGCCCTGAATGCCAAGGCGCAGGAGAATTACCCGTTCCAGCGTCTGTCGGGCCCCGCAAATATCCTGGTGGTGCCGGCGCGGCACTCGGCCTCGATCTCGGTCAAGCTGATGCAGGAAATGGGCGGCGCCACGGTGATCGGCCCGATTCTGTCTGGCGTCGACAAGCCGATCCAGATCTGCTCCACCACCTCCACCGCAAATGACGTGCTGAACATGGCGGTTCTGGCGGCCTGTAACATCGGCTAGGGGCGCATCATGGCGATCTGGAACCTGGGCTCGATCAATGCCGACATGGTCTACACCCTGCCGCATCTTCCGCAGGCAGGGGAGACTTTGGCGGCCACCGAGTTTGCCCAGTTCTTGGGCGGCAAGGGGGCGAATATGTCCGTTGCCGCCGCCCGCGCAGGCGCTCATGTCTGCCATATCGGTGCGGTGGGGCCCGAAGGGCTCTGGGCGCGGGATCGGCTCTTGGAGTACGGCGTCGATACCCGCCACATTGCCCAGATCGACACCCCCACCGGCCATGCCATTGTCGCGGTGGACCAGGCGGGGGAAAACCAGATCATCCTGTTTCCCGGCGCCAACCGGGCCCTCCACCCGGATCAGGTGGGACAGGCGTTGTCGGCGGCCTCCGCCGGGGACATCCTGGTGATGCAGAACGAAACCAATCTTCAGGCCGAGACCGCGAAGATGGGGCGCCAGCTGGGCCTGCGCGTCGCCTATGCGGCAGCCCCTTTCGAGGCCGAGGCCGTGCAGGCAGTTTTGCCCCATCTCGACCTCCTATTCATGAACGAGGTGGAGGCGGACCAGTTGCAAGAAGCCACTGGACATGCCCCTGATGCGCTGGGCGTTGCGGATGTGATCGTGACGCTTGGTGCAAGAGGCGCACGCCATATCCATAGCCCCAGCGGTGAGGTGCGCGAAGTCCCTGCGCTGCCAGTCACTCCGGTTGATACCACCGGGGCAGGGGATACTTTCACTGGCTACGTTCTGGCCGGCCTTGATCGCGGCATGCCAATGGCGCAGGCCATGTCGCAGGCTTCTCGCGCGGCGGCCTTGATGGTGACCCGTCACGGTACTGCCGATGTCATTCCCGATCTGAAAGAGGTTCAGGATGCACGGCTCTGATCGGCGTTGATCCACCATGCGTGCTTGATGACCTAACCTATTGGCGCGTCCTTAATCCTTAAGAGCTGCGATTAAGCGGGGACTTATTTCCATAAAGTACACGTTTTGGTAAAGCATTCCGAAGTATGCAGAGGGCTGTCATTATGGAGTTCTAGTATGTCCCTTCGCATGCGTATTGTTGTTTCGCTTTTGGTCAGTTCACTGGTCGCGATTGCCATCGTTACCGTTCCCCTGTTCATGGGTCTTGGAACGGTATCTGATGAGGGGATTAAACGCGAACTCCAGCAGTTTGAGGCACGCGTGTATTCACAAATTGAAGGCCAGCAGCGTTTGGCGCTTACAACGGCCCAGACTGTAGCCTCCATGCCGGATGTTCAGCGCGCCGTCGCCGAGCAGGACCGCGAAACGCTTGATCGCCTTTTCGCGCAGAACTTCAAAGGTCTGGCAGCAGAGGCCGGAATCGCCCAGTTCCAGTTTCATACGCCCGCAGCGGTGTCGGTTTTCCGGGTCCACAAGCCCGAAAAATTTGGCGATGATCTTTCTGGCTTCCGGCATTCCGTTGTCGCTGCCAACGCGGAGAAGGCCCCGGTGTCCGGTCTGGAGCGTGGCAGGGCAGGGATCGGCATTCGCGGGATCAGCCCGATCTTCTTTGAGGGGCGTCATGTGGGCACAGTTGAGATCGGTCTGAAATTCGACAGTGCGCTCATCGAAAACCTGACCGAAGGTAGCGACAGCCGTATCGAAGTTTACCTGCTGCCCGACAGCGATATCAGTTCTTTCTCGGCCAACGGTTCGGAAATTCAGCGCCTGACCGGCAATTATGATGGACCGTCACTGATCAATGCAGAAACCCTGGCGTCGTTTGTTGGTGGAGAGGTCATTGAGCGTGAAAACTTTGAAATCGACAATGCTGCCTACGCAGGACGGCCGTTTGAAATCCGCGATTTTTCGGGCAATCTGGTTGCTGTTGGCAACGCCCTTGTGCCTCTGGAATCAGTAAATGCGATCACGAACGCGATCCGCACCACGGGTTTCGGGGCAGCTCTGGTTGCCATGCTTTTGGCATGTGCCATGGCGCTTGTCTTGGGAAAATGGCTTTGTGGTTTGCTCAATCGTATCAGCCGCCGCATGATCTCCTTGTCAGAGGGTGATCTTTCCATTGAAACCTCTGGACTGCCCACAAAGGGTGAGATCGGCGATATGGTAAGCAGCCTTGGTGTTTTCCGGGATGCACTGACGAAGCAAAAGGAACTGGAAGAGGCTCAAAAAGCCAATGCCAAACATCAGGCCGAGGTCGTTGCATCGCTCGGCAGCAACCTGTCGGTTCTCGCAGGTGGCGATCTGACTGTACGCATCGAAAGCGCCTTCCCCGAGGATTACGAGCAGCTGCGTTCCGATTTCAACAAAACGGTCGAAAACCTGAATGCCACGGTGGCCCAGGTCGTCGA
>Ga0098070_100132_pt1 | contig 40172 bp, 28 predicted proteins | sample 28_taG_FD_75063 | JGI IMG/M metagenome (GOLD analysis project Ga0098070, IMG submission 75063) | Marine viral communities from Cariaco Basin, Caribbean Sea - 28_WHOI_OMZ | ecosystem: Environmental > Aquatic > Marine > Oceanic | place: Caribbean Sea: Cariaco Basin | collected 2014-11-12
CACTTGGGAAATCACCCGCTACCTGATCCCCGTCGCCCAGGCCCATTTCCGCCGGGTGCTGAAGGCCAACCCGGAACTGCCGCAGGGGCGCTCGGAAACCGAGGGCGGCGCCAAGTGGTTCACCCTCGACGAGGTGCTGGTCCTGCGGGCGCATTTCGCGGCGCAAGGATCCAAGGCCAAGGATTACATCCCCTACCGCCCCAAGGGCCTGCCGGCCAAGATGGTCGCTGTGGCCAACTTCAAGGGCGGTGTCGGCAAGACCTCCACCGCCGCGCATCTGGCGATGTCGGCGGCGCTGGATGGCTACAAGGTGCTGGTCATCGATCTCGACAGCCAGGGGTCGATGACCTCGATCTTTGGCGGCCGGGTCGAGGATGAATGGCAGACCGCCTTTCCGCTCTTGGCGCGCCACTACGGCGAACACCTGCGCAGCGAGAACCAGCGCCGTCTGGACCGGGGCGAGGCGCCCCAGCCGATGGACGATGCGCTGACCGCGGCGATGGACATGACGGCGGCGGATGTCATCCAGAGCACCCACTGGCCCAATATCGATCTCATCGGCGCCCAGCTGAACCTCTACTGGGCCGAATTCCAGATCCCGGTCTGGCGCATGGCGGCGCGCTCCTGGAAGCTCTGGGATGCGCTCACCGACCGGCTGGAGGCTGACGGGGTGCTGGACCAGTACGATGTGATCTTCATCGATACGCCGCCGGCGCTTGGCTATCTCACCATCAACGGGCTGTCGGCGGCCGATATCCTGCTGGTGCCCATGGGGGCGTCCTTCCTCGAATTCGACTCGACGGGCCGCTTCTTTGACATGCTGCATTCCACCTTTGCCAGCATCGAGGAGGGCGAGAACCTTGCCGCCCGCGCCCTGGGCCGGCCCGAGATGGGCTTTGAATGGGATGCGGTGCGCGCTGTCATCACCCGCTACGACAGCGCCCAGCAAGGCGAGCTGGCCGGGCTGATGCAGGCCTATATGGGGCCGGTGCTTTCTCCGCATAAACAGGATTACACCGCGCTGATCGGTCAGGCCGGCGAACAGGTCTCTGGCATCTACGAGGCCGATTACCGCGATTTCAACCGCGAGACCTATGCGCGCGGGCGCGAAACATTCGACGAAACCTACGCCGCTTTCAAACGGCTGCTGATCGGCTGCTGGCGCCGCGCCGAGGTGCAGATGCAGAGCGCGGCCGAGTAAGGCCCCGGCAGGGATGATGGCGCAGACTGCGCGCCCAAAGGAGACAGGCAGATGGCAAAACGCAAACGGTTGATGCCGGCACAGAGCAGCTATCTTTCCGGCGCCCCGGAAAGCAAATCCGCCCTTGGCGGTCCGATGGCCGTGGGGGCGGCGCCGATCGCGCAGGTGGCGTCGGAAACCGCTTCGCAAGCGGCCTTGCAGGAATTGTCCGACGTGCTGGAAAACGCCCGCAGCAAGGGGCTGATGATCGAAGAGGTGCCGCTGTCGGCCATCGACGAAACCCATCTGGTGCGCGACCGGATCGAACAGGACGCCGAGGAAATGGATGCCCTCGTCGAATCCCTGCGCGCCCGTGGCCAGCAGACCCCGGTCGAACTGGTACCGCTGGACCCCCGCCCCGATGGCCGCAGCCATGGCCTGATCTCGGGCTGGCGCCGCCTTGGCGCTCTGCGCAGGCTCTATGCCGAGACTTCAGACCCGAAATACGCCACGGTGAAGGCGCTGATCATCCGCCCGGAGACGGCGCAGGACGCCTATATCGCCATGGTCGAGGAAAACGAAATCCGGGTGAACCTCTCCCATTACGAACGTGCGCGGATCGCGGTCCGGGCGATGAAGGAAGAGGTGTTTCCGTCTCTGAAAAAGGCACTTCAGAGTCTGTTTGCCAATGTGCCCCGCGCCAAACGCTCCAAGATCCGCAGCTTCGTGACCCTGGTCGAGGAGCTGGATGCGGTGCTGTTCTATCCCACCGCCATCAGCGAGAAGCTGGGCCTGTCACTGGTGCGCGCCATGGGCGAGGACGAAGGTTTTGCAGAGCGTCTGCGTGCTGCCCTTCAGGCGTCGCCGCGCGAGTCTGCAGCGGATGAGTTGGAGATCCTGAACCGGGTTTTGGCCGAGACACAGGACGGATCTGAGGCCGACACGGCACAGAGTGATGCGGCTCTAAACCTGGCTTCAGAGTCGAAACCTTCGGCGCCCGAGGCCCCTGCCCGCCCGCGTGTGCGTACCCCCGGCGGCGCATCGGATGCTGAGGGATCGGAGCGGATTTCCGTGCAGGCCGCTGCCGGTGTGCGGCTGGGCTTCACGCCCGAACAGAACCGGATTGAGTTGACCGGCGATGCTGTCGATGCAGAGCTGATGGCGGCGCTGCAGGACTGGCTGAAACACCGCTGAACCCAAGGCCACAATCAGAACGAATTCGACCCTAAACCCCGGTTTAGGGTCTTTTTTAGACTCTGCAGCGTGGCCAAATGTTTCGCGCGCGAAACATTTGGGACCTGCTCAGGCCGGAGGCAGGCTCAGCGGCCCACCGCGATATACTGGGAGAAACCGGCCCGTTCGGCGGCCCGGGCGGAATAGACATTGCGCAGATCCGCCATCCGCGGATAGGTCATCCTGGCGGCCAGGGCCTTCAGATCAAGCGCGCGGAACTCGTTCCATTCGGTCAGCAGCACCACCAGATCGGCGCCCTCTGCCGCCTCATAGGGGTCCTCGAGCCAGTCGACGCCGGGCAGCAGCGCCTCGCCCTCGGCACGGCCCTGCGGGTCGATCACCCGCACGTGGGCGCCACCGCCCACCATGGCAGGCACGATGGTCAGGCTGGGGGCCTCGCGCATGTCGTCGGTATTGGGCTTGAAGGTGACTCCCAGCACGGTCACCGTCTTGCCGTTGAAGGAGCCTCCGCAGGCATCGCGCAGCTTTTCCACCATGCGCGCCTTCACCTCGTCATTGACCCGCATCACCGTCTCGGTGATCCGCATCGGAAAGGAATGGTCCTGGCCGATGCGCGCCAGCGCGGCGGTGTCTTTCGGGAAACAGGAGCCGCCATAGCCGGGGCCGGCGTGCAGGAACTTGTTGCCGATGCGCCCGTCCAGACCGACCCCGCGCGAGACCTCTTTGACGTCGGCGCCCACCTTTTCGCAAAGCCCGGCGATTTCATTCATGAAGGTGATCTTGGTCGCCAGAAAGGCATTGGCGGCGTATTTGATCATCTCGGCGCTCTCCAGATCGGTGGTTAGGATCGGAAAATCGCGCAGGTAAAGGGGGCGGTAGATCTCGCTCATCACCTCGGCGGCGTGGGCGCTTTCGACACCGACCACCACCCGGTCGGGCTTCATGAAATCCTCGATGGCGGCGCCTTCGCGCAGGAATTCGGGGTTGGAGGCCACATCGAAATCCGCATCCGGATTGGCGCGGGCGATCACCTCCTGCACCTGCCGGTTGGTGCCCACCGGCACGGTGGATTTGGTCACCACCACCGCATAGCCGGTCAGCGCCGCGGCGATCTCTTCGGCGGCGGCCATCACATAGGTCAGATCCGCATGGCCATCGCCGCGCCGGGTCGGGGTGCCGACGGCGATAAACACCGCCTCGGCGCCGTCCACGGCGGCGGCCAGATCGTCGCTGAACTCCAGCCGCCCGGCGGCGACGTTCTTTTCCATCAGCGCATCAAGGCCCGGCTCGTAGATCGGGACCTCGCCGGCCTTCAACCGGTTGATCTTGGCGGCGTCCTTGTCGACGCAGATCACGTCATGGCCGAAATCGGAGAAACAGACGCCGGACACCAGTCCCACGTAGCCAGTGCCAATCATCGCAATACGCATGGGGTGTCCCCTGTTCTGCTTGGTATGTCGTTTCGCAACTTTGAAGAAAGCGCAGGCCGGGCGCAATGGGGCTGGGGGCGGCGTCCTTCAAATGTTTCGCGCGCGAAACATTTGCACCTGTCAGCCAGGCTCCTGCCGGTGTCACCGCGTTACGGCATCAGGCGCTGTAATAACCCCGGTACCAATCCACGAAACGGGCAACGCCGGTCCTGACATCGACCTCTGCCCGGTACCCGGTGAGGGCGGTGAGCAGCGATGTGTCGGCCCATGTCGCGGGCACGTCGCCGGCCTGCATCTCCTTCAGGATCTTCTGCGCGGGCTGTCCCAGCGCATCTTCCAGCGCGGCGATATAATCCATCAGCGGGGTGGGCTGGCTGGCGCCGATATTCACGACGCGGAAGGGCGCAACGGGGCTGAGGCTGTCCTGCGGTCCCACGGGCATGTCACCTGGCACCGCCTCGATCAGCCCGGTGATGCCCGTCACCAGATCGTCGATATAGGTGAAATCGCGGCTCATGCGGCCGTGGTTGTAGACCTCGATCGGCTCCCCCGCGAGCATCGCCTTGGTGAATTTGAACAGCGCCATGTCGGGCCGACCCCAGGGGCCATAGACGGTGAAGAACCGGAACATGGTGATCGGCAGCGCGTAAAGATGGGCATAGGAATGGCCCATCGCCTCGCCCGCCTTCTTGGTGGCGGCATAGAAGGACATCGGTGTGTCCGCCTTTTGCCGCTCGTCAAAGGGCATTTCCGTGTTGGCGCCATAGACCGAAGAGGTGGAGGCCATCAGAAGATGCGCAGGCGGGTGGGCGCGGGCGGCCTCCAAGAGTTCGAAGGTGCCGATAAGATTGGCCTCAAGGTAATCACGCGGCGCATCGATGGAATGACGCACCCCGGCCTGGGCGGCCAGGTGAATGACCGCATCGGGGCGGTGGCGGGCAAAGAGTTCCATCAGGCGCCCGGGGTCTTCCAGCTTGCCGATCACCGGGGTGAAGGCGGGGTTCTCCGCCAGCATCGCGTGGCGGCGCTCCTTCAGGGCGACATCGTAATAGGGCGACAGGCAATCCAGCCCGACGACTTGCCAGCCCGCGGCCAGCAAGCGGGCCGCAAGGTGATAGCCGATGAAGCCGGCCGATCCGGTGACAAGAGCAGTGCGCATGACATGCTTGGTGGCGGCTTCCGGCGGTCCTGTCAAACCCTATCCTGCATCCTTCTGCGGGGCAGGCGGCGGCGCGGGTGCCCCTTGGGGTTTGACATGAGGCCGGATTTATGAGTTTTGCGCTCCCACAACGCAAAGACGACCACATAGACGATCAGAACAGGCCGGGGAGCAGACTTTCGTGAGCGCACAGACAGATCCCAGCCCGTCCCCCCGCCGTCTGGTGGCGGTGGTGGTGACCTATAATCGTCTCGACAAGCTGAAAGACACCATCGCCCGGCTGCTGCAAAGCCCGACCGAAGAGCTGGCGGCGCTGGTGGTGGTGGACAATGCCTCGACCGATGGCACGAGTGACTGGCTGGCGACATTGCAGGATCCGCGGCTGGATATTCAGGTGAGCGAGACCAACCGCGGCGGGGCAGGCGGCTTTGAACGCGGCATGCGCCGCGCGATGGAGGCACACAGCCCCGACTGGCTGGTGGTGATGGATGACGATGGCCGCCCGGCGCCGGGCGCCTTGGCGGCGTTTCACGCCCTGCCCGCGCATGACGATCCGGCGCGGGCCTGGGATGGGGTGGCTGCGGCGGTCTATTTCCCCACCGGCGGCATCTGCGAGATGAACCGCCCCTCGCGCAATCCCTTCTGGCACGGGCGCGAATTCCTGCGCACGCTCTTTGGTGGCGGCCGCTCGGGCTTTCACGTGCAGCCTGCCGATTATGAAGGGCAGGGGATGCAGATCGATGTGACCTCCTTCGTGGGCTTCTTCATCTCGGCGGATGCGGTGCGGCGCATCGGCTATCCCGATCCCGATCTTTTCATCTACGGCGATGACGGGCTTTATACCCTGGGGCTGACCAAATCGGGCGGCCGCATCGGCTTTGAACCCGGCGTGCGGTTCGAACACGATCTGACGACCTTTGTGCCCAAGGCGGGCGAAGAGCAGGCGCAGCGCGGCCGCTTCATCCCCCTGTGGAAGGTCTATTACTACCACCGCAACCTGCTTCTTCTGTATCGGATGGCGGCGGGGATCTGGTTCTGGCCGGTGATGCTGGTGATCCTGCCCAAATGGCTTTCAAAGGTGCGCGCTCACGCAGGCGAACGGCGCGCCTTCCTGCGGCTTATGGGCCGGGCGGTGCTGGATGGGCTGAGGCGGCGCACCCATGTGCCCCATGCCGAGGTGCTGGAGATGGCCCACACAAAGGGATAGGGCAGATTAGCCGGGATCAGCGGTTCAGGATGTCGCGGTGATAGCGCCCCATCAGAACCAACCCGAGAACCAGAAGCACAAGGCTGACAAGCGTCACATAGGTGATATTCACATGGGCGGCGGTATAGCTGGGATAGAAGCCGGAGCGCATCAGACCTGTGATATGCATCAGGGGATTGTACCACAGGAGGTCCTGACCCAGCGGGGGAAGGTCATCATAGAGAAAGAAAATACCCGAGGCGAGGAACAGGGGCTTTGTCAGGATCCCCCAGGTTACACTCCAAAGCGGGTAAAGCCCTATCAGAGCGCAGTTCAACGTTCCCACGCCTAGTCCCAGGAGCATCGCCATTGCAACGGCCTCGATCACGGGCGGCATGTCCAGCACGGTGCGGCTGTCGGTGATCATTAGCGTACCAGCCAGCAGAATCAGCATCACAAAGATGCTGGTGAGGCTGTTCAGAATGAACCTAGCAAAAATTGCATCCAGCCAGGTTACGGCTGGGTATTTCAATAGGGGCTTGGAAAACCCCAGAGCCCTAGCGCATGTATTGGACACCTGCATGTAAAGATCAAATGGCAGGTAACCGGTTGCATAAAAAAGCAGGAAACTGGTTCCGAGGGAGGGTGTGCGGATGATCAGGGAAAACCCAAGGCTGAGGAAGAGAATAGCGGTCAGCGGTTCGAGAACGGCCCAGATATAACCTCCGGGGGTGCGTCCATAGCTGGTCGACATTTCGCGCAGCATCAGCGCCACGATGGTGCGCAGGCTGGCAAAACGGCGTCGATTGCTGCCTGTCCTGGTCGGAATCTGCGCGGGCGGCAGGGCAGCATCTGAAGAGTTGCGCTGTGACCCTGTCGGGGCGGCGGGGGAAAGGCTGGCCATATGGGTCTACTGTGAATGGTGGTTGTGAATGGGCTGTCGGCAGGCGATACTATGATCCATAGAACAGGCAATTACAAATGGCTCTGGTACATCCTCCCGGGCCTTGAGACGGGCACATATGACACAGGATCATCCGGCCATGGGTTTGAAAACGTCGGGTCAGAAAAACATAGGCGGGGACGGTAAGCAGTCCGCCGTGCAAGGGGCCGACCAAACGGGCAGCAATGTAGAACCACTACCTCAGGTGCAGGAGGCCGCTGCTGGTCGGGATAGCGCGCAGAACAGCCGTAACGGTGGGAGCGGTGGGCGCAAGAAGCTGCGCCAGAAGGTCAGGGCCACCGAAGCCGCGCTTGAGGCGGCGCAGCAGCAGGTGGCAGAGACACCGGCCTATCCCATGGCGCGCCCGGCGCAGATGCGCCGCCGTCATTGGGGATTGCTCGCCAGTTTCGTGTTGATGGTGCTGGCGCCGCTGGCTGCGGCAGTCTTCTATCTCTGGGCCGTGGCCGAGGATCAGTATATCTCCACCGCCGGCTTTACCGTGCGCAGCCAGGAAAGCAGTGGCGCCACCGATCTTCTCGGCGGCCTGGCCAATTTCGCCGGCAATACCACCGCTTCGGACAGCGATATCCTTTATGAATTCATCCAGAGTCAGGAAATGGTGGAATCGGTGGACAGGACGGTGCCGCTGCGGCCCCATTACAGCCAGCACTGGCCCGACGACTGGGCGTTCTCGCTCTGGCCCGATGCCACGCTGGAAGAGATGATCTGGTACTGGCAGCGCATCGTTGGCATTTCCTATGACAGCGGCTCGGGGCTGATCGAGGTGCAGGCGGTGGCCTTTGATCCCGAAACCGCCCGGGAGATTACCCGCGCCATCGTCGCCGAAAGCCAGACCCGCATCAATGAGCTGAACGAGCAGGCGCGTGAGGATGCCGTGCGCTATGCCCTTGAGGATCTGGACGAGGCGCTGGAGCGGCTGAAAGGCGCGCGCGAGGCGCTGACCCAATTCCGCACCCGCACCCGGATCGTGGATCCGGAGGCGGATATCCAGGGCCGCATGGGGGTGATGAACAACCTACAGCAGCAACTGGCTGCGGCGCTGATCGAATACGATCTGTTGCGCGGTACCGTGGGGGAGGGGGATCCGCGTCTGAAAAAGGCGCAGCAGCATATCGATGTGATCCGCGAGCGCATCAATATCGAACGGCAGACCTTTGCCTCGACCAATACCGATACCGGCGCCGTGGGCGAGGATTACCCCTCGCTGATCTCGGAATTCGAACGTCTCACGGTGGATCTGGAATATGCCGAGGAAACCTACCGGGCGGCGCTCACCGCGCTGGAGGTGGCCCGCGATGAGGCCACCCGGCAAAGCCGCTATCTGGCGACCTATATCAAGCCGACCCGGGCCCAGGAACCCGAATATCCCAACCGCCCCATGCTGGCGGGGCTGGTCGGGCTGTTCCTGCTGCTGACCTGGTCGATCTTGACGCTGATCTACTATTCGATCCGGGACCGCAGCTGAGGCGGGCTGGAGAGGACAAGAATATGATCCGCTTTGAAAACCTGACCAAGAGCTTCTGGCTGCGGGGCGAGCGCAAGGTTGTCATCGACAATCTCAACCTCACTTTGCCTACCGGCCGCTCCCTGGCGCTTCTGGGGCGCAACGGCGCGGGCAAATCCACCCTGCTGCAGATCATCGCCGGCACCATGCGCCCGGATCACGGCCGGGTGGTGTCCGATGGGAGTATTTCCTGGCCAGTGGGGCTGGGGGCCTCCTTTCACCGGGATCTATCGGGGGCCGAAAACGTCCGCTTCATCGCCCGCATCTATGGGGTGGATACCGAAGACCTAGTCGCCTTTGTTGAGGATTTTGCCGAACTGGGAAAATTCTACCACATGCCGATGCGCAGCTATTCTTCGGGGATGCGGTCCCGGCTGACCTTCGGCGCTTCGATGGGGATCCGCTTTGACACCTATCTGGTGGATGAGGTGACGGCGGTGGGCGACAGGTCCTTCCGGCGCAAGAGCCGCGGGGTCTTTGCCGACCGGATGCGGCACTCCAGCGCCATCATGGTCAATCACTCGATGGGGCAGGTGCGCAAGTTCTGCGATGCCGGCGTTGTGCTGGAGCATGGCAAGATGCAGTATTTCGACGACCTAGAAGAGGCCATCGCCGTGCATGAAGCGATGCTGTCCTGAGCAAAGTCTAGTACTCCGGGCGTGGTGGGCTTCGACCTTAGGCGTGTTGCGCCGAAACAGAACCTGCCAGGCAAAGATAAATTGTACTTTTGCAGCCTACTCCAGTAAGGAGCGGACAACAGGCAAAGGCGTATGGGTGCAGGGGAGTTCCGGTGATGAAAGATGAGGCGCAGGCCGCGACGTTCACCACGTTGCAGACGCTGATGTGGCCCGAGTTCGGCATCTGCACCGAGCGGGAACTCTACGTGTGTACCGAGGGCGCGGTGGCTCTGTCTGACACCCGGCATGACCTTCGCTTTGCTACCGGCGGTGAGGCTTCCTTTGCCACCTGGTTCAACCTGTTCAACCTGGAAAAATGGCAGCGCGAATGCGATCTGAGCTCGCTGGCGTTGTGTCTTGAAGGTGCGGGAGAGTTCGAGCTCTCGGTTTTCCTGGCGCCGAGCAACCGCTCCTGGGACCGGGTGATCTGCGAGTATGTGACTCTTTCGGAAGACGCGGCCAAAGACGGCAGTTTGCGGGTAGACTTGTCGTATCTGTTGCAGCAGGGCTGCGCCGAGGGTGTGCTTTATTTCGCGCTGCGGGCGATGGGACCGGGACGGCTGACCGGGGCCGCCTGGCAGACGCAGGATGCGCCGAAACGCCAGCCGCAGCTGGCGCTGGCGGTCACCACCTTCCGACGCGAAGCCGAGGTGGCGCGCACGGTCAAGCGGTTCGCCGCCTTCCGGGAGCAGTCCTGGATGAAGGACCACGTGCAGATGATCGTCACCGACAACGGGCGAACGGTCGATCTGGATCCCCCCGAAGGCGTCAGCATCGTGCCCAATGAAAACCTGGGCGGGGCAGGCGGCTTTACCCGGGGGCTGTTGGAGGCCCGGGCGCGCGGGGCGTCCCATTGCCTGTTCATGGATGACGATGCCTCGATCCACATGGAAAGCCTGGAGCGCACCTGGATGCTGCTGGCCTATGCCACGGATCCCAAAACCGCCATTGCTGGGGCGATGATCAGCGAACAGCACCGCTGGGCGATCTGGGAAAACGGCGCTCTCTTTCACACTCGTTGCCTGCCGCAGCACATGGGTACCGATCTGCGCGACATGGGCGCGATGATCGCGATGGAAAATCTGGCCACCCGGCCGGTGCCGAATACCTTTTATGGCGGCTGGTGGTATTTCGCCTTCCCGGTGGAGGAGGCCAAACATCTCGCCTTTCCCTTCTTCGTGCGCGGCGATGATGTCAGTTTCTCGCTGGCCAATGACTTCAACATTCTCACCCTCAACGGGGTGGTCTCCTTCCAGGAAAGCTTTACCGAAAAGGAAAGCCCGCAGACCTGGTACCTGGATCTGCGCAGCCATATGGCCCACCACATGAGCCTGCCGATGCTGGACGTGGGTGCCAAAGGCGTTCTGAAAATCGCCGTCTGGTTCTTCCTGCGCAACCTGCCGCGGATGCATTACGACACGCTGGCGGCCATCAACCTGGCGGTCGAGGACGTGATGCAGGGGCCGGAGTTCTTCGACCAGCATGCTGACATGGCGACCCGCCGCGCCGATCTGAAGGCGCTGACAGGCGACGAGACCTGGCAGCCTCTGGACCCGCACAGGCCGCTGGCGCCGGTGCGTCAAAAACCGCCAAGCTGGGCAGCGCGCCTGGCGATGAAACTGACGCTGAACGGGCTTCTGATCCCCGGCTTTGCCCGTCTGGGGCGCAAGATCACCCTGGAGGCGCCGCACAGGGGCCATATCGGCTATGTCTGGGGCGCTTCGGAGATCACCGTTCTGAATGCCGATCAGGACAAATATTACACCGTGCGCCATTCCAAAGGTGCGGCCTGGCGCCAGATTCGCCGCTTTGTCCGCAACGCCCGCGCCTTCCTGAAGGACTATGACCGGCTGGCGGCCAGCTATCGGGAGCGTTATGATGATCTGACCAGTGAGGATTACTGGCAAAACAAGTTGGGCCTGACGCCCGTGACAAAGATTCAGCAGGACGCCGCCGAGTGAAAGCGATTAAACGACTGCTTCGCCGCCCCGCCCCGGGGGAGGGGGGGATTGCCGAGGTGAAAGCCTCCCCTGCCAGCGGGATGTCTGGGACCCTGGCGCCCACCGCTCAGGCGCCGCTCAAGGTGATCCTGTTCATCGGCCATCACAAGGTGGGGTCGACATCGCTACAGGACTACCTGTCGCGCAATGCCGCCGCCCTGTCGCGGGCGGGGATCCTTTATCCTTACGTGGATTTCGAAGGCATGGCGCATATGGCCGCCGTGGCCTCCGGCCATATGCAGTCCGAAGATTCGCTGCCAATCAACGTGCGCGAGCCGCATAATGCGCTGGCTTTTCGGATGCTGGCAGCAGAGAGCAAAGGCTCAGTGCCGAGCTATCACAAACGTCTGCCAGGTCTGCCGCAAATGCTGCACGCCATCCGCCAGCAGATCCGCTTTTCTCGGCCGCATACGGTGATCCTCGCGGCCGAGGTTTTTGCCAATTTCAATGCTGCCACACCCAAGCTGATCGAGCAGCTCACCGAGCAGTTTCCGAGGGCGGAGTTCACCGTCGTGGCGACCCTGCGCCGGATCGACGCATATCTGGCCTCCTGGCACGGGCAGCGGCTGAAGTTCGGTCACAAGCTGAAACCACTGCGCACGGACGGGGTGGATGGCTATTTCAAGGGAATCCATTTCAACTATCGCCTGATGGTCGAAGGCTGGCTGAAGGCACTGCCCGAGGCCCGCGTCATCCTGCGCGATTATGCCGATGTGCGTGCGAATGGCGGGTCTGTGAATGATTTCATTACCCAGACGGGGCTGCAGCTACCCAAGGGATTGGCCCCGGAACGGCGCGAAAACGACTCTATTCACCGTGGAATCTACGAGATTATCCGCCGCGCCAATGTGGAGCTGCCCCAGCCCCAGGCCGCTGAACTGCGCCGCAGTCTGCGCGACCTGGCTCCGAAACTGGACCTGCCGCCCAGTCATTCGGTCGAACTTTTCGGGGCAGACAACCGTGCCCGGATGCTGGAGCAGTTCCGCCCGATCGATGCCTGGCTGGGCGATGTGATGGGCCGTGAAGGTTTCTTTGACGATCTGGAAGCCGTGTTGGAGCCGGATCCGCTGCCGGAACTGGAGGCGGCCGAGGGCGCGCTGGAGCTGATCGCGACCCGCAGGGATTGGTGCGAGGATGAGGCCGTGATGGACTTCATCGGCGATGTGTCGGCAAGGGGGCTGTCCCCCGACAAGACATCATAAATGGGAAAGTCGTTTTCATGATCAAGGAACTGATTGTTCACCTCGGAGACACCAAGACCGGATCGATCTCCATCCAGCGGGCGCTGGTGCAAAAAGCTTATGATATTCCGGGCGCGTCGATCTGCTATCCGACCAGTAACCACCATATCGCCATGGCCTATACGCTGACCCGCAAGCATCGCCTGCCGGAGCGGGGCAAACGCTTTGCCCGGGTGAACGCCGCCCTGCAGCAGAGCACTGCGGATTATGGGATCGTCTCTGCTGAGCATTTCCAGTTCGTGGATCCGGAGGTCTTTGCCGGGGCGATTGCCGAATTCTGGCCCGGGTTCGAGGACCGGATGCGTCTTGTGGCCTATGTGCGTCCGCATCCCGATAAGCTGCTGTCGTCCTTCTCCGAAAGGGTGAAGCTGGGCAATGCCATGGGGTCTTTCGAAAACTACCTGGACAATATCTCGGAGAGCGGGGGGGTTGATTATCTGCCCCGGTTCCAGAAATGGCGGGCCGTCTTTGGCGACCGTTTCACCCTGCGCCCCTTCGTGCGCAAGGAGTTGCACAAAGAGGACGCGGTGGCGGATTTCTTCCGCTTCGTGCTGGGCCATGAGGATTTCACGGTTTCGGACGATATTTCGGCCAATACCTCTTTGACCGTGCCGCAGCTGGCGCTGCTGCGAGAGGTGCATAACGTCTTTCATGCGCGAATGAAGGAACGGGGGCGCAAGCGGACGTACAAGCTGATCGAAGCGCGCAGTTCTCTGGGCCGGGCCACCAGTGAGCGGATCCGTGAGGCCGGACTGGACAAGAATGGTCAGAAATTCAAGATTCCCGCCCGTTTCGCGGACCGGATTCAGGAGCGCTACCGGGCCGATGCTGAGGCGCTGGACCGGGAGTTCTTTACGGGCAACCCGATGTCCGAGGCCCTGGATGCGATTGACATCAAGACCACCACAGAGCGACAGAGCCTGAAGGCGGGGGAGCATTTTTCCGCCGATGTGGTGAGCATCGTTCAGATCTTTGCCAGCATCCTGTCGGACATGCTGCTTGAAAAACCCGAAACCTTCAGAAAACTGGTCGGCAAGACGCGCATCATGCTGTCAGAAAAACAGAAATAACGGTCCGGCAGGCCAGAAAACAGGATCGAGGAACAGGAACATGAAACTTCTTATGGTGGGCGCGGGCCTATCCGGTGCGGTGATCGGGCGGCATCTGGCCGAGGCAGGCTATGACATCACCGTGGTGGATGCGCGCGATCATATCGGGGGAAACTGCCACACCGAGCGGGATGCCGACACCGGGGTCATGGTACATATCTACGGGCCGCATATCTTCCACACCGACGATGCCGAGGTCTGGGACTATGTGAACACCTATGAGACCTTCCTGCCTTACAAGAACCGGGTGAAGACCACCTCGGTCGATCCCAAGGGCCAGCGCGGCGTCTTTTCGCTGCCGGTGAACCTGCACACCATCAACCAGTTCTTCGGCAAGACCCTGCGCCCGGAAGAGGCGCGCAGCTTCATCACCGAGGAACAGGCCGATACTTCGATCGCCAATCCGCAGACCTTCGAAGAACAGGCGATGCGCTTTGTCGGCAAGGATCTCTATGAGGCCTTCTTCAAGGGCTACACGATCAAGCAATGGGGCGTGCAGCCCTCTGAACTGCCGGCCTCGATCCTGAAACGCCTGCCGGTGCGCTTCAACTACGACGACAATTATTTCTTCCACAAATTCCAGGGCATGCCGGAAAACGGCTATACTTCGATGATCGAGAAGATCCTCGACCACCCAAGCATCACCGTGAAGCTGTCGACCACATTCACCCGCGAGATGGCCGAAGGCTATGACCACGTGTTCTATTCCGGCCCGCTTGATGGCTATTTCGACTATGAGCTGGGCCGCCTTGGCTACCGCACGCTGGATTTCGAACGATTCACCCATCAGGGCGATTACCAGGGCTGCGCGGTGATGAACTACGGCGAGGAGGAAGTGCCCTATACCCGCATCACCGAGCACAAGCATTTCAGCCCCTGGGAAGAGCACGAGGGATCGGTGCTCTACCGCGAATATTCCCGCAGCGCCGAGCCGGGCGATATCCCCTATTACCCGATCCGCCAGGTGAAGGAGAAAGCCCTCTTGGCCGATTACGTGAAGCTGGCGGAACAGACCGAGGGCGTCACTTTCGTGGGGCGTCTTGGCACCTATCGCTATCTCGACATGGATGTGACCATCCGCGAGGCGCTGGACACCGCGCGCGGCTTCCTTGAGGCCGCCGAGGCGGGCAATGCGGCCCCGGCCTTTGCCGTGGCGCCGCTGTAAGGCATCTGGTAGGTCAGTGCGCCTAACGGTTGTATTTAGATGCGAGAACTGAAGGCACAATCAGGTATGTCCAAGAAAAACGCTGCTACTAAGTCCCGTCATGCCGTCGTCATTCTGGGGATGCACCGCTCCGGGACCTCTGCGCTGGCCGGAATGCTGGCGCGACTTGGGTGCGATCTGCCCGAAGCGATCATGCCGCCCAATGAATTCAATCCTAAGGGTTTTTATGAATCCTTGAAAGCCTATAATCTAAACGATGCGATCCTAGCCTCGGGCGGTTCCAGCTGGGACGACTGGCAGGCCTTCAATCCCGGCTGGTACGATTCCCCGCGACTGGAGGAGTTCCTGGAGCGCGGCGCTGAGGCGCTGCAAGAGGAATACGGCAAATCGCGTCTCTTCGTGCTGAAGGATCCGCGGATCTGCCGGTTGATGCCCTTCTGGACGCGGCTTTTTGCCGAACAAAAGCTTCAGCCCGTCTATGTGCTGACTCATCGCAACCCGATCGAGGTGGCGCACTCGCTGGAGACCCGCGAAGGCTGGCCGCAGGCGGTGGGGCTGTTGCTGTGGTTGCGCCATGTGCTGGAGGCCGAGGCCGGATCCCGCGGCGCGCGGCGCTGTTTCACCAGCTATGACCGGTTGCTGGACAACTGGGGCGGGGTGGCGCAGACGATCAGCGCGCGTACGAAGATCAGCTTTCCGCGTTTTACGGGCCGTGTCGGGGCCGAGATCGGAGAGTTCCTGAGCAGCAATCTACGCCATAGCGTGGAGAAGATCGAAGCGGTGTCCGGCAATCCCATGGTGTCGGATTGGGTGCGGGCCACCTTCGGGATCATGGAACGCTGGGCCGAGACCGGGGAAGACGAAGCCGATCACGCGCAGCTGGACGAGATCCGCGCGGCATTCGACAAGGCTGCGCCGGTCTTCAGCCCGCTGTTTCATGCGCTGCGCAGCCGGGGCGACCGGGGTGCGGCCGCACTGGAGAAGATGACAGCCGAGCGCGAGGCGGAACTGCGCCATGCGGCGGAGAAATACGATGAGTTGCAGGGCGATCTGGCAGCACGTCAGCAGGCCTTTGAGGCCTTGCAGGGACAGAAGTCGGAAACCGAGCGCGCCAATGCGCAGCTGACCACCCAACTTGAGGAAAGCGCCGAACGTCTCGATGCGTTGAAGCAGCAACTCAAAGAGACCGAGGAGGAGCGCTGGCAGATCCGCAGCACCTTAGAGCAGCGCAGCCAGGAGATCGAGGACATGGCGCGCCAGAGCGCCCAGGCCGAGGCTCGTGCAGAGGCGCTTACGGTCCAGCTGGAGCGCCTGAGCCAGGAACAGGCCGGGCTGAAAAGCGAACGGGACAGCCTGCTGAGCGAGCAAGCGAGGCTGGTGGCTGAACGCGACCAGAGCCAGAAAAGCGCCCGCGTGATGCGGAGCAAGCTGCAGGAAGACTTCGAGACCCGGCTGAGGGAGACATTGGTGGCGCAGCGCCAGCTGGCCGATGACCGCAGCGCTGGTCTCAGCCGGGAAATTCACGATCTTGAGGCTGCTCTGCAGGACTTCCGCCGGGAGGCCGAGAACAGGGCGGAAGAGATGCAGCGCCTGAGCGCGGATCGGGATCTTGGCATCGCCGAGCGCGAGGCCCAGGCTGAGATCCTCCATCAGCAGCAACAGAGGATCGCCGAGTTGGAACAGATGACCGAGGCCTATGTGAACAGCACTTCCTGGAAAGTCACTGCGCCGCTGCGGCGGATCGTCAGGACCCTGCGGGGCCAGTCCTGAGAGACGTCGCCAGGAGGGGCTTTGTACGGGGCCTCCGTGCGGGGGAAATCGGAAAACAGCCCGAGCGGACCGGGTTGCAGAAGGCAAAGAGATGAAAACGAAATCTTATACTGAGGCGCTTTTTTCTGCAGACTGGTATCTTTCACAAAACCCGGATGTGGAGGGATTTCCCGGGGGCGCGCTGGCGCATTACAGCCTCTTTGGCTGGCGCGAGGGTCGCAGCCCTCACCCGCTGTTCGATGTTACCTGGTATATGCAGCAAAATCCCGAGGTGGCAGCAGGGGACATGGAGCCTTGCCAGCACTACATGAAACATGGCTGGCGTGCTATGCGCAGCCCGCATCCGCTGTTCAATCCGGTTTGGTACCTATTACAGAATCCTTCTGTCCTGGCCGAAGATGTGGATCCCTGGTGGCACTATCTGCAGACTGGTTGGCGCGAAGGTTGCAGCCCGCATCCTCTGTTTGATTCGGAGTGGTATCAAGCGGTGAATGGGGATGTGGCTCAGGCTGGACTGGAACCTTTCGGCCATTACCTTCAGACTGGCTGGCGCACGGGGCGCAGCCCGCATCCGCTGTTCGATGCAGGCTGGTACCGGGCACAATACGATGTGCCACAGGCAGTAGATTGCTGGCAGGATTACCTGCAGACTGGTTGGCGCGAAGGTCGCAGCCCGCATCCTCGTTTCGATGCGGCGTGGTATCAAACCCGTTATCTGGACCCCGTCGCCCTGCCGACTGAACCACTCGGCCACTATTTGCAGACTGGCTGGTGCGAGGGCCTTCTGCCCTATGAGGGCTATGCACCGATAGGGTCGGGTTCTGCGGAAGGCAATAAGGCGCCGCTTTATCTGGAAGTGACCCGTGGTACGGTCTGGAAGCGCGCTCATACTGCGTTGCGCGCGGACGGGCGCCGAGGCCGCATCCTGCTGGTCACTCATGACACCCAGCTGGGCGGGGCGCAGACCGTGCTGCGGCTCTTTGCTGACTGGCTGATGTCTTCGACCCGCTTCTCGGTTGGGATCGTGGCGGTCAACGGTGGCCATTTCCGCCCGGATTTCGAAAAGATCGCCCCGGTCTTCGTGTTCTCGGATCATGCCGAGGAAGACCGCGCCGCCGCTCTGGCCGATTGGGCGGGCGAGGATGTGCAGGCGGTTTTTGTCAACTCGATCGTCAGCGGCGCCTTTTACAAATACTGGCCGACAGAGACCCCCAGCGTGGCCTTCATCCACGAATTGCCGCAGATCCTCGAACGTTACCCCGAAGAGGTCGATCTGGTGCGGGCGCGCACCGATCACGTGATCTGCGGCGGACCCGGTGTCTTTGCGGCTCTAAGCGGAGAGTTCGGCTTCGACGCTTCCCGGATGACCTCGGCCTACAGCTATATCGAGGCGCTGCCCAAGGGCGATACCGGGGCGGACCGGCTGGCCCGCCGCCGCGCCGCCCGCGCCGCCCTTGGGGTGCCCGAAGAGCGCATCCTGGTGATGGGCTGCGGCGTGTTGCACTGGCGCAAATCGCCGGACAAGTTCATCGAGACCGCCGAAGCGGTGCTGGCGGCCGGGCTGGATGCGGAGTTCGTCTGGCTGGGTGGCGGCCCGGACGAAGAGGACTGCATCCGCCAGGCCGAGGCGGCCGGGATCGCGGAGCGGGTGCGCTTCACCGGCTATGAAGCGGATGTGGCCGGCAAGCTGGCCGGCGCCGATATCTTCCTTCTGAGCTCGCAGGAGGATCCCTTCCCGCTGGTGGCGCTTTATGCGGCCCAGGCCGGGGCGCCGCTGGTCTGTTTCCAGGAGGCCGGCGGGATTGCCGATTTCGTGCAGAGTGGCAGCGGCGTGGCGGTGCCCTTCATGGATATTCCCGCCATGGCCGAGGCGGTGCTGCGCTATGGCCGCGATGAAGAACTGCGCGTCCGTGATGGGGCCACTGGCCGCGATCAGGTGGCACGGCGCCATACGATCGAGGCGGTGGGACCGCTGTTGCTGCATCACCTGCGTCAGGCCGCCGGGCTGAAGCCCGAGGTCAGCGTGGTGCTGCCCAACTACAATTACGAAGACTATCTGCCACAGCGGCTGGACAGTATCACCGCGCAGACCTTCCAGGACTTCGAGTTGATCCTGCTGGACGATGCCTCCTCTGATGGCTCGCCGCAGCTGCTGGAGGCCTTTGCTGAAACCCGTGCCGGGACCAAGACCGCGCTCAGCACTGAAAACTCCGGTTCGCCCTTTGCGCAATGGCTGCGCGGCATGGATATGGCCGAGGGTGAGATCGTCTGGCTGGCCGAGGCGGACGACTGGTGCGAAGACAATCTGCTGACCACGCTGCTGCCGGTCTTTGATGACCGCAATGTACGGCTGGCCTCCTGCATGTCGGTGCCGGTGCAATCCGATGGCACGGTGATCGGCGATTATCCCTCGCTCTATCTGGACCGGATCAATCCGGGCCGCTGGGACCGCGATTTTGTCGCCACTGACCACGAAGAGGCAAATGAGGGCCTTGGTATTGCCAATACCATCCCCAATGCCAGCGCCGTGCTGATGCGCAAGTTCGATCCCGATCCCGAGTTCGTCGAGACGGTGACCGGCATGCGCCTATGCGGCGACTGGTTCTTCTACATCCGCGCCATGAGGGGCGGGCTGGTCGGCTTCTCCGCGGCGCCGCTCAATTACCACCGCCGCCACGGCGGTACGGTGACCCACAAGCTGGAAGGCTCGCTGCGCTATTTCAACGAGCTAGCTGAGGTGCGGAGCTATGTGGGCCGGACCTATCATCAGTCGCCGCAGGCGCAGGCGCAAATTCAGCAGTTCTTGGAGCAGGACATCACCCGTTTCAACGTGTCCGACCCCGAAGCGTTGCCAAAACTTCCCGCGCGGCAGAAAGCGCTGCCGACCTTGGCGGTGATCGCGCCGGATCTCAGCCCCGGCGGCGGCCAGATGTTCGCGATCTCCCTGGCCAACGACTGGTACCGCCGCGGCGGCCGCGTGGTGCTGATCAACGCGCATTACTTGCCGACACACCCTGCGGTGGTATCAAAAGTGGCCTCCGGAGTGGCGTTTTATGATGCCAAGGAGGAGAGGTTCGATCTGGCGCAGATCGTGATGCGTTATGGCGTTGATGTAATCCACTCCAGCACCTGGTGGGCGGATGCCCTGGTCGACAACTATCGCAATGCTTTGCCCGCTGGCGTCCCTTGGGTGGTCTCGATGCATGGCTGCTATGAGACACTGTTGCAGCGACCGGGTATCGATCGAAGCTTTCCTGATCGGATGCCTCGTATGATCAAGCGGGCCGATGCTTGGGTCTATACGGCAGAGAAAAACCTAGCTGTATACGATGTCTATGGCCGACCCGCGCGGTTGTCCCGCATTCCCAATGGCATGCCGCAGGAGCCTATACGCCAGCAGCTGGATCGCGCCGACCTGGGGCTGCGCCCCGAGGCGCTGGTGATGTGCCTGGCCTCGCGGGCGATCCCCTCCAAGGGTTGGATGGAAGCGGTGGAGCTGACCCGGGTGTTGAACGCTGAAGGCCATGCCGTGGATCTGATGCTGATTGGCGAGGGGCCAAGCGCCGATGAGATCCGCGAGATGGCCCCCGAACACGTGCATCTGATGGGGCAGGTCTCGAACCTGCAGGATTATTTGGCGATTGCCGATGTAGGGCTGCTGCCTAGCTATTTCGTCGGTGAGAGTCTGCCCCTGGTGCTGATCGAGATGATGGCCAAGGGGCTGCCGCTGGTCGCCAGCACCATCGGCGAGATCGCCAGCATTGTCGGCACCGGAGAGGAGGCGGTCGGCATCCTGGTGCCGCTGGCGGGTGAGGGCATCGACATGGATGCGCTGGTTGCGGCGCTGCATCGTCTGTTGGATCCGGCAGAGCGCGCCCGCTTGTCACAGAATGCCCATAAGCGGTTCGATGCGGAATTTCGCCTGGAGCGTATGGTGGACAGATATGCCAAGCTCTATGGTGAACTACTGGCCAATGAGGTGGATGAAGTTGCTGGCCTAGGTTAGTGTACCTCTCCCATTGTCTGCTTGGTTGAATAATGAAATACAGACCGGAAGTCCCCTCAGATTTCGGGACCACTGAGAAAAGGTAGACAAAGTCAATTATGCTGATCTTGACAACCAATGCTTTCGAGACAGGGTCTAAGCTCTCGTCGTTGTCATCATGGCCGGGATTGCATGTCCTAATCGTTCTACCCGGGGCAGGTCGTGGCCTGCAGAATTTAGACACTCTCAGTGAGGAATTTGTTATCGTTGAGTGGCTCCAAGCGCCTGAGAATGCGGCGGACCTGCTCTGTGACGTCGTTGGGTGGCTTAGGGGGCGGCTGGATGAGGATGAAGGCCCCCTTCTTTATGTAAATCGGCCTCTTGGTAAAATCGGCGATCCGGATCAGGTGTCATCCGTTGCTGTGGAGGCAAAATTTGGTCTGGATGGTAGCCTCACCGAGCTGGCTTTAGGGGAATTGATTGCGGCTAGCCCCCTATTGCCTGATGTCTTTCGAAAAGTGAATGGTCGAGCCGTCAGTGATACGAAATTCATCAAAATACTAAAGGATATATTTCGTTGGGAGGACGCATGACTGATCTTAATCTTATTTGGCAAAAATACGCATCTAAGATACCTAATCTTCTGAAAATCCGGCCTGATTTTCGTTTTGACCCGCATCACTATAAAAATCAGGTCGGTGCGAGCATTGAAGATCCGGTGGAATTACGTCAGCATTTCGATGCTCATGGCAGTGCCGATGGGAGCTCGCCTACGCTTTATGAGCAGATTGTCTCACAATTTCATGCAATTGATGAAGTGTTGGTGGATCTGACTATCGACCCCGCGCTGACCGAGGCGATGGAGGCAGGCCAGTCTGGTGCGTACCAACTGGCATTCGAACTTCTTCACCTGGGCGCACCAGTTGATTCAATAGTTTCAGATTTCTCGGGTGAAATCTATCTAAAGATGAATGCGGATCTCTTGGAGGCCGGAATTGACCCGCTGGTGCATTACCTGTGCCATGGGGCTGCCGAAGGGCGGCGAATCCTGCGCGACATCCGCAAAGGTCAGTATAGCGGTCAGCTGCCCTATCGGCCGGAGTTGCCGACCTGCCTGATTGCCGTTCATGAATGTTCTCGCACCGGCGCTCCTATCGTTGGGCGGGATCTGGCGCGCGAGGCGGCTAAGACGCATAATGTCATAGTTGCGACGCTGCGTGATGGGCCCCTGATGGAGGAATTCAGAGAGACAAGTTGTCAGGTTCTGGTCTCCGCCACGCCCTTCCAGGAATTCGATTTCTTTTCCGGTGAGGTTCTGAAAAGGATAGACTTTGCAATTATTAACTCTGTTGAAACGTGGAGTTATGTCCCTTTCCTTATAAGCAGGGATATGCCTTTTGCAGCCTATATTCACGAGTATACCGAGTATACATTCCCAGCTTACAAATCGATATTCTCAGCCTTGTTGACCGATCTTGTCGTTTTCTCGTCAGATCATGTCCGCGATAGCTGGCGAGGACGGCTGAAGGATATCTGTTTCGACGTCGAACGGGACAGCATCATTATTCCGCAGCGTCCTTTGGCTGTCGGCGGGGTGAGCGGGGATCAGATCCGTGAGGCGCGTAGACGACTGTCGGCCCTGATCGGACGCGATCTCTCAGAGGTACGTCTTGTGTGTGGGGCAGGTCATCTGCAGTGGCGCAAAGGAACTGATATTTTTGCCATGGCGTCGCAGATCTGTCGGCAGCGCGATCCTGAAACTGTTTTTATCTGGATTGGAGATGGGCTCAATCGTGAGGATGCCCATTTCGGAACCTGGATGAATCTTCACCTGGAGCGGATCGGCGCGGGCAAGCCTGGCAGTAACCTTTTTGTTCTGCCCGCAGGACCGGCCTATCTGGATATTCTCACGGCATCCGATGCGATGTTTGTCTCGTCCCGGCTGGACCCTCTGCCGAACGTCGTGTTCGATGCCCTCGATCATGGGTGCAGAATTGTGTTCTTCGAAGGCGCGTCCGGCTTCGGAGATGACAGGTATCTGGTGCGCGACGAAATATCATGCGTTGAATATGGCGATCCCGCTGCCGCTGCCGAAGAACTCCTCAGTTTGCCCCGCAAGCAGCCGGGGGAGAAGAAGGATGCAACAGTTCAGGATGCGCCGCCGGAACTGTTTGCCAATATCACGTCAGCACTGGAAGAGCGGCTTGCGCAGCAACGCTATTTCGTGCGTGGGGCGTCGCAGATCGACGTGCCTATGATGTTTACCACGGAAACAAAAGATGTGGCGCTACGAACCCGAGAGCGTGAGAAAATGCTGCGCTATGGGCGTCGGCTTGTCTGGCGCGATCTAGATGAGGTCGAGCAGGAGATTGCGGCCTCCGATAACTGGATGCACAGCCGGATGCGGCTTGCGCCCTATGAGACTGCGGAACCAGAAACGCTGCCCCGCTTCGCGCTGCATATCCATGCCTATTACACCGATGATCTGGCCGATGACCTGCGGGAGTTTGCGATATTCCACCAGGCCTGCCGTATCGTGGTGACCACCGATACCGAGGCCAAGGGCGAAGAGATCCGCAAGATCATGGCGGCTGAAGGGCTGGTGCCGGAAATTGTTCTTGTGCCTAATACCGGGCGCGACATCCTGCCCTTCATGAAGCTGTTTCAGCCGGACGGGGGGGCGGACCAGGATGAATTCTGGTGCCACTTACATCAGAAAAAATCGGTCAATACCACCGATGCCGGGGATATCTGGCGACGGTTTCTGATGCGGATCCTGCTGGGCGATGTGGAGCGTATTTCCAGCGCAGTTACGACCCTGGCACAGGATGGGGTGGGCCTTGTGTCCCCGTTTGACCCTTATTTTATTTCATGGAACGAGAGCCGTCACCTGTTGCCGAAATTCGCCGACCGTTTGCCAGGACCGACGCCGGAAAATCCGCTCTTGTTCCCCGTTGGCAACATGTTCTGGGTGCGCCGCCAGGTGGTGGAGGCGATGAACGACCTGTTTGGCCCGGACTATCCCTGGCCGAATGAGCCAGTTGCCAATGACGGGACGGAGTACCACCTGATCGAGCGGCTCTGGCCCGCGATGGCCGCGCAGCGGGAACTGAATTCGGTCTTTGTACACAAGCTGGACGAACAAAGAGTGTGACCCAGGACATGGAAATCATATTTCATATCGGCATGGGAAAGACCGGCACCTCGTCTATCCAGGCGGCCCTCAACGCGAATATTGACAGTTTGCAGGCGCAGGGTATCGATTATCTGGGAATGTGGTTTGATCTGATCGATCCAGAGTTCCATGGGATTGCAGGGTTGCCGAAATTTTTCTCGTCATCACCAGAAGAAATGCAGGGATATGCAGATCGCTTTGTGCTGCGACTTCAAGAGCAACAATCCACATCCGGAAACAACCGTTTTGTGTTATCAAATGAAGATATATATGCAAATTACAAAAATATTGCTCCATTTATAACCGCGCTCAGGGCACAATCCGATGTCAGGCTGATCGCCTATGCCAGAGATCCGCGCGAATGGCTTCCCTCGGCTTATAATCAATGGGCAATATACCACAAAGTAGAGCCTGGTCCGGTCAAGCCATATGCTGAAATGGCGCGCACTCACGTAAAGGTTTATTCTGGGCTTTCGCTGTGGGCTTCCTTGTTCGGCGATATATTCACCTTGCGTCAATTTTCAAAATCCATTGATGTGGTAACGGATTTCGCATCTGTGCTCGGCGTCGAGATGGAGGTTCCGAAAGCGCGCAGCTTGGAGCGGGTTGAGACTAGCGAAAGCCTAATGCGCGCAATTTATAACACCCGGTTGCCAGGGCAGGTGCTGCCGGACAGATTCAACCACGCCTTTCGACAACTTGACTTTGCAGGTGCCCCCAGCCTCGCGGCGCTGACCCGCGACAGCTTCAGCTACGACCAAACCGATGAAATCGTGGCAGAACATGCCGCGCTTTTCGCGGAGATCAAGGACAAACTTGGCCTCGATCTGCTCAGTGGCCCTGCACCCGCGCAAAAAATGGTCGATCCGGAAGAGATGCGCCAACGCGCGCTGGAACATGTTCTGCAGATCGTCATGCAGCAGGCTGATCGCATTACCCATCTTGAAGAGATCGTCGGGCGGCTGGAAGCCGAGAGGAAGGAATAATGATTGTGGCGATGAGGGCTTTTCACACTTGGCGGCGGAAAACCCTCAGCATGCTGGAACTGCTCCGGCGACTGAGTTACGCCTCCTATTCAAGCCTTTGATACCGCAGGGACGACTGGAAGCAGAACAATGGCAAAAAAGAAGAAGAAATCGGCGGCCTCTTCTCGGTCTCGCACCGCGCTTGTCGTGCTGGGGATGCACCGTTCCGGCACCTCGGCGCTGGCGGGGGTGCTTGCCCGGATGGGGGCCGATCTGCCGCAAGACCTGATGCAGGCCGATGACTTCAACCCCGATGGCTATTTCGAATCCATGCAGGCCTACGCGCTGAACGATGCACTGCTCGTTTCTGCAGGATCCTCTTGGGATGATTGGCACGAGGTCAATGAGGATTGGTACGCTTCGCCCCGAGAACAGGAATACGCGCTTCAGGCACGGGATATGCTGAAGCAAGAATTCGGAACGTCGGGCTTTTTCGTTCTCAAGGACCCCCGCATCTGTCGCCTACTGCCCTTTTGGAAGCGGGTTCTGGCTGAGAGTGGTATTGAACCGCATTTTGTCTGTACGCACCGCAACCCTGTCGAGGTCGCGTCTTCTCTGACCCACCGTAACGGCTGGCCAGAGAGCCAAGGGCTGTTGCTGTGGTTGCGGCATGTCCTCGATGCCGAGGCTGGGAGTCGCGGGCACAAACGCGTTTTCGTGTCATATGATGGGCTCCTGTCAGACAGGTGGGGAACGATCCGGCGCATCGGCGTGGACCTGGATCTTCATTGGCCCATAAAACCCGAAACTGTTGCGGTTGATATCGAGGCGTTCCTGTCTGACGCGCGCCGAAATTTTCGCTCGGCGGATATGGAAGGGCAGCTGCAAAGCACAGTTTCCGGCTGGGTCGGTGAGGTATACGGCATTCTTGAGCGCTGGGTACGCGAGGGGGAAACGCAAGGCGATTATCAGCGGCTTGACCATATTCGGGCTACGCTTCGTGAAACCGACGCTACTCTGGGCTTGCTTATGCAGGAAGCACAGCGCGAGAGAGAGCAGTCTCAGGCAAAAATCTCAGAACTTGAGACTACCATGCGCACTGCACAGCAAGACGCGGCATCGCATGCGGCTAACCATGTCACAGAGCAAAAAATCCGGGCTGCTGCGCAGTCTCAGGTTAATGAGCTTAGCGAAGCTCTTGAGGGCATGCGGGAAGAGGCAAATACTCTACAGGCCGACATCGCTACAGAGCAGCAGGCCCGGGCTGCTGCGCAGGCACAATATAGTGCGCTGGAAGAACGCCACTATGAGCTGGAAGAACGGTACGAAGCGTTGAGAAAAATGCTGGAGCAGAATAACTTTGAGCGTGATCAACTGAGAAGCAAGCTGGCACAAAGCCGTGCGGAAGCGGAAGAGGTTCATAGCCAGTTCATTGCGGGTGAAAGGAAGATTTCTGAACTTGAGAGCCGTTTACAGCATCTTGAAGCCGAGCACATAGCGCTGAAGCGCAAATCAGCACGCAATGCTCGGCAAGTTGTTGCGATGAAGCAACTTCTTGTTCCACGTTTGGACAGTGAAATGGAACTCCTGTTAAGTAGCTCTGCTTCTGAAGGGGGGGGGCAAGAGCAGCAATACTCGTTGACGGAGGAGACTGCGGAAAAGCGCACAGCCGAACTGGATGTTGCTTCTAAAGCCGCACGAGAAGAAGTAAAGAGACTGCAAGCCAGTAATGTCAGTGAGCGGCAGGCCCGCGAAGCGGCAGAAGCGCGCATTGCCGAGCTTGATAGTGCTGTCAAAGCCGCACGAGAAGAAGTTGAGCAGCTGGTACATAGCAAATCTTGGCGTGTAACCGCACCGTTGCGCTACTTTGTAACGAAAATACGGGGGTAAATATGATCAAGGTTGACCGACGCGAGAATAACCTAAACTTTTAAGGCGAACTAGATTCGTTGTCACCAGTGACATCATGTTTCGCAGTGTTGGTGAGCTTCTTAGGAGGCAAAACCGTTAGAGCGCCCGGGAGGCATTTTCGAGTTTGGCCAACCGTTGATCGAGTCTCACAAGCAAGCCAGACAGGATGTCGATGACGCTGGTGGCGTCGAAGGTGACTTGGCGCAGGTCAATAAAGTCTTCTTCGTTCCAGGCATTCCAGTAGATGTTCTCGGAGTGGGCAAAATCCCGGAAGAAGGCCTCGTTCTCGGCTTGGAAAAAGGCACTAACCTCGCGGACAAAGGCAGGCGGCAGGATTGCATGATGGCTGTGAATCTGCGCGCGCCCGGCCATATGGCTGCTTTCGACTAGCATGTCTGAGAACTGCATGCGGGGGCGGTGCTTGTTTATCTCGATCATTAGCCGGATTTCCTGGGGGCTGGGACTTAGGTTGATGCTGGTGTCGCTCGGCAGGGCATCAGTGGGCACCGAAGTACCAATCATCTCGAGGAACAGCCCCATTAGCCCGGCGGGATGCTGCCGCGACAGCTCGTAGGGCTTGGCGCTGATCCTGGCCTCTGGCGCGTGGCCCGTCAGCTGGGTGAAGTAGCTGTGGTACATCATCGGGATCTTGTAGCCGTCCCATTTGCCGAAGAACTCGTCCGGGAACTGGCACAGCAGATGTCGCTTGACCTGCTGGATGTAGTTGGAGGCCAAGGCATTGAGCTGCTCGCGCACGAAGAAGACCAGATGCATCTCGCCGAGATCGGAGAGTTCCGCGACCAGTTTCCCCAGAAGCAAGCGGGGCGCTGCCGAGAAGAATTCGCTGGACAGGATCACGTGGTGATCGCTGGCGGTGATCGCATCTTTGAACTTCTGGGTCAGCTCGCCACGGCGCGAGGCCAAGCTGGCGGGGTGCTCTGGGTTCAGATAGGCCCGGGCCAGTCCGGCGCCGTTGCCCGAGGTGATGCGCCCCTGCCGTGCCTCTTTGAAGTCTCCCATGGGAAGATAGTCATAGCCATGTTCAACAAGGGTATCGCGGCTCTGGGCCAGCTGGACCTGCAAGGCAGAAGACCCGGTCTTGGGCATGCCGCAATGCAAAATGATTTTTTTCATCAACTCCTGCCCGCTTCCTTTTGGGGGCCGCATCCTGACGCAATGTGCGCTCCGGTTCCTGCGATCACATATCTGTTTGACCGCTTGTTGCATCAAGACCATGGCATCGCAAGTCTGGCGTTGATTTCCACTCCGGCAAGATCCCGGCGCGGCCTGGGCTGTTTTTGCCCTGTCTTGGATCGCTTTGGCCGGATTCGGCACCTGGCAGCGGGAACAATCAATAGACTTCACCGGCAGGCAGAGGTAGAGGAGGGGGAACGCGGAGCGGTCACTTTCGGGGGGCTGGCTGGAAAGGAATAGATCTTTGAAAGTTCTTGTCATCGGCGGTTGCGGCTTTATCGGCTCGCATGTGGTGGATACGCTTCTGGCCAGAGGAGAAGAGATCCGAGTGCTGGACCGTCGCGCGGAGCAGTTCCGCCCGCCGCAGCCGGGGGTTGAATACGTCATGTGTGATCTGGCCGATACGGCGCAGATCTACGAGGCGCTGGCCGGGGTGGATGCGGTGGTGCATCTGGCCAGTACCACCGTGCCGGCCACCTCGAACTTGGATCCGGTGGCCGATATCCAAGGCAACCTGATCGCCATGGCGCGCCTTCTGGAGGTGATGCGTCAGGCCGGGGTGGGCAAGATGGTTTACCTGTCGTCGGGGGGCACGGTCTACGGCGTGCCGCAAAGCGATCCGGTGCGCGAGGATCATCCGCTTAACCCGATCAGTTCTTACGGGATCGTCAAGGTGGCGATCGAGAATTATCTCTTCATGGAGCACAAGCTGCACGGCCTGGACTACGTGGCGCTGAGGGCCTCGAACCCCTATGGGCCGCGTCAGGGTCATACCGGGATCCAGGGGCTGATCGGCACCCATTTGTGGCGCCTCGCGCGCAAGGAACAGATCGAGGTCTGGGGAGACGGCAGCGTGGTGCGCGATTTCATCCATGTGCGCGACCTGGCCGAGCTGTGCCATCGGGCACTGGTTTCCCGCGCCAGTGGCAATTTTAATGCCGGCAGCGGTGAAGGCGCCTCTGTGGCCGAGGTGGTGCAGAAGATCTGCACTACAGTCGGCGGCGATAGCGCTCCGATCTACAAGCCGGGGCGCAATTTCGACGTGCCGCGGGTGGTGCTTGATGTCAGCAAGGCCCAGCGTGAGCTTGGCTGGCAGAAGACGATTGATCTGGACCAGGGTATTGCCGAGGCCTGGGCCTGGGTGCAAGAGCAGGTCGGGTGACAGCGGCTAGACCAAAGACCTCAGACAGCGAGAGGGCCGTCGCACGCATGGCGCCCTATATTGATGCGGCGTTCTACCGGACCCAGATCGACACGGCCCGCGCCCGCGGGGTCGATGTGGCTCTGGGCGCCGCAGAGGATCCTGGCGCCCATTTCCAGACCACGGGCTGGCGCCTGGGCCTGTCGCCGAACCGCTGGTTCGATACGCTGGGCTATCTGGCCGCTAACCCGGACGCGGCAATGGGGATCAACCCCTTCCTGCATTACCTTGATGTGGGGCTTGAGGAAGAGCGTCGCCCGATGCCCTTTTTCAGCGACCGGACCTGGACCCACCCGGACCTGAGGCGCTATGGGCGCTGCGAATACGGCCCGGTGCGCCATGTGTTGACCTTTGAGGATCGGGAACGGCCACCGGCCGAGAAACTGCCGGAGCGGCTGGCGGTGCATCTGCATCTGTTCTACCCGGATATGCTGGAGCAGATGGCGGCGCTGCTGGCGCGGTTGCCCTGCGGTTTTGACCTGCTGGTCTCGGTGCCGGAGGGGGCGGATCTGCCGGGACTGGAGACGCGCCTGCGGGCCGCATTGCCCCGGGCGCGGCAGGTGATCCTGCGGGCAGGGCCGAACCGGGGGCGCGATGTGGCGCCCTGGCTGGTGCGCTTTCGCGAGGAAATCCGCCGCTCGGATCTGTTCCTGCACCTGCACACCAAGAAATCGCCCCATGGCAGCTATCATGCGGGCTGGGGAGATTTTCTTGGACACTGTCTTTTGGGCTCGCCCGCGGTGGCGGCGCAGATGCTGGATCTCTTCGCCGCCGATCCGGAGCTTGGCCTGGTGGCGCCAGCCTATTGGCCGATGCTGCGCCGGGCGCCGAACTATGGTGACAACCGCGATCTCTGCACCCATCTGGCCGCGCGCATGGGGCTGGCGCCGTTGCCGGAGCGCTGCCCGGATTTCCCGGCGGGCTCTTTCTTTTGCTGCCGCAGCAGTCTTCTGGCGCCCTTGCTGGATCTCGATCTCTCCTTTGCGGATTTCCCAGCTGAGGCGGGGCAGATCTGCGGCACCCTGGCCCATGCGGTGGAGCGCCTTATGGGTATTCTGCCGCTGCAGGCGGGGCTGCGGTTCGACATGGTGGCGGTGGATCTTCCCTTTGAACAGGCAGGCCAGCAGCCCCGGCGTCTGACGGTGGCGCCGGAGCAAGGACAGGAGCCGGGGAAGGGGCCGGGGGCAGGGATCTCGGTGGTCTGCACGGTGACGGATCCGGGGACGGGCCCGCAGGTGATGGACGCGTTGGAGGCCGTTTTTGTCCAGAGCGCCCTGCCGCAGGAAGTATTGCTTGTAGAGGCCTCCGGCGATGACGGGGTGCTGGCTGCGGCGCGAAAGCGATTCCGGGACCGGATGGCACGCGGGCAACTGCGGCTCTTGGCGCTGGAAGGGCGGAGTGCAGCCGCCGCGCGCAATGCGGCCCTTGAAGAGGCGCAGGGAGAGATCATCACCTATCTGGAGTCCGGCACGCTCTGGCGGCAGGATCATCTGGCGCGGATCATCGCGGGTTTTGCTGCCGATCCCGAAACGCAGAGCCTCTATTGTGGCTTGGTGCGCAGCGACCGGCTGAAGGGCGCCGCAGAGCGCACGGCGCTTGTGGCGCCGCCGTACCGGCGCGCCGACCTTTTGGCGGCGCCGCTGATTGATCTGGGGGCCTTTGCCCACCGCCGCGATCTGCCCGGTGCCCTGGGGCTGCGGTTTGATGCCGGACTGGGCGAGGGTGCGCCCTGGGATTTCATCCTGCGCGCCTGTGCTCGCCGGGCGCCTGGGCAGCTGGATCATGTGGGTCTCGCGCGGCGCGCGGCGCCGGTCCAGACGCCTGCCTTGCCTGCCGAGGCGCGCAAGAGGGTGCAGCTGCGGCACCGTAATGAGCGGCTTTACTGGCGTCAGGACAGGCCGCAGATCGCGCTGAAAGTGCCGGCCCCGAAGCCTGAGTTCAAACACCGCTGGGGCGATCTGCATCTGGCAAACAGCCTCGCCCGCGCGCTGGAGCGGCTGGGCTGCCGCACCCGCGTCGATATCCTGCCCGACTGGTATGCCCATCACCCGGATGATGACGCCACGCTGGTGTTCCGGGGGGTGACCCCGTTCGAGCCGCGCCCCGAGCAGATCAACATGATGTGGCACATTAGCCATCCGGCCCGGGTCTCGCTTGAGGAGATGCGCGGTTATGATCACGTTTTTGTCAGCGCCTATCCGCGCGCGGCAGAGGTGATCGCGCCGCTGGGGATGCAGGCCTCGGCGATGCTGCAATGCGCCGATCCCGAAGTGTTCCACCCGCAGGTCGACCTGACGGATGTGCCGCGCCACGATCTGCTGTTCATCGGCAATTCCCGCAAGACCACCCGCTGGATGCCGCAGGCCTGTATCGACCGGGATCTGCCGGTGGCGGTCTACGGCGCCGAATGGGAAGGGCGGATCCCGCCGCAATACCTGAAAGGCACCCATGTGCCCAATGCCCGCCTCGCCGCCTATTACCGCGCTGCCCGTATCGTGCTGAACGATCACTGGCCGGATATGGCGGCGCAGGGCTTCGTGTCGAACCGGATCATGGATGCGGGGCTGTCGGGGGCGCTGGTGATCTCGGATCATTTCGTGGGCGAAGAGCTGTTCATGGGCCATGTCGTCACCTGCGCCAGCCCGGCCGAGGTCGAGGAAGCCGCGCGCCATTATCTGGCTGATGAGCAGGCCCGGCGCGACAAGGCCGAAGGCCTGCGCCGCATGGTGCTGCTGCATCACACGGTCGAGCAGCGCGCCCTGCAGGTCCTTCAGACTCTGGAGGGGCTGATGCGCGACCGGATGCTACGCCTGCGCTGAATGCGCTGCGCGGAACAGCTGGGGCTGAACAGTCTGGGCTGACCGGGCCGCGCTCTTGAATTTGCGCGGAAAACCCGTCTAAACATCCGGGCGTCATTTGATTTCAACCCGGCGACGCAACGACCTTTTGAGCAACAGGCAGAGGCACGATGGAACACAACCTTGATTTTGGCGCCGAGGCGCAGGCGAACCACTCTCTTGCGATCCTGCGGGCGATGGAGTGTGACGAGCCGGTGGCGCCGGGCGCGCGGTTTGCGCCGGGCATCTTCCTGTCGATGGATCCCGAAAGCGACACGAAGGCACAGGTCGCCAGCCGTCCGGGCATGTTGGCGGATATCCACTTCACCACCACCCGCCCGGGGCAGTGGCTGTCGCTGAACATCGAACTGGGCGCCTTTGACCTGACTGGCCGTGATGTGATCGGTTTCATGTGCAAAAGCCGGGCCGAGGATACCATTACCTTCCGCGCCTGCCTGCGCAGCGGTGCCGAGGGCGGCTTTCAGGACGCCTTCTTTGGCAAGCGGGTGATCTCCTATGATACGCCCAGCACCCATGCGGACCTGATCAAGCTGGACGCGCGCGACGACATTCCCGCCACCGCACCCTGGCGCGAGCTGGTGCTGTTCTTTCCGCCCGACCTCCGCCAGCTGTCACTGACCGATCTGTCGCTTTTTGGGGTATGAAACTTTCGCTGGTCATCCCGGTTCGGAACGATCCCGAAGGGCTGACGCGTCTTCTGGCACAGGTCGCGGAGCTGGCGCTGTTTGATGCGGTGCTGGTCTGCGACGATGCCAGCGATCCGCCCTGCCGCCCCGCCGATCTCGGCTTTGACGAGGCGGCGTTGGGGATCACCTATCTGCGCAGCGACGAGCAGCGCGGTGCCGGCCATGCCCGCAACATGGGGCTGGATGCGGTCCAGACCGATCATGTGCTGTTTTTTGATTCCGATGATCTTCTGGCGCCGCCGCTGGTGACGCTGTGGCAGGATCTGCAAACACAGGCGGCGCCGTTCGATTTCTGCCTGTTCCGCCACGTGGACAGCCGCGAGCGCGCCCTTGGCCGCCCAGGGCCGATGGAGGCCGATCAGCGGCTCTGGCAGGGCTGCGGCCTGCTGGGGGAGACCCCGCAGGAGGTGGGGCCCGATCAGGCAGTGCAGATCGTCCAGATCGCCGCCTATCCCTGGAACAAGATCTACCGCACCGGTTTTCTGCGCGATGAGAATATCCGCTGTACCGAAATCCCGGTTCACAATGACATCGAACTGCACTGGAGCGGTTTTCTGAAAGCCCGCCGCATCCTGGCCTCGGGGGCGCTGTGCTGCGAGCATTTCGTGGCCGCGCAGGGCAACCGGCTGACCAATCGGCGCAGCGCCGACCGGCTGGAGGTGTTCCGGGCGCTGGCGCCCCTGCACCGGGTGCTGCGCGAGAGCGGCCGGGAGCCGGAGTTCCTGCTGGCGATGACCGGCTTTTATACCCGCCTGTTCGACTGGATCCTCGGCACGCTGGAGGAACAGTATCACGCGGAGTTTTTCCGGCGCATCAGCGCCTTTCTGCTGGCACAGCACGACGATATCAGCATGGCGCTGATCGCGGCGCGCGATCCGGCGCTGGCACAGCGGATCAACGATCATATCCGGAGGGGCTGGGGATGAGATTTTCCTTCGTCGTCACCGCCTATAATATCGAGGATTATATCGGTCCCTGCCTCGACAGCCTGACGCCCTGCCTGCGTCCGGGCGATCAGCTAATCGTGGTGGATGATGGCTCCAGCGATTGCAGCTGCGAAGAGATCATGGCCCGGCTGGCCCCGCTTGAGGGACGCGGTATCGAGCTTTGCCCGATCTTCCTCGGCGCCAATACGCAAGGCGGGGTCGGCATTCCAGCCAATGTTGCCCTTAATGAGGTCCGGGGCGAGGCACTGTTCTTTGTCGATGGCGATGATCTGCTGGAGGCCGGTGGTTTCATGGCGGCGCGGCAGGCCTATGAGGCGCGCCCCTCGGATCTGCTGATTGCCAATTACAGGGTCTATGACGCGGCTCTGGACCGCTATATGCCACCGGCGGATCAGCCGCTGTGGGCCCGTGTGCCCGGCGCCCGCGATCCCGAGGCGCGCCGCCATCTGGCCCTGCAGATGATCGGTGTGCCCTGGCGCAAGATCTACAGGGTGGCGTTCCTGCGCGCGGCAGGCCTGCGCTTTCCCGAAGGCGATTTCTTCTACGAGGACAATCCCTTTCACTGGCAGGCCTGTCTGGCCGCCGCGGAGATCCGGTTCCTCGACCGCAGTGTCTGCGCCCACCGGGTGGCGCGCGCGGGCCAGACCATGGCGGCGCAGGGGGCCGAGCTCACCGCCTTTTTCGATCACTACGAAACCATCCTGAGCCTGCTGCCCGATGCGCAGTACCGCCCCGATGCTCTGCGTTGGCTTCTGGAAAACATAGCCTGGCATATCGAGCGGCTCGATCCCGGCGCCCATTGGATCTATGCGCTGCGCGCGCAGGAGGTCCTGGCGGCGGTGCCCGAGGCGGACTGGCAGGCGCTGCGCCATGATCCGGTGGCGCTGCGCTCCTGGGGCGTGGCGCGGGCGCTGGCGGCCGGGGATCTGGCAGCGGTGATTTCCGGCTGGCAGGGGCAGGCGGTGATGCGCCGCCTTGCGGATCTGGAAGGGCGTCTTGCGCATCTGTCGGATGAGATGGACCGGCAGCAGCAAACGCTGGGCGGGGTGCAGGGCTGGGCCGAGGGCCAGCGTGCCCTGCAGGAGTTTCACGCGCTCAAGGCGATGGCGAAGTCGAGACAGGCGGATGAAGCCGGGTAACCCGGGTCAGCTGGCAGCGCCTTTGGGACGCCACAGGGTGACCCGGTCCTGTGTACTCTTTTCAAGCGCGCCGATCTCTTCCAGATCCAGAGCATAGGCCAGTTTGAGATCGCGCTGGCGGGCATCCTCCCAGGGTCGGAAGGCGGCGCTGCCGGGGGTGCGGGGATGCGCCTCAAGGCAGCGGACCACGTCCTGGCGGCTGACCGGACCCTGCCGGTGCAGCTCATGCAAAGCGTCGATGGCACCTTGTGAAAATCCTTCTCGCACCGGACCGGGCGCGGCGGGGAAATCCTGTGACGCAAGACCGGTGACCCAGGCCAGAAGATCGGCTTCGCGTCCTTTCAGATCCTCGGCCCGGTAGACGCAGATCTGCACCTTGGGAAAGGCGGCGGCGAGCCGTTCGATCAGGTTGCTCCAGGAGAGGGCAGTCAGCGGTATGCGGTTGAAATCAGCAAAGGGCAGGAAAGGCATGGACTTCAGCACCTCGCAATAAAGCGAGGGCAGGTAACTGTCGAAACTGCGGATGCCGAGCACGATACGGCTGGGACGGATCCCGGCGCGCCGGGCCAGGTGCAACGCCCGCTCGGCCCCGTCGGGGTAAAGCGCGTGGCGGCTCAGGACATCATGCACAAGGGCGGGGATGTTTTCATCGAAAATGAGGTAACGCGGTGCGCCGGTCTCGTCCCGGGGCAGGGGCGTGGGTGTGCCCACGCCGCCGTTCAGCACCGGATCGGTATAAAGGCTGCGAAAGGCCGCCAGCCCCAGATGCAGCAGCCCGGCCCGCGCCAGGGCGGCCCGCGCGTGTGGCAGCAGGCTTTGCAGATAGGTGGTGCCGGTTTTATGCGCTCCCAGCCAGAGGATGTCGCCTGCGGAGGAGGGATTGTTTTTATGGTCCTGTGGCATTTGTCATTGCTGGTGAAACTGAAATTGGGGCGCGTCTCCGCTATGAACATGAAGCCGTGCGCGGTCAATCGGTCTTTCCCTCGCGCCCGCGCCGACGGCTGTCGGCTGGCCACATGAAAAAGCCATGTGATCAATGGCATCCTCTGTCATCATCGCCTAATATGCCGCCAATCCCCCAATGGGGGAAGGTATTGGAAATATTGCAGACAGATTCTGCCTGCACGGGTTTGGTAAGGACGACATATGAAAAAGGCGCTGATCACCGGGGTGACGGGGCAGGATGGCTCTTATCTGGCGGAGTTTTTGCTGGAGAAGGGCTATGAGGTGCATGGGATCAAACGCCGTGCCTCCTCCTTCAACACGCAGCGGGTGGATCATATCTTTGAGGATCCCCATACCGACAATGCCCGTTTCAAGCTGCACTACGGCGATCTCACCGACAGTTCCAACCTGACGCGGATCCTGTCCGAGGTGCAGCCTGACGAGGTCTATAACCTTGGCGCGCAGAGCCATGTCGCGGTCTCCTTCGAGGCGCCGGAATATACCGCCGATGTGGATGCCATGGGCACCCTGCGCCTCTTGGAGGCGATCCGGTTCCTGGGGCTGGAAAAGAAGACCCGGTTTTATCAGGCCTCGACCTCGGAACTCTATGGTCTGGTGCAGGAGGTGCCGCAGACCGAGACCACGCCCTTCCACCCGCGTTCTCCTTACGCGGTGGCCAAGATGTACGCCTATTGGATCACGGTGAACTACCGCGAGGCCTATGACATGTATGCCTGCAACGGCATCCTGTTCAATCACGAGAGCCCGCGCCGCGGCGAGACCTTCGTCACCCGCAAGATCACCCGCGGTCTGGCCAATATCGCGCAAGGTCTCGAGGATTGCCTTTACATGGGCAATATCGATGCGCTGCGCGACTGGGGTCACGCCAAGGATTACGTGCGCATGCAGTGGATGATGCTGCAGCAGGACGCGCCGGAAGATTTCGTCATTGCCACCGGGGTGCAGTATTCGGTGCGCCAGTTCATTGAATGGAGCGCCGCCGAGCTGGGCGTCACCCTGGCCTTCACCGGGGAGGGCACCGATGAGGTCGCCACCGTGGCGGCCATCGAAGGCGACAAGGCCCCGGCGCTGAAGGTGGGTGACGTGATCCTGCGCATCGATCCGCGCTATTTCCGCCCGGCCGAGGTGGAGACCCTGCTGGGCGATCCGGCCAAGGCCAAGGCGAAACTGGGCTGGACGCCTGAGATCACCGTGCAGGAAATGTGCGCCGAAATGGTCCGAGAGGATCTGAAGGTGGCGCAGCGCTCCCGCGTGCTGATGGAGCACGGCTATGACACGCCGGTCGCCCGCGAGGACTGAGGGTATGAGTGCAAAACCACGTCTGTTCCTCACCGGCGGCGGCGGCATGGTGGGGCGCAATGTTCTGGACCACGCGGCAGCGGACGGGTGGGAGATCCTGGCGCCGCGCAGCCGCGATCTGGACCTGACGGATGCGGGTGCCGTGGCGGCCTATCTGGAGGCGCATAAACCCGATCTGGTGATCCATGCGGCGGGCCGTGTCGGCGGCATCCAGGCCAATATGGCCAATCCGGTGGCCTTTCTCGATGAGAACCTCGCCATGGGACGCAATGTCATCATGGGGGCGCGGGCCGCGGGTGTGACCCGGCTGATCAATCTGGCCTCCACCTGCATGTATCCGCGCGAAGGGGAAAACCCGCTGCGCGAGGAAAGCATCCTCACCGGCGCGCTGGAGCCCACCAACGAAGGCTATGCCCTGGCCAAGATCATGGCCATGCGCCTGTGCGATTACATCCGTCAGGAGGACCCCGGCGCGCTCTACAAGACGCTGATCCCCTGCAACCTTTATGGCGCCTACGACAAGTTTGACCCGAAACATTCGCATCTGCTGCCGGCCATCATCCACAAGGTGCATCAGGCCATGAAGACGGGTGAGGCTGCGGTCGAGATCTGGGGCGATGGCACCGCGCGGCGCGAATTCATGTTCGCCGCCGATCTGGCTGATGCCATCTGGAAGGCGGCAGAGGACCTTGAGACGCTCCCCGGCGCCATGAACATCGGCCTTGGCCACGATCATTCGATCAACGATTATTACGCCACCGTGGCCGATGTGATCGGCTGGCAGGGGGCATTCACCCATGATCTGAGCAAACCCGTGGGTATGAAGCAGAAGCTCTGCTCGACCGAGCGCCAGACCGCCTGGGGCTGGCAGGCGCCGACCTCCTTGCGCGACGGGATCGCGCAGACCTATCGCTATTATCTGGAAAGCGGACACGCATGACCTTCACATACCCTCTTGCCACCTCCTCCTGGGATCAGGCGGAACAGGATGCGCTGCAGCGCGTGATTGCCTCGGACATGTTCTCGATGGGCCCCGAGGTACGCGCCTATGAAGAGCAGTTCGCCGCCCAGTTCGGCAGCAAGTTCGCCGTCATGGTCAACTCCGGCTCCTCGGCGAACCTGTTGATGACCGCGGCGCTGTGTTTCACCAAGAACCCGGATCTGAAGCTGGAACGCGGCGATGAGATCATCGTCCCGGCGGTCAGCTGGTCCACCACCTATTACCCCCTGGGCCAATATGGCCTCAGGATGAAATTCGTCGATATCGACCGCGAGACGCTGAACTACGATCTGGCGGCGCTGGAGGCGGCGATCAGTGACAAGACCCGCGCCATCATGGTGGTGAATCTCTTAGGAAACCCCAATGATTTCGACGCCATCCAGGCGCTGATCGGGGACCGCAAGATCGTCATGATCGAGGACAATTGCGAATCCATGGGCGCCACCTATGGCGGCAAGGAAGCCGGCACCTTCGGCGTCATGGGTAGCTATTCGTCGTTCTTCTCGCACCATATCTCCACCATGGAAGGCGGCATGGTGGTCACCGATGACGAGGAACTCTACCACGTCATGCTGTCCCTGCGCGCCCATGGCTGGACCCGCAACCTGCCGAAATTCAACCATGTCACCGGTGAGAAGTCCGATGATCCTTTTGAGGAAAGCTTCCGCTTCGTGCTGCCGGGCTACAATCTGCGCCCGCTGGAGATGTCCGGCGCGCTGGGGCAGGAGCAGCTGAAGAAACTGCCGGGCCTGATCGAAGGGCGCCGCGCCAACGGGGCGCTGGTGCAGGAAAAACTGGCGGATCACCCCAAGTTCATGATCCAGCGCGAGATCGGCAAATCGAGCTGGTTCGGTTTCTCGCTGGTGATCCGCGAAGAGGCGGGGCTGACGCGCGCCGATCTGGTGAAACAGCTGGCCGCCGCCGGGTTCGAATGCCGCCCCATCGTGGCCGGCAATTTCGCCAAGAACGAGGTGATGAAATATTTCGACTATGACATTCACGGTGCGCTGACGAATGCTGATTACATTGATGCAAACGGGCTGTTTGTCGGCAATCATCACTACCCTCTCCCTGAGGCGGTAGCGGCCCTGGCGGCGCTCTGACCCGCGGCGGCAGGCAGGACAGCATAAAGGAACAGGCGATGAGCGCATCTTCAACGATCACTCCCATCTTGTTGTGCGGTGGCTCCGGCACCCGGCTCTGGCCCCTGTCCCGCAAAAGCTACCCCAAGCAATTCGTGCCGCTGGTTGGGGAAGATACCCTGTTCCAGGCCTCGGCCACGCGCCTGTCGGGGGCGGGTTATGCGGCGCCCATGGTGCTCACGAATTCCGATTTTCGCTTCATCGTCACTGAGCAACTGGCAGGTGTCGGCATCGATCCCGGTGCCATTCTGATCGAACCGGCCGGGCGCAATACCGCACCGGCGGTGCTGGCGGCGGCGCTTTATCTGGAACAGAGCGACCCGGACGGGCTGATGCTGGTGGCGCCTTCGGATCACGTGGTGCCCGATGCGCCTGCTTTCCGCGCTGCCGTTCAGGCCGGGCAGGCCGCTGCCGAGGCCGGTCAGATCGTCACCTTCGGCATCAAGCCAACCCATGCGGAAACCGGCTATGGCTATCTGGAACTGGATGGGGCCCCCCTTCAATTTACCCCGGATTTCACCCCCCGCGCCATCGGCCTGAAACGCTTCGTGGAAAAACCCGATGCCGCCCGCGCTGAAGAGATGCTCGCCTCGGGGCAGTTCCTGTGGAATGCCGGCATCTTCCTGTTTTCGGTGAAAACTATTCTGGCCGCCTTCCGCGCCCATGCGCCGGATCTGCTGGCGCCGGTCACGGCATCGATCACAGAAGGGGCGCCGGACCTCGGATTCTTCCGGCTTGACCCTGCCGCCTGGGACGGCTGCCCGGATATCTCGATCGACTATGCGGTGATGGAAAAGGCCGACAATCTCACTGTGGTGCCCTTTGCGGCCGGCTGGTCAGATCTGGGCGGCTGGGACGCGGTCTGGCGCGAAAGCGGCCCGGATGACCGGGGGGTTGTCACCTCGGGGGCGGCCACTGCGATTGATTGCGACAACAGCCTCATTCGCTCCGAAGACGACGCCCTTGAGGTGGTGGGGATCGGCCTTCGGGACGTGATCACCGTGGCGATGCCCGATGCGGTGCTGGTGGCCGATGCCTCCCGCGCGCAGGACGTGAAGCTGGCGGTGGCTGCGCTGAAGGAAAAATCCGCCAAACAGGCCACCGAATTCCCGATGGATCACCGCC
>Ga0098070_100138_pt1 | contig 38410 bp, 35 predicted proteins | sample 28_taG_FD_75063 | JGI IMG/M metagenome (GOLD analysis project Ga0098070, IMG submission 75063) | Marine viral communities from Cariaco Basin, Caribbean Sea - 28_WHOI_OMZ | ecosystem: Environmental > Aquatic > Marine > Oceanic | place: Caribbean Sea: Cariaco Basin | collected 2014-11-12
AGCAAGCCGCCTACATCGGCGTCAGCCCCGAGGGCCCCTTCAAGCCGGAACACTACAGATACTGAGCAACACATCGCCAAAATCCAAACGACAAAGCCCCCGCACAAATTCGCGGGGGCTTTTGCGTTGAGAGACCGCAAAAGACAAAAGTTACGTTTGGTCGAACGGGTTTGATGCCCTGAAATCCCCCTGCCCAGGCCAAAATCACCGCGCTAGGCTTGTCTCTGCTCAAATGGCCATTGGCCATGTGGGACGTGGAGGAGACAGGGGAGGCAGCCATGAGCGACCAAAGAACACATTTTCGGACCTGCAACATATGCGAAGCCATGTGCGGGCTGATCGTGACACACACCGATGACGCGGTCCTATCGATCAAACCGAACCCGGTGGATCCACTGTCGCGGGGGCATATCTGCCCCAAGGCTATTGCCCTGCAGGATTTCCGCACCGACCCGGACCGGGTGACCACCCCGCTGAAGAAGGTTGATGGCGCATTCATTCCGGTCTCGTGGGATGAGGCCTATGACTATGCTGTCGAGAGGCTGACTGCGGTTCAGGACACCCACGGCAAGGATGCGGTCGGCGTCTACCTGGGGAACCCCAATGCGCACAAGTTCGGCAACCTTTTGACCTTGCCCCGGCTGGTCAAGGCGCTGGGGACGCAGAACCGCTATTCCTCGGCCACGGCAGACCAGATCCCGCATCATGTTGCCTCGATCCACATGCTGGGCCATCCCATGCTGATCCCTATCCCGGATGTCTCGCGCACCGATTTCATGCTGATCATCGGCGGCAATCCCCTGGTGTCGAACGGGTCGATGATGACCGCGCCCGGATTTGGCAAACGTATGGAGGAGATCCACGCGCGTGGCGGGCGCACGGTCGTGGTCGACCCTCGGCGCACCGAAACCGCCGAAAAGGCCAGCGATCATCTGTTTATCCGCCCCGAAACCGATGCTTTCCTTCTGCTGGCGCTGATCCACGAGGTCTTTGCGGCTGGCCTCGCGCGCCTTGGCACGCTGGAGCCGGTGATTGAGGGGCTGGATGCGCTACGGCAGGCGGTAGAGCCTTTCACGCCAGAACTGGCCGCCGAGCGGACCGGGATCAAAGCCGATACCATCCGCAGGCTCGCCCATGATTTTGCCGCCTCGAAAACCGCCGTCTGCTATGCCCGCATGGGTGCCTCGACGCAGAGCTTTGGATCGATCTGCCAATGGGCCAGCAACGCGCTCAACATCATCACCGGCAATTTCGACAGCCCCGGCGGCGCCATGTTCACAACGCCTGCGCTGGACTATGTCGGCATGACCAGCCGCAAGGGGCGCGTGCGCAGCTATCCCGAGAAACGCTCGCGTGTGTCAGGCCAGCCACTGTATAACGGCGAATTCCCGGTCTCGGTCATGGCCGAAGAAATGGAGACACCGGGCGATGGCCAGATCCGCGCCATGGTGACTGTGGCGGGCAATCCGGTTCTGACCGCGCCAAACGGGCCGCGCATCGGCAAGGCGATGGAGGATCTCGATTTCATGATGTCGATCGATCTGCACATCAACGACACCACCCGCCATGCCGATCTGATCCTGCCTGCCACGGTTGCGCTGGAAGAGCACGTCTATGACATGGTGTTCCACAGCTTTGCCGTGCGCAATACCGCCGCCTTTGCAAAACCGATTTTTGCGGCTCCGAACGGCAACCCGCAGGAATGGGAGGTGATCTCGACCCTCGCCGCCCGGCTGACCGGCAGCAACAGCATCGGCCCATCGCCGGAGGAGATGCTGGCCGTACTGCTGCCGCAGGGGCATCACAGCGAACGTGTTACCGTCGACGCCATGCTGGGCGCTGAAACCGGATCCATCGATCTTGGCCCTCTGGTTCCGAACCTCGCGGAACGGCTGGAAACACCGGATGGGCAGTTGAATCTCGCACCAGAGGTCTTTCTGGAGGATCTTCCGCGCCTGCGTGCATTTACGCCCCCGGTCACAGCGGACTTCCCCATGCTGATGATTGGCCGACGACAGGTGCGCAGTCACAACAGCTGGACCCAGAACAGCCAGCGGCTGGTAAAGGGGCGCAACCGGTGTACCGTGCAGGTTAACCCCGCTGATGCAGCGCGCCTGGGTCTCAGTGAAGGACAAGACAGCCGCGTCCAAAGCAGGGTCGGGCAGGTTACATTGCCGGTCGAGATCACTGATGAGATTGCACCGGGAGTTGTTTCGATCCCTCAAGGCTGGGGGCAAAGCGGCCCTAACCTATCCGTCGCCACTGCGGTTCAGACCGTCTCGATCAACGATCTGACGGATGATCTGCGCATGGATCCGGTCAGCGGAAATGCTGCCTTCAACGGCGTCCCCGTGACGCTTCAGGCTGTACCGCAGGCCGGGTAACGCATTGTCAGCCCCTTGAAAAAGACCTCGGCCAGTCCTGTGCTGGGCTGGCTGGGCCTTGCCATTGATTTCTGAAAGGAATCGGCGCGGAAGTGCGCAAAAGGATAGGTCCCTACCGTTTTGAAGGTCCGGCATCGCCTTCAGAGTTTGCGCGCAACGAAAGTGCTTTGCCGGTGAACGATTGCTCCTAGGGGGGTGAATTGACTCAAAACCCCTAAAATTCGAGATTCACTTCAACGAAATTTAGTCGGCTTTTTAGCTTGGCTTATGGGAAGAGTGGAAGAAAACGATGCGGAAGGTTATCCTTGCACGAAAAGAAAAGGCGCCTCGGAAAGTCAAATTCCTGGCGGAAATCGATCGGCACATTTGCTGGCCTGATCTGGCACAACTTGCGGAACCCTGCATCGAAGAAGCAAAAGACGCTACGGTCACAAAGGCATCCCTTGAGGCCTTGGTTCGGATCGCAATCCTGGACCGCTGCTTTGGCCTGACGCGTGAAGAGCTGCTGACTATGGAGCCTACCAGTTCGACAGCGCCGATCTCCGCAAACGAAAAATCTGTGCCAAGCCACGAAGAGGTTGAGAGCTTTTTTCAGATCATCGCGCGCTGCAAGTCGCGGGGACACATCATGCAAGAACTCGACCGCCAATTGGCACGCGTGGGAATAAGCCGGGGCAGAACGCTCAGCATTGTATGAAGTCGTCCGCTTCTCGGGATTGATCACGTCTGGCGGCCAAAGAAGCACGCAAGCCATCAGGATGACACCATTTACCGCGTCTTGGCCGGCATGCAGAACACGTCCCGCCCGGCGGCCTCATGGATTTCAGTTACAACACCGCTATACATTCTTGCACCGATAGCTTATACGCAGCCAATTGTTGGCTTGGGCTCCGCATGTCGCGCTGCCGAAAGAGCCGTGCTCGCTCCTATAGAAAAAAGCAGACCCTCCTTTGAAACAGACACTCGCTATGGCGCTGGAGCGCCGTGGATATGAAACACTTACTCCTGTTCAGGAGGCTGTGACCGACCCCTCCCTGGGCAGCGCAGATCTTTTGGTCTCGGCCCAAACCGGTTCCGGCAAGACCGTTGGTTTTGGCCTCGCCATCGCAGGCGCAATCCTCGGCGAGGAAGACCGTTTTGGCCCAGCCGCCCTGCCCCTTGCCCTGATTATCGCACCGACCCGCGAACTGGCCTTGCAGGTAAAGCGTGAACTTGGCTGGCTTTATGGCGAAGCAGGCGCGCAGGTCGCCTCTTGCGTTGGCGGCATGGATATGCGCGACGAACGCCGCGCGCTTGAACGCGGCGCCCATATCGTTGTTGCCACGCCCGGCCGGTTGCGCGATCACATCATGCGCGGCTCCATCGATCTGTCCGATCTGCGGGCCGTGGTGCTGGACGAAGCGGACGAGATGCTGGACCTTGGCTTTCGCGAGGATCTGGAATTCATCCTGGGCGAATCCCCCGAAGAGCGGCAGACGCTGCTGTTCTCTGCCACCGTTCCGCGCGCAATTGCAGAGCTTGCCAAAAGCTATCAGCGCGATGCGATACGGATCTCCACCGTGGCCGAGAAATCCCAGCACAGCGACATCGAATACCGCGCCATGGCCGTTGCCCCACGCGATGACGAGAACGCCATCATCAACGTGCTGCGCTACTACGAGGCGCCCAACGCCATCGTCTTCTGCAACACGCGAGCGATGGTGAACCGACTGGTCACGCGCCTGTCGAACCGTGGATTCTCGGTCGTGGCCCTGTCAGGTGAGCTGTCTCAGGCTGAGCGCAGCCACGCGCTGCAGGCCATGCGGGACGGGCGCGCCCGCGTCTGTGTTGCCACCGATGTCGCCGCACGTGGCATCGATCTGCCGAACCTCGATCTGGTGGTCCACGCGGAACTGCCCTCTAGCCATGAAACCCTGCTGCACCGCTCGGGCCGTACGGGCCGCGCCGGTCGCAAAGGCGTCAGCGCGCTGGTCGTCCCGCCGAAGGCGCGCAAAAAGGCCGAACGCCTGCTGAAGATGGCCAAGCTTCAGGTCACCTGGGGCAATGCGCCCTCAGCCGATGAAGTGAGCGCCCGCGATGGAGAGCGGATGCTGGAAGATCCAGTCTGGCAAGAGGCTGTCAGCGACAGCGAACAGCCCATGGTCACCCAACTGGCCGAAAAATTTTCAGCCGACCAGCTGGCAGCTGCCTATCTGCGGCTTTGGCGTGCTGGAAGATCGGCCCCCGAAGAGCTGTCGGAAGCTACCGCCAAGCCGGAACCCCGAGCACCCTTTGGGCCAAGCGTCTGGTTCTCTATTGCTGCCGGCCGCAATGATGGCGCCGATCCACGTCGCCTGCTGCCGATGCTATGCCGCGCCGGGGACATCACCAAGGCCGATATTGGCGCCATTCGTATCCAGCAGGACGAGACCTTTGCCGAGATCCGCGAAAGCAGCCTGAAAGGCTTTCTGGCTGCTCTTGGCGCCGAGATGGCGCTTGACGATGGCACCGGGCTAAAGCAGCTCGACAGCCCGCCGAACCTGCCCGCGGGTCGTCCCTCTGGGCCGCGCAAGTTCGACGGACCGCGATCTGGCAAACCCGGTCCGAAAAAGCCCCACCGGGGGCAGGACAAGGGCGGCTTCGGAAGGCCCGAAGGCGAAAGCAAGCCACGCCCCCCCCGCGCGGCGAAACCACACAAGGATGAGCGTCCACGCCGGGAGAAACCCGAAGCGCAAAAGCCGCGCGAACCCAATGCGGTGGTAACTCCGCGCGGGAAATCCGCCGCAAAGGCAGGCAACAGACCCGGCGCAGGTGACACCAGTAAGAGTTTGCGTGGGAAGGATGACGGCAAACCCCGCTCACGGTCGGACCGCCCAAAGGGTCCGCCGCCGCCGAAGGGCAAACCAAACAGCAAAAAGAACAAGGCAAGAGCGGCCGCAACCAAAGCTGCAAAAGGCGGATTTGCCAAGCCAAAGCGGCCAAAACCCTAGGAGTACCTCGTAAGCATTGGGGGCAGAGAAACGTCTCTGCCCCCTTGTTCTATCCGTGAGGTATCGCTCTGGATCGCCACGCCCTGAACACAAACATCAGGATCAGGCACAAAAAGAACAGCCCGAAAAAGTCTCCGATCAGATAGGCAACGTAGTTTTGCGGGGAATTGCCATAAGCCAGGTTGCTGAGTATCGAGGACACAACGGAAATCAGCAGACCCACGATCATGATACTGGCCCAACGGGGCCTCCGCCCGGATTCTGGTGACAAATCCCAACCCAAAAGCTTGACCAGGGAAAAGACCGCCGCGGGCACCAGAACCGCGGTCATGACAGCGCTCATCCTGTGTGGCGCAAACACGCCCCAACCGGCGAAATAGGCAAAAACAATCAGGACGCCCGGAAACAGCGCAATGGAAGAGCGCCAACCCAGCAGCCAGGCAGCAAGTACCTTTACCCCATGCGGAAGAAAAAGCAGGCTTGCTCTGTTCTCAAGAGCGGGAAAAAGGCTTTGCTGGACAGGCATAACGATTGCGAAGGCTATGAAACTGGCCATCAGATAGAATAGCGAAACCGCTGTGGTCTCTATCGCCAGACTTTTCAAGGTTTGCCCCCGCAATCATTGCTGTTCACCCCGACTCTACTTGGGCGTTTTCACTAGATACCTGCCGCGGCTCGCATTTCCGCTTTGTTCCAAGTACCCCTTTCCCACAAGGGACTTCAAAGCGCGAAAGAACGTGGGGCGTGACATGCTGGCAACGATAGCATGTTCGCGGATCCTGTTCGTTCGTACACTATCAGATGCACTCGTACAGTCGCTCGCTGCATAGTACACATCCCGCTCAACCGTGGACAATTCCTGCAGCCCCATGGCATGTTCCATGTCCAGCATCAGTTTGCGCAACTCAGTAAGTTTGGAAAGCTCAGACATAGCGTCCTATTCAATTATTACCTTAGCAGTATATCAAGGATATCCCAAAGTTTCTGTCAAGTGAAACGCGATTTGGTATCATGTTGACACGATCTTCCTATACGATAGGATATTTGTGTATGGTACGTCGAAATAGACCGTGAGTGGTGGACGCCGTACATTCTTTTCAGCAGCAAAGCATTTTCTGGCGCGGTGCCATCAAGCGCCGCGCCGTCTATATCCCAGTTCGTCCAGTTCTGCGGTACAAGCTTCCAGAGACCGGGCAGAAACCCTTGAGATTTGTCAAACGCGACAACTATCCGGGATCGCGAACAGAGGGCTGTGTATATTCTGCGAACTGGGCATTGAAGCTTTCGCAATATCCGTTCTCCGAAGGAGACCCTGGCTCGATGTAAGCCGTCTTTGCGCCAACAGCCTTGATCCAGTCCTGCACGGCCTGAGCAACGAATTCAGGGCCGTAAGCGGAACGAATGAACGATGGCAGGCCGCGCAGAACGAACAGGTCGGTCAATGCATCCAGCACGTCCGTGGAGTTGAGCTTGCGATCGACGCGGCAACTCAGCGAAAAAACGTCGCTACAACGCGGCGAAAAAAGGCGCCATTTGGTCAAGGTACAGTGAGGCGCTAAGCGAGAATGACCGGCTCGCGGCACTTTCCCGCCGTCGGCCGAGCCGATCCCCCTGTCGAAATTGAATTGGAACGACAGGCTGATCAGGGAGGTGATCCGGTTCGCCAATTGCTTAGCGAGGTCGTCGCCCTAGACCTGCGGCGGCCCACCTGTCCACCGCCAGAACCCTCGTTTTTGATCTAGCCGTTTAGCAATTGGTAGCCATCTTTTTGGGGCTTTTCTGGTTTTGCAGCCATGGTTGATCCTCCGATTTGCGGGAAAAATCTATCCCGGTTGGTGGATCATTTTGAGGGAACGCATTTGGGTTGTGGTTCCGTCTTGCTTCCAGCGGTGCAGGCGTCACAACGGCAAAAGCGGCGGTTGTTGGGCTATCGAACTGGTATAATTTTCGGATTTTTTGGTTGCGGGAGCAGGATTTGAACCTGCGACCTTCAGGTTATGAGCCAAGCGAAAACCTATTTTTGGCACAATTCCCCAACAATTCTCAACACTCATATAGCTGTTATTGCTTATATTTTTTACTCACCACGCTTGGCCATCATTGAGGTTTGTTGATTGTCACTGTGCCAAAAATGTGCCAAAAACGCTTTGGGCACATTCACTCAGTCCGGCTCCCGAGGCACCCCATGGCGACCATCCAGAAGCGCGAAGGCAAGAAAGGCCCGTCCTATCGGGTCATGGTTCGGATGAAGGGGTTCCCCGACCAGGTACGTACCTTCAAGCGCCTAACGGACGCCAAGCAATGGGCGCAAGAAACTGAGACGGGCATCCGCAAGGGCGAGTTCAAGAATGTTGTGCGCACGGCAGCGAGCAAGACCCTTCAGGACGTGATCGACCGGTTCCGCAAGGAAGTGTTCATCCATCGTGCGGAGACAACCAAGCGGGCGGAAGCCTCCTTCGTCGCCCATTGGGAACGGGAGCTTGGCGGCTATGCACTTGCCTACATCACAGCAGACCTGATCAGCGAGAAGATGGGTGAGCTGGCAGCGGCGGGCGATGGTCGCCGCAAGCTGACCGATGACGAAAAGCCGAAAAAGCCGCCCCGCCCCAAGAGCCCGAAGACGCTGAAACATTACCGCGACACGCTGGCCATGCTGTTCAAGTATGCCATGCAGTGGGGCTGGACCGGCTCAAGCCCATTGGACGGGGTGAACCGGATAACGAAGATCAGGAACGAGCGTGCTCGATTCCTGAGCGACGATGAACGCAAGCGACTGCTCGACGCCTGCAAGGCCAGCGATAACGAGCACCTTTATCCCGTCGTGGTGTTTGCCCTGTCAACGGGCGCACGGAAGGGAGAAATCCTCGGCCTGACACTTAGCGATCTCGACCTGGCTCGCGATACGGCCATCCTGCGGGATACCAAGAACGGCGATACGCGCGCTGTGCCGGTCGTGCATCACCTTCGCGACGTGTTGACTGAGCAAGTCGCCAAGATAGACGCCTTCTACGACGCGCTGGAAGATCAACCCAAAACCCGCTGGCTGTTCCCCCGTCGGGATGGGCTGGAGCCCATGGATATCCGCAAGGCTTGGGAGAATGCGCGGGATGCGGCCAACCTGGAAGACTTCCGCTTCCATGACCTGCGGCATTCCACGGCAAGCTACCTTGCCATGAATGGCGCAAGCCTTGTGGAGATTGCCGACATCCTCGGGCATCGGACGCTTCAGATGGTGCGGCGGTATGCGCACTTGTCCGAGAGCCACGTGAAGGGTGTCGTGACGCAATTGAATGAAAAGCTTTTCTGAGGCATAAATTAGGTTCCTGCTCTTTATAGGCCCCGAGACCATGAGGTTTACCATGGTGGATTACAGGGACCTGGCGACCGTGAAGCAGGTAGCGGTGGAAGCACCGTTCATCACGGAAGCCACGCTGCGCTGGTGGATATTCCATGCGGAAACGAATGGATTGAAGCCTGCGCTACTGAAGATCGGTGGCCGCGTCTACATCGACCGCGCCGAATTCAACAAGTGGCTGGAGGGTCAGCGTATGGCTCCGAAGCCGTTGAAGACTGCGGCCTGACAAGGCCCCCTTCCTCGACCGAAGCCCCGTCAGTAATGGCGGGGCTTCTTTCTTCATATGAGAACGACCGCGTCACGGCGGCCATTTCATCAAATACCTGTTGCAAAAGCTTTTAGGTGGGTTCGTCGTGGCGGTGCAGAGTCCGAGATGGAAATTTGCGTTGCCAAGTCTCGATCAGGAATAGCGCGACCGTGCTGGCCGCATGAATAGCCAATCTGGCGATACGGGCATCGACGCGAGCATACCCTTTCTCCCGACCGTGCGCATCGCCAGCGTGTGTTCGCAGGGCTCCGACCCCTTGGATGACCGTTGCAAGCCCGCCCAAAGTCGTCCGCACATCTGCCGCGATTTGTTGGTCCAAGTCAGACCGGTCGGGGCTCAATGCCAAGGGTTGTTTAACCGCGTTGAAAAGCCCGGAGACGTCCTTCTTTGCCGGAAGCGGCTGCCCTAACTCGATCAAGATTGAGCGGCACACGCTTTCTATTGTCGAACATGCCGCCGTAATTGCGTCCTCTGGATCGGAGTCGATGCTGCCCAGGGCGCGTTCAAGATCGAGCTTCACTGTGTCAAAGCTGATGGTCTCCGCAACGCCTGAGAGCGTTGCGATGACTGGTGTGGAGTGACCTGCGACCACCAGTCGGACCTTGGTGCCCTGCTGCTGAATCTCAAAGCCATCATAGCGCAGCGCGTTGTTCAGATATTCGAGGACAGCGGTATGCCGTGGAGGGTCGTGGGCAAAATCTCGGGGGTCGGCAGCAGCCTCAATGACCCTCGGGAAAACCGCTGAAGGCTCGAAGCCCCGATTGATATCCAGAAGGCAATCGACCAATGACGGCACGCGGGAACCGCTCACGCGAAAATCAACGTTGCAGGCGCGCATGAATTTTTCAATTTTGGGGCCGCTGCGGTAGATTCCAATTGGCGGCGTCGGGTCGTTTCCACCGCCGCCGCTGATGACTTCAGCTATGGCGTCAATGCTCTGCGGCGAAAGCGGAAAAGGCACCGCGTCCTCCTGCAAACTGGTAATAGCTACATGACGTAATCATGCGCCACCTCGCTATCGTAAACCTCCTTCACCGTCGCTGCGGATTTGACCGCCGCTCGGGCTGAAGCCTCCGTCAGGTCGATAGTGCGAAAGGTCCCGCCAACTTCGGCGACAACCTCGATGCGCCGGTATGTGCCCGCGTTAGCTTCAGCGTACTCCGCCAAGCCCTTCAGCTTCGGAAGAGCGTCACCAAACTGAATGCCGTGGGGATCGACGATATCAGCGACCACCGTGCCGTCGTCCAGCTGCGCAAAGAAGATGAAGTCTGGCCGAACTATTTTTATGTCGCCGCCTTCTTCATAGGTTACGCCCAAGGAATCCTGGCTGGCGCGGGCAGGGTTTCGATACCAGGCGACGGTGCCGTTGCGCTCCAGCTCGGCCTTGACGACCTTGCCTTCCCATGAATTGAAGTCGCCGGGGAAAAGGCCATCCTCATCGCAAAGCATGTGCCTTTCGAAGCGTGGTAGCGCCTCTTCGGTGCCGTCGGCCTTGCGCGCCGTTGTCATCTGAAGCCAAGTGTTGGGCCGTGCAAGATCGACGTCTAGCGGATCAGCGCTCATTTCCCGGATTTGGCGATAGACGTCTTGACGTTCATCGGAAAGGCTCTTGATTTGAACCCGGTAATTGGTCAGCCACTGGTTTGACAGCTTCTCCGCAGCCGTCTCAAGATCGTCCTTCAGATCAGGGACAAGCCCAAGCGCGGCGATCACGGTATGAGCCTCGATCAGCGCTTCCTCGGGATCTTCATCCTCGTCGGCTTTGCTAGCCAGGTGTTCACTGTAGGTCGTGGCAAGGTCAGGGCTGATAACCCGCGCCGCGCGCTTGTATGCGTCTTCGATGACGGCGTAGTCGGCAGCTTCGACAAAATCGTCGAACGTCATTTCCTTGGTTTCTACATCCGCCTTCACCGTCTTTCCCTCAACGGTCATCACTGAGTCGCGGGCTTTCTTGATTTCTTCGGCGTATCGGACTTGTGCGCCGTCCAGAACCTTGTGCAATTCGGCATGGGCTTTCTTGCCGGCGTCCGCGAGGAGGCCGTCAACAGCCAGTTCGTGGGCAAGCGCCGTTAGCCGCTTGACCGGGCGAGCCTGCCGCTTCGGCAAGGTTTGCGACGGCAAGGAAAGCAGCTTTTGCCAAACGTCCTCGGAGATTGCCGGATTGGGCTTCATTTCTCGCGGATTGATCAGCACGCGCCGACCTGGCAGCTCCTCGCCAGCTTCCCCGCCTGACATGAGCGCAGCGACAACGGCCTCAACCGATTTCTTGTCGAAATGCGGAAGCAGGCAATCGACCGCGTTCAGCCGGTCGTTACCGGGGATACGCCGTGCCAGTGGCGTGCGCACCATGCGACCGAGAAGCTGGGTGATGTGGGTCTTGTCCGTTGCCGCCCGGAAGGAAACCATGACTTCCGCACGCGGGCAGTCCCAGCCTGTGCTGATGGCGTCCTTGGCAATCAGAATGCGTACCCAATCGGATTCCTGAACTCGTTCCGGTGCGATGTAGGGGGCCGTATGTCGGCCAAAGGTCTCGGTTTTGTGTTCACCGAAAACGTTGGCGATAGAGTCGTGCTGAAGCTCTGGCCATTGCTCGAAGATCGTGTCGAGCCATAGGCCGATTTCGTTGTGGTCCGGGGAGTTTGGAACCTGCAACACCATGAGCGGCAGAACGGTATCGGCGTCGTCCTGCTGCTTGGCGTACTCCGCCCAGGCATTCGAGATATCACTCAGCTTGGCTGTGCCACGACGCAGAAGCACAGTTGAAAAATCACCGGTCTCGTCGGGCACATCCAGGTTGATCGTGTCTTTCAGAAGGCCCGAATCCTGCACCTTCTTTGCATCGACAATCACATTAGGCAGGGTGCTACGGTCCTGCATACCGGAAACGGCATCGTTGAATCGTTGAACCGTTGCGGAGATACCCCAGACAATCGGGATACCGGGCACCGCACCCGAACCGTTGATGAGCTGCTTGACGATTGTCGGTTTGCCGTCGCCGTTGGACCGACCACCTTCCTTCATACCGCGATGAGCTTCATCAAGTATGAGGTAAAGGGTCAGGTCAGGATCTTCGATGGTGTTCTGGATCGTGTCCCAGATCGTATGCGACCGCATGTCAGGCATGATGCGCTGGCCGTCCGCCGTTTCCAGCGCCGGGTCGTTGGGATCGTGCCCGCGCACCAGAAGGCTGTTCTTGGACAACTTCTGCGTGTTCAGGAAGTAGATTTTTCCAGGCTGGAATTTCTCTCCAGCGAAGCTGTTCCCGACGCTGACTAGATCGGAAATGGTGAGCTTGTCGGACGCTTCCTGAAGACGCCAGCGGGATTGTTCGTTCAGAGACGGGTCATCGCTGAACCAGATGACCACGGCACCTGGATCAGCCTCGAAGTCAAAATCGTCGTTACCGTAGAAAAGGGATTCAAAGACTGCCGCCGCCATAACGGTCTTGCCCGCGCCGGTCGTCGCCGTCAGGGAGAATGCGTGCTTGTCACGGTCTTCATGCCAGCGTTTGCGGGCTTTCTTCAGCCGGTCCAGAACCTCTTTGACGGCCTCGTCCTGATAATCCTTCAGCGTAAACTTCATGACTCAGCGCCCCATCGAGAATCGGAAATTGGTCAGGTACGACTCGTAGAGCCGTACCGGCTCGACGGCGTCGGGCAAATGGCGCGTGACCGCCTGAAAGCGCCGGTCGTCATCCGTCACGATATAGGCAATGCGAATGGCGCCCTTGGCTTCGACCGCTTTGCAAAAGGCGGTCGCCTTGTCCAAGTCAGTCAGCAGGCCGTAAGTGTCCGCCACCTCCCAACCGTCGGCTGAGATTGCGTCGATCCGCCTACCTTCACTGCCCGCTCGCATCCATAGGAGCGGCGCAACGCGCGCGAACGCGCGATTGTGGCTGACCGATACCGGCGTTTCGTAGGTCAGGGTGAAGAACTCGGCGTTCTCCTCGAATCCCTCGGCCATGGGAAATTCGTCCGTGAACTTGTAATCGCCCTCGATGGGATCGCCGTCTGGCGTCTTTCCAGTGATCGCAGCGGCGATGCGAGGCTTGGTGATGTAGTCGCAAATCCCCCATTTCTCCCAATCGGGATCACCAGGTCGCAAGCCGGACTTGCGTAGCGAGGATTGTTCGTCGGCAGCAACTTCGTTGTTTGTTACCGAGATACACTGGCGGCGACCACCATCCTGCCGGTTTAGCCGCATGACTGCGTGAGCTGTTGTGCCGGACCCACTGAAAAAATCCAGAACTACCGCTCGTTTCCTTTCGACAACAAAAAATCGCAGGACATCTTCGACTGCGTACAAGCTCTTAGGGAACGGAAATCGCCTTTGGGGAATTATTTTTATAAGCAAGCGACTACCGTACTGTGTTGCGTCATGTGATGGGATAGACCACTGAGTTGAAGGTATCGCCAGTACGTTTTCACCAGATGTTTCATTTTCAGAGAGCATCAAAGCCCCATCCGGCCCGATTCCTAGCGACTCGTACTCACCGCTTTGAACTTTCTTCCACTCGCCAGGCTTCAGATAATAGACTGTGAATCCCTTATCTTGGTCTCCGCCTATCTTTACGCGCCCTTGGCCGTGATAACTTCTCAGGGTGTCAGGCGACACTTGCCAGCGTCCCTCGGTCCCATCTTTCCGAATTGGGAGAATCGGTGTGCTTCCTATCGGGCCGGGAGCCGGAGTTGAGTCACCCGGCGATAGCGGTTCGCCTATATCAACAACAGCTTTGCTTTCCTGGTCCACGTAGATTGCGTAAAATCCCCCAGGCGAGTCCTTGCGTTGCGCAGCTGTGCCAGAGCGCCTTAGCAAGTCCCAACGGGCTTTGCCGGTGTGGGTGCGACCTTTTGAACTGACCCAATCGCGGCTAAGCGGAAGGCGCCCAGGTGCGATTGACCCAATCATCACAACGAAGACGTATTCATCAATCCGAGCAAATGAACCTGTTCGAGCCTGGGCAGCAGGGTTAATCGAGGACGATATCATCTGAATTCGCGCCTCTGGAAAGGTTTGCTCAAGAAGCAACCCCAGTCTCAAACATTCCTTTTCATCAATAGTGACAATAAGCACTGAAGACTCGGCGCTAAGCAAGTCGCGAGCGACTTTAAGCCTGCGCTCAATAAATGCGAGCCACTTAGAGTGACGATAAAGATCTTCCTCTCCAACGTAATCGTTGTTGTACTTCCAATCGCGCGCCCCAGAATTATAGGGTGGGTCAATGTAGATTACGTCGATCTTACCCCGATGCGTAAATGTCAGTGCTTCAAGTGCATGGAAATTCTCGCCATTGATCACGGTGTGGAAAGGTTTATCGGCTCCGCGCTCGACTTTTCCCGTGCTGACGAGCCCAGGGTAGATGTAGTCGCGAAATTCCGCGACAACCACGAGGTCGGCAACGGGCACCTCTTGCGTTTCCGGCTCTTCCGCACCGATAAGCTCGACAATGGCCCTACGCTCCGCGCCCTTCCCGGACAGGCTCCGGACCTTCCAAAGCCGCTGATCGCCCTTCTTCGTTTCGCCGCGCGGTGGCAGGATGCGCACCTTGTCGCCCTTGCGCACAGGACGGCCCGGCAGCTCGACGCTTTCGGGGCGATGACGCTCGAAATTGAGGCCGAACGAACGGCGGGCGGACAGAACCTTGAATTCCCGTTCCAGCTCCTGCCCAAGGGACGGGTCCTTGGCTTTCGCCTGCGCAATCAGATCAGTGAGGCGTGACACGAAAATTTCCTCTCCCGGAAAAGAAATCAGCGCGCGAGGCGACCATGTAATGGTTGGCGAGAATTGTCTCGCTCATGAAATTCAGTGCGGTCATGTACACCCCTTCCCCTTATCATTTTCCTTCCGAGCCTCCGCTATCTCTGCGCGACCTTGTAAGGCGTCCTTTTCAATCAACAGCCTCAACCCCTCGCGGATGACTTCGCTCGCATTATTGTAGAGACCAGACTCGACCTTGCGCCGGACGAATTCTTCCAGCTGCGGCGTCAGCGACACGTTCATTCGGAGACTCCCCTGTTCGAAACAGGATGCGGAGATGGTCCAAAATTGTCAATCTTTGTTATTCCGTCGTCCGGCCAAAAGACGGGATACCGTCGAACGGTGAACGCCGAAGGTGCGGGCGATTTCGGCCTGGCTCTGGCCTTCTTGCATCCAGCGAATTGCCTTGCGGCGCTGGCCGCTGTTGAGGGCACGGCGGCGGCCAAGCTGGCGGCCCTGCTCACGGGCGTGGGCAAGCCCGGCGCGGGTGCGTTCCCTGATCATCTCCCGCTCGAACTCTGCCACACTGCCCAGCATCTGCATCATCATCCGGCCGGCCGGCGTTGTAGTATCGATAGCCTCGGTCAGCGACCGGAAGCCTGCTCCCGCCTTGTCGAGGCGGTCCATGATGCGCAGAAGGTCCATGAGGGAACGGGAAAGACGGTCGAGTTTCCAGACGATAACAACGTCGCCCTGTCCGACGGTATCCAGAAGCTCTTGGAGGGAGGGGCGGTCGTATCGCCCGCCAGACGCGTTGTCCTCGAAGATGGTCTCGGCTCCTGCCGCCTTCAGCGCACCAACTTGCGCAGCCGTATCTTGGCCTTCAGCTTTCGAGACGCGGGCATAGCCGAAGATCAACCGTAAATTCGCTCCATCTTTCTGCAACAAGTATTCGCAACAGAATTATAAAACATCATCAAAGCCGCCCGTCTTGTTGCAAAAACGGTCGTATGTACGCCATTCAATAACATGTTCTCGTGTTTGGACCACCGCCATTTACCCCACAGTATGAGTGCGCATAGTATGCCTGCCCACTACAGCATTGTGATGCGCCGTTACTGGTTGGATTTGGCCACCCACACCAATTCCCAACAGTCGACCACGAATAACCTGACGGCTTACAGCAAGTTTGCGGATTGCAGGCCTGACTTTCAGAGCAGTCACCACCACAGTCAGCGCAACTGACCGATCCGCCTGCCGTGAAATCACATGTGCGCGTTCTTGTCTGCGTTCCGCCGCCGCAGGTCGCTGAACAGGCGCCCCAGCTGCCCCAAGAGCCGTAACTGACCGTACCCGTTGTGACGGTCCAGCCTGTGCTTAGGGAGCTGACACTGAAGGTCGTCGACTTGGTCGCGCCATAGGTGCCAAGGCTGGTCATCCTCAGAGCAATGGTATCTCCGGCCTTCACATCAGCAGATGACCCCTGAGAGCTGCCGTTAACGATGATGGTTGCCCCATTGGTAGCGGTTGCCGTTCTGGTTCCGAAGAAGCCGGACAAACCGATGCCATTTGAGGTCACTGCCGTCGAAAGCGCGGCGTTGGTGACCGGATTAAAGGCTCCGCCAGCAGCGGGAGCGGCTCCAAGCTCTATCCACGATACGCCATCGCACAAAAGCACAGTTTTCTGAGATGCCACATATCGGAGCGTGCCCTCCGCCGAAGCATTGCAGACCGTATAGTCGCCAAGCTGCAAGCCGCTAGACACGGCAACCTTTCCATCGTCTTGGATTTGAATATCAGGCAGGCAATCCTGTGCATCGGCATTCGGGTGACTGCCGCCGTACATCATGCCTTGTGACCCGCAACCCCCGAGCGACGTCAGGCTTGCGTCAAGCGTTGCTCCGAGAGCCGTGATGCTTACGGCATTTGCAGCAGACTCAGCTCTGCGCAGGGCATTTTCGTCCATCAGCATCTTGATTTGTGCATTTCCTTTAGCCCCATCAACGCCACGATTAGGAGTCGCAAAAAACTTGTTTTGTGCATGGGCTAAGCTTGAAATTGAGACGATTGCGGCCACCGCCAGAAAAATAACCGTAATTCTGCGGATATTAAGTACTCGCATTATAATGCCCCCCTAATTTATTCTTGTTACTTATGGGTGCGCTCACAGAGATATTAAATGACACCTCTCTTTTGGAGCATGTCAGGCATCCAAATTTATGTAATTTACCATAATAAATTGCGTTGCCAGCCTCATTTGGTTTCTAGCATGTCAATTGAAGGTAGACATGGAGACTGGCAACAACTTCATTGTAATCATTTTTACATTATATTGCATCCGTCAGCTGAACTATTTTTGTCGATAACGATAAGCCTTTGGTTTCTAGAAATGAAAATTGAAGGTTATAATCATGGATTACTTATCGCAATATGCGCGACTTTTGCGCGTTCTTTTCATCGTTATTCCGTACTGGTCACTTGTGGCGTTGGGCATCAGCCTCCTGGCGTATTATGCTTTCGAAGGTGGGCCGTTGACCTGGTTGCTGATGGCGGCATTCGGGCTGCTTGTCATGGTGCTCGCACTCGGACTCGCGCGCTTGTTCAGCGCAACGCCTTCTGCCTACGGCAAAGCGACCTTCGCAGGATTAGCCGACTTGCGGCAGGCCGGATTGTTCAAACGCGGGCCAATCATCGGCAAGGCAAAGGGGCGGCATCTGCGCTTCGACCAGCCGGGGCATCTGCTTACCTTTGCCCCGACACGATCGGGCAAGGGTGTAGGTGCCGTCATCCCGAACTTACTGGATCACCCCGGTTCTGTCGTCGTGACCGATATCAAGGGCGAGAACCATGCCATCACACGAGCCTACCGGGAAACGCTGGGACAGGTCATCGCCTTCGCGCCCTTCGACCCGACCCTCAGCGGTGACGGCTACAACCCACTCGACTTCATCCGGACCTTCACGCCGAACGAGGTGGACGATGCCCGCATGATTGCAGAGATGCTGGTTGCCCCCGATGGCAAGGAAGCCAATCACTGGGAGCGCGAAGCGCGGACGTTGCTGACCGGCCTGCTGTTGCATGTGGCGCTGGAGCGCAAAGCCCAAGAACGCAACCTGCATCGCGTTCGGGCATTGCTGATGCGGGATCGATCCGGCTTCGAAGCCGTCATCGATGCCATGGCCCAATCCCCGCATATCGTCATCAGCACGATTGGGCGGGGCTTTTCACAGAAAGAGGACAAGGAACGCGGCGCTGTCATCTCAACGGCGCAAAGCCGCCTGGAACCGTTCGATAGCCCGCTGCTTCAGGCGGCGACCAACCACTCGTCATTCAAAATGGAAGATCTGAAGCGGGAGACGCTGTCGCTGTTCATCATCATCCCGCCGGAATATGTCGCCGTCTACCAGCCGGTTCTACGGCTCATGGTGGGCCTTGCCACCGCCGCCATGACACGGGAAGCAAAGCGCCCGAAACATCCGGTGCTGTTCCTGCTCGATGAGTTGCCCGCCCTCGGGCACATGCGACCCATCGAGGACGGTATCGGCTATCTCGCCGGTTATGGCGCGATCCTCTGGCTGTTCGTGCAGGACCTCGACCAGCTGCAGAAGACCTACGTCAAATGGCGCTCGATGATCGCCAACTGTGCGGTCCGGCAGGCGTTCAACGTCCAAGACACGCAAACCGCGGAATTGCTCTCGGGCATGCTTGGTCAGCGCACCGTGCGCACCAGAAGCGGCAGCCGATCAGGGCGGTTCCCATGGCTTTGGATGGCGACAAACTTCAACGAGACCGTGGCTGAAACGGGTCGGCCGCTGCTGTCACCAGCCGAGATCATGCTCCTGCCGGAGAACCAGATGCTGGTTTTCGTGCAGGGCTGCAAACCGATCCTGGCCGAAAAGCTCCGCTACTTTAGCGATCGGTATTTCCGCAAGCGCTTCGACGCGACCGTTTCCAACAATGACGACAGTGCTGATCATGGTGTCAGCGCCGCCGTCCCCCAAATTCAATGAAAGGATTTCATCATGCAGTTTTTCAAAGACACACAGATTTTGCTTCTCAAAACCATCCTCGTATCGGGCGTGCTCGGTGCCTCAACCGCTCATGCGGGAGCCTTGTTCGACGAGTTACCCAGGTGCGACGCACCGATGACGGTCTACCACGTGCGCGACGGACTCCATGCCGCCGGTCCCGTGCCGGTGATCGACATTGTCGATGTTGCAGAGATTGCCGGGCAATCCGATGCACAGCGAAAGTGCCGGGGGACGGCCATAACGGATAGCGATCCGCGTCCCGTAACCTTCGATATCGGCTGGCACGATCCGGTGAACGGCATCCCCTACTTCCGGGGATTGCTCGAAGAGTAACCTCAGTCATCGAACAGATCGAGGTCGAGCCCGAAGGGTCGGCCTCTTTCTTTCGTGCGTTCCCGCTCCAGCTGTCGCTTCCTGTGCATGCGCCATGCTCGCTCCAGCTGCTCTTTCCGGTCATCGGCCAGGTTAGCACGCTTGAGCGCTTTCTCATTCAGCCGCTCCAGCGCGCGGGCACGGGCTACCACCTTGGCAGCCAGGCGCTTGCGGAGCTGGGCGGGGCTGCCTGCGATATTCTGGATGATCTCCAGATCCCGCACGGCGGCCTTGGTGCGGCGGCGGGCCTGCTCGATTTCATGGTGGGCCTGCCCGTGTTTCAGGCGCGCGTCCCGCAGTTTCTGGCGGCGCTGCATGATGGTGCGGAATGACTTCTTGGCCTCCGCCCGATCACGGCTGCGATAATCACCGATCCGCACCCCTTTGACCGCACCCAACAGGAAGGGGTCTTTGCGGATGGCGTCTTCGGCCTCCTTGATGCCCAACTTTACTTCAAGGTCATCCCAACGGGCGCGGGCCTTGTTCGCATCCTTGTAGACCTTGCCCAGGCCTTCGAGGAAACTGGCCTCCCGCTTGGTGATCCAGCCTGCCGCCCGTTCTGCCTGTTTGGCATGCCAGACCTCCTGCTGCTCGGCATAGCGGACGCGGCCCTTGCGGCTGCGATAGGCGGCCTCGATCTGAATCCAGTAGCGATAATCCATGTCGGCCTGGTCGGCACGGCGAACGGCATCGCCTTCGGGCGAGGTGTCGATGTCGCCGGCAAGCATGCCTTCGACGGTGCGGCGCTCTTCCGGCTCCAGGTCACTGGTATCGAGGGCCTGCTGTCCTTCCCGGTCGTCGCGGGCGATCTCGGCCGCGCGGTTCGCCATGAAGTCGTCGAAGCGCTCGGCGAAGCGTTCCTCCAACGTGTTGAACCGCACCCCTTTGCCCATGTCGGAGAGCTTGGCGAAGCGCTCGCCGTCGGACAGGATCAGGCCCTGCCCCTTCCGCTCCATGGTGATGCCCTTCTGGGTCAGACGATGGTTCAATTCGGCCCAGGTCTGGGACTGGTAAAAATCATCCTTCAGGCGGCGGCGCAGATCGGCGATCGCATCCTTGCCGAGGGGAATCAGCGCTTCACGTTCCTCCCGTCTCGTCTTCCAGTATTCCCCGTCGCTAAGCGCGGGCGCGTGGTCATCGACGTCCCGGCCAAGCTGGCGCTCGTATTCCCGATTGCGCAGGATATTGAGCCCATGCTCGCGGGCAAGCTCGTGAACAATCCCCGTCAGCCGCCTGCCGTCCTGATGGCGGTCATAGGCGATGTGCTTCGTCGGGTGGATACGGTTCACCAGAAAATGCATGTGCGGATGCTCGGTGTCCTGATGGGAATAGACCATGAGCTGGTGCTCGATCAGCCCCATCCGCTCGATGACCTGCTGGGCCACCTTGCGCTTCAGCTCCGGCGTCACCTTCCCCGCCGCCGCGTCCTTCGGATCAAAGGTGATCATGAAGTGATAGGCGGGCTGTTTGCAGCGGACGGATTTGGCGGCGGTCGCCTCCATCACGGAAGACGCGGCACGGGCGTTGTCGGTGAAGAGATTGCGCACCTCGACGAATTCCACCCGGTCGGGGCTGAGCCCTTTGATCTCGCCTGCGAGGTAAAGGGCGGATGCCCGGAAGCTCTCCGGCTGTCGGCGTGGAACCTTAAAGCGCATCCCCGCCCCCCTCATCGGGGGACGCATCGGTGTCGGGGTCCTCGTCGATCTGGACGGGCTTTTTGGCGACTGCTTTGTGGAGCGGATCGAGCACCCGGCGCATGATGGTCAGTGTCTCGTCCCGGTCGGCTGGGTCGATCTGCTTGCCCATGTTTGCCCGCCGCGCCATGGCGTTGATCGCATGCCCGATGCCGTTGATGGCCTCGATCTCCCGCTCGATCAGCGGAGCCAGATCGAAGCGGTCGGTGACACGGTTGACCAGCTCGCCGCCGACATAGTTTGCCCAGGGGCCATAGGTCTCGTCGCCGGTCGCCTCGACCAGCTGACCGAGGTTCGTCGCCATTGAAGTCAGCTCGTAAAGCAGCGCGTCCATAACCTTGTCGCGCTGGGGCTTGACCCGTGGCTTGATACCGAGCGCACGGCTCCGGACATAGGTGGCGAAGGGCAGTCCGGCATCGATGGCGTCGCTCTGAATCTTCCGCCATTCGGCCTCGGTCAGGCGGATATAGCAGACCTTGGTGCGACGCTCTTCAGGAGCTTTGGGACGCCGTCCAGCCATGGGGCTATGCCTCCCCTTGTCCTAGCGCCTCGCAGAGCAAGAGGGCTGCGCTTGAGACCCCGCAAGGGGGTCGAATGCCAGGCCTGTTGAACGCACAGAAATACCCGCTGGACGCCCCTCGGGGGCTGTCCGGCAGGGCGGGCCGCAGGCCGCCCGTCAGGTATTTTTGTCGATCAACATCCATCTTGCCTCCCCCCTGTCGTTCAAAAATGCTCCCCCTCTTATGGGGTCGCCCACCAGTGGGTTAAGGATTCAAGATGACAGAACAGGCAATTAGCGCCAATAAACTTCAATAACACACTACGGTTTTCAGGGTGCGATTGCAAGTGTCAACAAAAGCCAACAGCCAGCAACAAAGCGGTGAGAGGTGAGGTTCTACGGGTCTGATGGCGGCGACGGACATGCGAAAGCCCCCGTTCTGGGGGCTGTCAGGTCCTCGTGAAGCGGATGCGCGGAGGGGGCTAGTAGCCCCATTGTGCGAGCATCTCGACGGCTGAATCTGGATGAACATTGATGGAGTGCCAGAAGCGAATTTCGCCGTGGGCACCGTCGAAGGGGGCGCGGTCGTGGGCCTTGGTGAAGGCTCCGAGAACATATTCGACGTATTGCTGACAGGTCATGTCCCGTACGATCTGGATTGAAGTTGGCTGGCTCATGGTCGGTCTCCTCTTGGGGGTTCTTGGGCCGCACCGTGCGGCCTTCGTGGCCAAGAGTGGGCATCGGCGAAACAGCCTTCCGCACCCGGAGGGCCGGAGCGAAGTGGAGGATGGCAAGGGCCGTCTTTCTTGGAGCGCAGCGACCGCGAGGAATGGCCAGGATCGGGGACCCCAAGCGACTTGTCGATTGGGGTGATCGGCCAGGGGAAGAAAGTCGGTTCGCGCCATTGCGGCAGGCGACGCCGATGCCAGATTGGCCCCAGATCGAAGGCCCGCATCGGTGTGGTTCGTCCCCAAGAGGAGACCGGGCATGGGCGTCACAAAGCCAATCGCCGGACTGGCTCTTCAGGCAGAACGTCATGGGGTGAGACCGACGTTCGAGCATGCGGCCTTACGCCGTTGTCCAGGCACGCCGTTCTTCTGCTCGTCAACGCTCAGCCGTCAAGGTCGTCAGGGTTGGGCAGGTATCCTCGACCGCACCAGCGACGGCATTCGAAATACTGCGAGCCCGCCAAAGGGACTCGGCGGCAGTGCATGCACAGGAAGCCCCGCCGGTGTAACGGCGGGGCGCTGCGTCGAAGTGCTGAATGCGGATCAGGCGGCCATGCGCCAGTCCGTGGCGGGCCGTCTCGGGCGGCGGGCTTCCATCAGGGCGATGGCGCAGCCGATCGGGGTCATGCCGATGTCGAAGGCGGTGCTGACGTCCCGATACTGTTCATCGGTTAGATCGGCTTCCGCCTCGATCAGATAGCTGTCCTCCACGGCGATGACGTATTCGTCCCAGCTCATGTCGAAGTGGTTCACAGTATTGCTCAATCGGGTCATGGTCTTTCCTCCTTCCGGTTTGTCCTGGCCGCGACCGCGGCCTTCCATGGGCAACGGAAGGCGGCGGCATAGGCGACCGGACGCACCCCAAGAGGCGCGGAGGGGCAAGGCCCCGACCGGGACTTGAAGTGGGCCGGAACAAAGTGGAGGACGGCGAGGACCGTCTTTCTTGTTTCGCGAGGAAGGTCGAAGACCGGGGAAGAAAGTCGGGCAGCGCCGTTGCGGCGGGAGACGCCGACGCCACGTTTGCCCAATGAGGAAGGCCCGACGGTCACGGCCAGCTGGAAGGATGGAAAGCCCCCGATTGAGCATGCCGGTCACCTTGGCAAGCTGGGCACGTCAGCGGGGTTGCTGGTGGGCAGGACCATAAATCGTGGAAGCCATCGCACCATGAGTGTAGGACGGCATCGCCAACCGAATACGCAGGCAGGAGCGTGACCGTGCGGCTAGCCCGATCCCGCTTTCATCCGAACAAGAACAACAAACGGAGGGGCCATAATGGCAAAATACGACGCAAACTTCGGAGCCAGAAAAACAGAGCGGCGGCGGTTCCGCTTGTTCCTGTTCATCATGCTGCCGCTGCTCGCCGGACTGGGCTATCTGCTTTCGGTCAATCCACCTGATAGGTCAAAGCCCCAAACGCACGAAAAGCAGGTATCCTTCACGGACGCCGTACGAGAAATCTGGGGTGCGATCAGGATGACCTATTCATTGGAGATCGACGAAGACGGAAGGCCCGTGCCCCCTCCGTATGAAAGATAGATAAACCCGACGCTGTTGCCAGCGCCGGGCTTGAACGGATGACCTGTCACTCGGCCTCGTTGAGGGAATACTCGACGGGTTCGACGATGTAGGGACAGTGATCCGTGATGAAGTATCCGAGGGCATCCGCCTTGCGGAAGCCGCTCCCGATGAAAAGGCTGTCATCAGCGCCTGCGATGAGCGTCCAGATGCAGTCAGCATCCGCTTCAGCCAGTGTCTTCAGTTCAGGCTCGGTGGTATTGAAGAGATATCCACCAAAGGGCGCATCCGGATGGTCGCGATGCGGATTAGCCAGCGGTCTGAACGTCTCCCGCCAGACTTCAAACGGAACATCGGATAGTGCGGGAACCGATGGCGTCATGCCGTCCTCGATGTGGCGCAAGGCGGCGGCGTAGCCTTCGGCTCTGCCCTCGGCCCGGTAGCTGTCATCGACATGCTCGTCACCGAAGTTCAGGCTGTGGAAGATCTGCCACATGGTATCGACGCGGGCGTCGAGGTGTTCGGCATGCCCCTTCATGGCGGTGAGCAGCTTGTCGCTGCCGTCCGTCATGGACTGGATAGCGAGTGCATGGCCTGCCGCTATGCCGTCCGCCTCTTTCCATGCGTCCCAGTCATCGGGATCGTCGGTGGCTTCGGCGGCTGCCAGAAGGCGCTCGGCTTCGTCAGTCAGGCGGGCGGTTTCCGCATGCAGTTTGGTCAGTTGGTCGTCGGTCAAAATTATCGTCATGGTCAAAATTCCTTAAGTAAATGTCTTGGGGTTAAGGCCGCCCGCCGTGGTGGCGGGCGGCGTTGGTGTCGTCCTTAGCGGCTCCAGATGAGGGCAAAGCCCTTGTCCTGCTGCTCGACCAGGTTGGCGTAGATCGGAGCGGCGAAGCTCGGGTCGTCCAGCTTGACCGAGATGTACTCGTTGCCGCCCTTGCTGGTGCGGTGCCAGGCCGCGCCGATTTCGACTGCGCCCGCCTTGATGCGGAAGTCCGGGGCGGTGTCGGCGGTTTTCTCGACGCTGCTCACGGTGACCTTGGTGGCCTTCAGGCCAAGGGTCTGGATGGTGCCGGCGAAGCCGTTGTCGGTTTTGGTGAAGGTGCCGATGGTTGCCATGGTGATAGTCTCCTTAGTTTGGTGTCTGGGGGTCGCGCCCTTCGCGACCTTTCCATGGCCAATGTCAGAGACCGTCAAAGACCGGGCCTGCACCCGAAGGGCTGGAACGGAGTGGAGGACGGCAAGCGGGCTGTTTCTTGTCTCGCGCGGAATGCGGCAAAGCCGCAGGGGAAGAAACCGACCGTGCGCCGTTGCAGGCGCGGGCGACGGGCTCAAATGTGGCCATAACAGGAAAGGACGTGACGGGATGCGACCGCACCAAACATATAGGAGCCTCACCATGGCGGCCTCGATCACCGCACCCGACAATCGGCCGCCCGCGCGCAATCTCCGTGGCCTGATTCACCCTGTCGCTGGTGTGAAGCGGCGCAAGAAAACGCCCGCCCTGGCTGAAGGCCAAGACGGGCTGTAATCGGCAATGGTGGCCGTCACCGTAACAGGCGGCAAACGGTCAAAATCTCAGCCGCGGCGCCTCCCGCCGAAGATCACTCCGAACAGCTTGCCCGTCAGCCACAGGACAAGCATCCCGACCGGAATGACGAAAGGTGCACCGAGCAGCACCCAGCCCACGGCGTCGATGTTGCCCGTGACATTGGCAGCGTATGCGGCCACGGCGATGAGAAGAATGGCGGCGATGATGTGCATGGGGAAACCCTCCCAGACCAGAGAAAGAAAAGGCGGTACGGGCTGACTGCCCGCACCGCCCCTGATGCAGTCGGGGGTCAGGCGGCCACTTGCGTGGTGTCGCCCTCGCCCGAGACGGCGGGCGTGGGATCGCCGTCCGTGTCGTCTGCATTGACCTCGTCTGTCTGGGCATCCCCTTCCTGCCATGGCAGGTCGGCACCCTCGATCACGGCAGGGAACCGCATGGCATCGGGAAGCCATGCATTCGCCCGCTTGCGCAGTTCTTCGGGAAGTGTCGCATCGTCCTCGGCGCAGCGCTGGAAGTGACGGGCAAGGGCAGCGGCCAGCTGGCTCTTGCTGTAATCCTTCATCCGCCCAAGTCGGGTTATCGCCCCGCTTTCCTTGGCGATGGCCTCCAACTGGTCTTTGCGGCGGCGGGTCAGGAACGCCTCGTCGGGTGTCCAGTGATCCCGCATCGACACATCCAGATCGGCGGCAACACGGTTGAACAGGCTGTCAGCTGTATCGAGCGCATCCATATTGCCCTGTCCGAAGGTCAGCGCCGTAAACAGCAGATGCAGCTGGTCAAGCTCTCCATCGGAGAAACCCTGCACCACCTCATAAAGGGCGGTCGGGTTCTTGACCTCGGCAAGCAAGGTCTCCCATGCGCCCCGCACGGGTCGGGCGTAGGATTGACGGCGGCAACCCTCCACACTCAAGGCCGTCACCATCTCCTGCGCCTCCCGCTCAAGAGCGGTGTAGCTGGTCGGCTGATTGTCCTCCCCTGCGAAATAGGCAAGGGCGGGATGGGCATCGAGGCGCACCCGTGCCGTCCAGTCAAAGCCGTTCAACAGGCTGATGACGGCCACCTCCTTGGCCTTGCGGGGATTGGCGAGCAGCGCCTCCATCACGGCAAGGCTCTTGTGGGCACTCATCATGCGGATGACAGGCCCTGAATATTCGGGCCGCTCCTTCGGGGCGGTCGGTGCGTCTGCGGTTTCCTCGGCAACAGACGGGGACACGTCACGGCGGACAAGACCTTCTCGCACCTCGACACGGCCTGACGGCTTGAAGTGAATGACCACCCCGCTGTGTTCGTCTTCCTCGGCCTCACGATATTGCCACCACGGGGCATAGCTTTCGGTCAGCACCTCAACAAAGGCGGCGTTTTCCGCATGGTGTTCGGCAAGGGCGGCGACTGCCGCCTCTTGCAGGGTAAAGAACCGCTCAACGTCATCGAAGACGGTATTGTCGTCATCGGCGAACAGGTCGGCGGTGAAAGTGCCCTCGTAGAGTTCCAGCGGAAAAATTGCGAGGGACACGGCGGGCTTCTCGCCCGTCAACAGGCGGCGCAAGTCATCGCCGTCATAGTGATAGCCCTGCTCCAGCCGCTCGATGAGCGTCCGCTGCTGGTCATGGGTGCCAAGGGTCAGCGCCTCGGCGGCGGCAAGGGTAATCTCACCCTCCCGCACAAGGGCCTTGACCTCGTCACAGAGGGAAGCCAACGCCACACGGCGTTTGACGGTCAAGACAGACACCCCTGCTTTGGCGGCGACATCCTCAAGGGATGCGCCCGAACCCAAAAGGGTGGCGAAGGCTTCGGCTTCGTCCATGGGGGCAAGCTGTTCCCGCTGGATGTTCTCGACGGTGGCAAGCCGCAAGGCATCGGCCTCGCTCAAATCGCCCCGCACCTCCACGGGCACGGGAAAATCCTTGGCGATAGCGTTCCGCTCAACCAACAGGGAGAGCGCCCGATAGCGCCGTTCGCCCGAAACAATCTCGAACTTGCGCCCCTTCTTGCGCACCACAAGATTTTGCAACAGGCCATCGGTCAGGATGGATGCGGCCAGTCCTTCAAGGGCGGTGGCATCCATGCTGCGGCGGGGATTACCATCGGCGGCGGTGATTTTGGTTAGCGGTATGGTTTGAATGGTCATGGTTCTATTCCTCATATTGGGTTGATTGCCCCCTGCCCTGACCGTCAGGGCGGGGGCATGGGTCAGGCGACGATGCGCCCCTTGTCGGAAGCCTCGGCGGCATAAGCCGTCAGGCTCTTGGTTGGCTTGAAATGGCGGTCACGCTCGATGGTCAGCCCAGCGGGGCCACGCACGGCGGCAAGCTCCGACAGGCGCACACTCCCCAATTCGGGGCATCCGAAACCAAGGTCACAAAGCCCGAAGGCAATGTCCTCGTCCTCAGGGTCGAGTTCGGACAACAGCCACGTTGCCGCGCCCCATGGGCAGAACAGTTTGACCACGGGCCAGAAGTCACGTGTGTTGCCATCGTCGGCCATGCGTTCGGCATTGGCTTTGCCGTTGGCCAGCATGCGGGCATGCTGGTCGGATAGGAGAAGCGTGCTCATTGGCTTGCCTCCCGTCCGTCATGGTCGGAAAGCCTCATGCTGCTCGTCACCGAGACGAACAGCGGGCGGATGGTGAAATCCTCCCCGTCTCTGTTCACGGCGCAGATAGCGGCGGCGGGCACGCCGTCCGCAAAGCAGCTGAACAGGGCGAAGTTGGAATAATCCCCGCTCGTCAGCGCCTCAAAGGCGCTGCGATGCTCGGGAGTGATATTGGTTTGGCTCATGTCGGTTTGTCCTTCCGTCGAGTTGTTCAAATCTGCGAAGGACACCCACGCCCCGCGCATGAACCTCTGCCCAGCGGCGAGCGACGACGACAAACCAGTGACTGAAGTGAGAAGAGGCGTTCAGGCGGCGAAGCGCCGATATCCGACGGGCTCCAAGAGAGCCGCGCCGCAAAGCGGCGGCATCCGGCCAACACGGGACCCCCGACCTGATCGGGGGGAACGGAGCGGGCAGGCCGGACGGCGACCTTGGGCAAGACCGGCGGGGTCGGCACAAGCTGGACAGAGAGGTTTCAAGCGCGAAGCGCGACCCAACAGATCAACGCCGTCCCGCAGGGACGACCTTATGGGGCGTTGCGGGCACTCCCGCTAGAAAGGGGTGCGCCGAAGACCTCGGGCTGAGGCCAGGGGAAAGGCTTTTCCCCCCGATGAATCCCGTTACACTGGTACACGGTGATCAGTTAGGCCGATTCAAGCTAAGTTCAGGGATAATATGCCAGCCAGAAAACGGGGTAATACGCTCGAAAAATGGGAAATCGCCCTGATCAAGGCGATGTTGAATCGCGGCGGTTACAACGACCAGGACATATTGGCGTATTTCACCCGTCCGACACGTTCGATCAACCATGCGCGTATCGCAGAAATCCGTACTGGGGCAAAGTTCAAGGCCCTCAAGGCGGCGTCCCCGGACGAGCTGGATGATTTTCTGATCAATTGGCCGGATGTGGACGCTGAAACAGGTCTCAGTCTCCGGGGTGACGAGCTGCTGATCAAGGCACGAGAGGCGATGATCGCTGCCGTGCATACCTTCAATGGTGCGGGGCTTACCTTTCGGGCAGAGCTCTTCATCGTCACCAGCATCATCGGCTGGACCTATCTCATCCACGCCTGGTTCCGGCGCGAGGGCATCGACTACCGGTATCGAAACGCCGACGGCACAATCAAGAAAACGAAACAAGGTGCGGACTGTTATTGGGAGTTGGGCAAATGCCTGCGTCATGCGCGCTGCCCGATTGCCGGTGGCGTGGCGAAAAACCTCGACTTCGTCTTGGAGCTTCGGCACGAGATCGAGCATCGGTCAACGAACCGGATCGACGATGCGGTCAGCGCCAAGCTGCAAGCCTGCTGCCTGAATTTCAATGATGCCATCAAGACGTTGTTCGGCTCCCAATATGGATTGGAACGGCGACTACCGATCGCGCTTCAGTTCGTGACCTTCGCTGCTGACCAGCGAGCGGTGCTCAAGAAGGGCACTAATCTGCCGGGACACATTGAGACTTTTATCGATGCTTTTGAGCACGGTTTGACCGAAGCAGAGTACGTGGACCCGGCCTATCGCTATCGGGTCGCATTCGTACCGATTGCCGGAAACCGCGCGTCAAGTGCGGATACGGCAGTCGAGTTCGTCAAGGGCGACTCCGATGAAGGCCAAGAGATCAACCGCGTTCTTCTCAAGGAAGTGGACAAACGCCGATATACGGCCAAACAGGTTTGGGAAATGATGCAAGCTGAAGGCTTCCCGAAGTTCAATCAGCAAGCTCACACGGCACTCTGGAAAGAATTGGACGCCAAGAACCCTGCGCACGGCTATGGCCGCGATGGCGACTACAAGGGCACTTGGGTCTGGTACGATAAATGGATTGAGCGAGTCCGTGCCCACTGTCAGGAGCAAGGCGAACGCTACAAGTGAGGAAGTGAGGCCGCCTAAGCGGCGGCCTCGGTGACGTCGGCGGCTTGCAACCCTGCCAGAAAGACAGCCGCCTTGGCGGCCTCACTGGCGGTGAAGATGCCTTCAGAGCCGTCAACCAATTGTCAGGTAGGCGGCGCCCCACATTAAAGGGCGTTACGGGGTGCAATCCCGTTCGAAGGGGTGACGGAAACCGCCGAAGGCGGTTGCAGGCAGGGGACGGCGTTCCCCTCATTTAATCCTATGCAAAAAACCTAAGTGAGCATCTGATTGTAAACAGCAAACACCTTCTCCGCCCGCTCCAGTGTTTTAAGCACCTCAGCGTTGTCGCCGTCGAGCATTTGTGGATTGCGGATCAACCAATCCGAAGGGCGGTAGTGACTATACTCGGGCATGTCGGCAGGTAGTAGCCGGAAGTAGGCTTCGGCTTGCTTCACCTGACGCGGGGCACCTTCCGCAGCGGCGAGTTTTGCGGCTGTGACGGCATGCTTACCTTTCAGATCGTAGCATCCATTGATAATCTTACAGAAGAGTTCCGGATGCATAAGATCCTCAACATCCGCCTCAGACTGGTCGAGCAATTCAGCGATCGTGTGAAGACGTTCAGCGGCAAGAACTTCGCTTCGGCGCAAACGTTCAATTTTGCCCTTGTCGCCTTGTCCTTGGTCAGAGAGGACGGCCACATTTAGGTGGTTACCATGAAAGAGCGACACAAAGGGTCTCACGTTGTCGATGCCGCCTGCAGGACACATGGTCCATTTGGGATTAAGACCCTGTCTTCCCCGTCGTTCAAGTTCATTTGAGAAGGCTTGCAGATAGAGGATATCCGACGGCCCCTCGACCAACAGGCTATTCTCGCCGACGAAAAGCGATTGCGTAACGGAATAACCAAGCGCCCCTTGCAACGGAAACAAGGTATCCTTGTCCGTACTCATGACATCTTCGGTTATTCTTGTTCCGAGTGATTGCGGGCGGGCAGGCTCTTTCAGGTCAACGACATCCTCGACGACGCGACAGTCAGCCAGCCTCTTGGGCGGGACCATGAAGGGAGAGTGAGTCGAGAAAATAACCTGATGGGTAGGCAGAAGCTTTTCCTCAATGTAGCGAAGCAAGTCTTCCTGAGCTTTTCCGTGCAGCGTTAAGCCTGGCTCATCAAGAAGAATAATCACATTGTCGGTTGTTCGGCGCATCATGGCGAACTGAACCAGGAAAGAGAAAAACCAGACGAAACCTGCACTCCGCTCCGAAAATGGAACGCTTGCCCGATGGAGTTGATTATAAACACGTGCTCGCGCTACAGCGCCTGCGTTAAAGGGGGACTTATCTTGCGGCCTGCCCTCATTCAGCTCAACCTTGACCTCCAGGTATTTATTCTGTGACCAATACTGAAATATCTGGTCGGTAATGTCGGCTGACGCGGCTTCGCACTTGGCGTTCAATTCTTCATATCGTGGAGACTGGTTCAATTCGTCCAAATCGGTTCCGGCGAGCCGCAGGAAGTTCATGAATATCTCATCGCCCGGTTCAATCTTATTATTTTGCTTATCTTGCGCAATTTGCTGTGCCGAAATTTGACCGCTCATCCGGTCATAATGTGATGTATAGAAAAACGTAGGAACCAGGTCAGAAATCAGATCAATGCCACGAAGGTTGATCGACTGATCCCGATAGTCCGAGAACCGCTTGGATAATGCAGCCAGTTTTTCAGATTTTTCCTCATGCCCGGCTATGGCGGCAATCAAAGCTGCTGAAGTTTCTGCCTTTTCGACAACCTTCTTCTCTGCGGCGTTCAAACGCTGGGCTGCAACAGCATTGGCAATTGCTATTTTTGCAGAAATTGGTACCGACCATGATGTGCCTTCTTGGTTGTATCGCTTGCTGATCTTGAATTCGCGGGAAGTGATGGCGTCTTCACCGAATTCATCCGCCAGACGCTCGAAACCCTTATCAGACAGCTGCCACCACGTTTCGACGACGACCGCATCTTCATCGGAATGGCGCTCTTTGTAGCGAGTAGCAAACCGACGAGGATAATCCTCGGTCACGTCAAATTTTGTTTGAGGCCCACCAAAAGGGCGGATGGATTGTAGAGCCGATAGAGTGGCGGTCTTCCCAGCTTCGTTTTTACCGACAAGGCAGCACAGTTCCCCGACGGAAATCTTTCCCGTATCAAGAATCGACTTGAAGTTCTGTATTCTGATATGGGTCAGTTTCATCTCATTGTCCTGCATCTATTACAACTAAAGCAGAGTACAACAAGTAACTGCACTCAACAACAATTTGCCCCTCGGTGTACTCCGCATACTGCATGCCGAGTCCCAAAGATAAGGACTTGCGTGATCAGCGACCGCCAACACGACTCTCGCATGACGTCGGCAGAATGCCCGTAGGACGAATAATCGTAAAGAGGCCGCCTAAGCGGCGGCCTCGGTAACCTCAGTGGCTTGCAGCCCTGCCAGATAGTCGGTTGCCTTAGCAGCGGCACTGGCTGCGGTGAAGATGGCTTTCTTGTCGGCCTTGAGGACCTTCAGCCAGTTGTCGATGTAGGCGGCATGATCGGGACGCGGTTCCAGCGTGATCCCAAGGTCAGCGCAGAGGAAGGCAGCGCCCAGTTCCGCCACGAGCTCTTCGACGGCATAGGCGTCATCGCCGAAGCGCTTGCCAAATTGGCGGTCGCAACGCATGGCGCTGCCGGTCCAATGGGTTAGCTCATGGAGCAAAGTCCCGTAGTAGCTCTCCGTCGCCGTGCTGGTTTCCGTGCCCATGAAGCGCTCGCGCTCCGGCATCTGGATGAAGTCATCCGGGAAGCGGTAGAAGGCGCGGTTGCCGCCGTGGCGAATATCGGCCCCTGTGGCTGCGATGAAGGCTTCGGCCGCATCGTGGATTTGGGCCGGGTCTTTCGGTTCCGGCAAGGGCGGTGCTTCGAACCCGTCCACTTGGTCGGCATTGAAGACGTAGCTGGCGCGGGCCATAAGGCGTTTGCCGTGTTCGGTGTCGCCGTCGTCCTTCTGTTCTTCCACGTCGAATTCTTTGTAGAAGACCACGAGGCTGGATTTCTCGCCCTTGCGGACCTGACAGCCCTTGTTCTGCCATTGGCGATAGGTGCCCCAGGTGCCGGTTGAGAAGCCGCGCGCCTGTGCTGAGGCCCAGAGGCTGACGATGTTGATCCCACGATAGGCGTTGGTGGTGTCGATGTTGACGGGGCGGTTCAAGCCTTGGCCTGAGCGGTGCCAGGGCATCTGCCAGTCACCGGCTCCGGCTTCGATGGCGGCGATGATGGTGTTGGTCACTTGGGTGTAAACGTCTTGGCGTTCGGTCTTCATGGTCTCTCTCCTTGTCTTTGCGGGCCGCGCCCATCGCGGCCGTCCGATGGCGACCGGAAAGGCAGGGGCAAAGACGGGCGGCGCACCCGGAACGGGCCGGAGAGAATCGAAGGACGGAGAGCGGGCTGTTTCTTGCCTCGCGAGGAAGGCTTCAGCCGGGGAAGAAACTGACCGGGAACCGTTGCGCCGCACGGCGTCCCTGCCAGGTCAAGCCAGATATGAGGACGGCTCGTGGGCAGCGGTCAGCGACAAGGGCAAGAGTGGCCAGAAGATCAACCCGTAGACGCGGCCCCAAAACGACAACGACCCCGCGATAGAGGACGGGGCCGTGCTTCAGAGATTGATGCACTGGCGCGCGCATCGAAGACTTATGGACTGCGCCAAAATGCGGCACCTGACAGCCAAAACGCAGGGTACCGACTGCCACGGGGCAAGCAGCCACAAAATCTAGGCAAACGGCGCAAACCGGGCTAGAAATGCCAGATGGAATCCGTATTTGAGGCTGCAAGGGCAATCGTGGATGGTCTTCGGAAAACTGTTCGGACGTGGAGGGAATGAGAAGAAGCCACGTCGGCAGAGCGAGGATGATCATTACCGTGCTTGGCGGCAGAGCCTCGACCCCGAGTGGAACGAGGTTCTCAACATTGTCTTCAGATCGGAAGACGTTGACCGGGTCTTCAAATCGAGCCTTCAGGTAGCTCTCAGCAACAGCGATCTCGATGAGGCCCGCCGCCTGCTCCGCTTGCACATCATGCCGTGCCTGCCGGCGCACATCCGAGACCAGATCAAGCATGCCGGGCAGCATCAATCCTGGGCAAACATCAATGACCTTCAGGCTGCCGGGGCGTCCTTTGCACCCGACAAGGTACCGCCCGATGCCTTGAATCTCGGCTGGGTCGAAACCGGTGACGACGGCATGGTGCAGGTGCGCTTTCAGGGGGAAGGCCACCTGCTGACCGTCGCCCCCACGGGGGCGGGCAAGGGCCGACGGTTCATCCTGCGCAATCTGCTGGACTACGAAGGCCCTGTGGTGGTGTTCGACCCCAAGGGCGAAAACTATAAAGAGACAGCGTGGCGGCGCAGCCTGTATGGCCAGGTGTTCAAGTGGGCTCCGGGGGAAGCCGGTTCCGACTGCTACAATCCCATGGACTTCGTCGAGACACTGGATGATGCGCGGGTACTGGCAGACCTGCTCATTGTGCGTATGAGTGCCGGAGAGTTCTGGGACCAGTCCGCCACCGATCTGCTGACAGGCCTGATCAGCTATGTAAAAGACACCAAGCCACCGGAGCGGCAAAACCTGCGGCAGGTCATCAGTGAGCTGGCCGGGTCGGATGAAGACTTCAATGCCATGTTGGCGACGCTGCGGGCCACCAAGCGGCGGGACAATGTCGAGCTTGCCAATGTGCTCGAACGGCAGTTCGACAAGATGCGCACCTCGATCATGCAAACCCTGCTGACACACCTGGAAGCATGGAAGCTGCCCGAAGTGGTCAGGACCACGTCCACCACAACGCCGGGCTTCTCCATGGCGGATATTGTCGGAAACGACTACAACGGCGCCCAGTTCGCCGCCATGGAAGAACGGGCACCGGGCTGGCAGCACATTGGGGAAAGCGGCCTCGCCAGAGGCGCGGCGGCGTCGGTCTTCATTTCCGTGCAAAGCCACGAAATCCCGACGATGCGTTCCGTTCTCCGGGTAATCCTCGGGCAGATGCTGAACGAGTCGATCAAAGCACGGGCGGCGATCGACAAGGCGATGGCGGATGAAGAGGACCTGCCCAGGCGCTTCCCGCACTGGCCGGTCATGTATCTCTTCGACGAGCTGCCGCAGCTGGGTTACATGCCCTTGATCGAAAACGCCGTGGCGATTGCGCGGGGCTACAATATCCGGCTGTGGTTGTTTACCCAGGATCTGGCCCAGCTGAGCGAGGTCTATCCCAAGTGGCGCAGCATCGTCGCCAACTGCCGCAGCCAGATATACTTCAAGCCCAACGACAAGACGACCGCCGAGGAAATCGCAGACCGACTTGGCCGCCGCAAGGATATCTGGGGCGGCGAGGATTGGGTGGCCTCACCACAACGTCTGATGAGCCGGGAGTTCTGGGAGGATGCCGTCATTTTTCAGGACGGGCTGGCCATACGGGCGCATCTTCACAAACTCTTCGGTGCCGACCAGAGACTTGAAGAGTGGATGGAAGAGCAGAAGGCCGCCTTTGGCGATACGGTTCATCGGGCACCCCCGGCACCCGAACCGCCTGACCTGACCTTCATCGACGAAATAGAGCCTGAGGCGGAAACCGCGCCCGCAATCGCACAACCCTCAATAAAGAAAAGCCCCCTAAAGGGGGGTGCCGACGGTCAGGAAGATACGGAATACAAAGGCGAATACGCCGCCCTTCGGGACAAGGCGAAAGCCAGAAAAGAGAACGAAAAGAACAAGGCTTCTCCAGAGCCCTCAAAAGGGCCGCCTGAGACGCCCGTAGAATCATCCGACGATCCAAAGGGCAGACCTATGCCCCCGACGTTCGACGAATGACCTGAGACGCCGCCTATTGCGTCTCACCCCCTTCATAGCCCCTTGCCAAGGGTGCAACGCAAGCAGGAGTAAGTTGAATGGAAATTCTGAACTGGATATTCAAAGAGAACCTTGGCCTCTCGATCATGATTGTTGTTGGGGCGGTCATCGCCATCAATCTGATCTTCTGGAAAACGAACAAAAAGGCGTTCGACGCCGAGAAAAACAAGCGACGCGACAGGTAGGTTTAGAAGGTCATCAAATAACACCGGTACCGTTTATGCGTGTCGAAACCCGCCTGGGCAGACTTATCCACAGGCGGGCACAGTGGGGCCGTGTTTTTATATGTTTTATATAAGTTTTAATAAGTTTTAGGCGGCGAAACGCACGCGAAAGGCAACGTGAGCGCGGCTTTCCAAAAGTCCCCGGTTCTTAAAGTACGGGTTTGGGTTCCTAATGTACGGCGCAGGGTTCTTAAAGTACGGGTTTGGGTTCCTAATGTACGGGCTATCCACAGGGCGATGTCGGTCGAGATACGCCAACCTACGTGACAAAGAAAAGCCCACCTTATGGGCGGGCGGTTCTTAATGTACGGCACTATTGAATGCAGCGGCCTCTCCAAGCGGTGGCGCCTGTTCAGGGATCGCCGCGCGGTGCGTCATGGTCAGGATGGGTTGTCCATCAACGCCTTTTTCTTCCTTCAGATCATATTCAGGAAGATCGTTGGCTTTTATCAGCTGACGGATTGCCCAAGTGGTTTTCTTGGTAGTTCCGCTGCTACCACTGCGCTCATGAATGATCGCAAAGCTGTACCGTGCCGCCCCGCTACCTGCGGCCTTGCGTGCCAGCCTGTAAACGAAACGGGCAAGTCCACCATCTATCAGAAAGTAGTCAGGGTGTACGGTCAGGATTTCAGGACGCTGATGGTTGACGACACCCTTGTAAATCCAGTCCGGGATTGTGACCGAAACGGCGGCAATGTTCGGCTGGCCTTTCTGGTTGGGGCGCTTTTCGGTATAGCTCAACACACTCCACTCATCGACCAACCGGAAGCCACCTGCGGCCGCCCTTAGTTTGCTCTTTACGCTGTGGTTGTTGATGGTGATGACCGTTGATGACAGGCGTTTAAGCATCCCCTCAACAGCGGCATACTGCTTCCCGCCGTCACCAAGCCTACAGAACTTCAGCACATCGGCCGCATGGGGAGCGAATGTGCGGGAAGGCATCGGCCCACGCCCTGCCTTATGGAGCCGCATCCCCTCCGCGAGATAGGAAACACAGAACAATACAAAATCGTAGTCATAAACGGACGCCATGCCGTGTGCACCTGCCGCCACTTCGACGGTCGCATGCGGCAGCTTGTGGGTAATGATATCAGCCTTGCGCTTGTGCTTCTTACTCAATCGGAACAAGGCTAGGTCCATCAGCGAAAGACTATCCTTGATTGCAATATCCCACAGTCGGGGAACAAAGAAGTCGGGTTGGTTATCGTTGGCCGGTGCCGGGCGCAGTAAGCTCCCGCCGCTTTCTTCCTCGATAAGTGGCTGAGAGGCAATGACGTCACCTAGATTCCGTATTGCCGTCTTCAATTTGTTGTTCGAAGCCCCAGATTGCCTCGGGGACTGAGGATCATGGGAACCGTCAATCAGCGTTTCCGTTATTTCGTTCTTAAATGATTTTTTCATTTATTGTTTGCTTGCTTCAACGTTTTATTTGAAAATATGAAGATAATAATAACAATAAAATTGGTTTTCATCATGACTTTTATTATAGGCGTTGTCTCCCAAAAGGGAGGCGTCGGGAAGAGCACGCTATCCAGGCTCATTGCGCGCGAATATGCCGCCGCCAATTGGAACGTGAAAATTGCGGATCTGGATATTTCACAGGGAACCAGCTTCAATTGGCAGAGCCGACGGCTTGCCAGAGGCATATTACCCGAGATTGCGGTAGAAAGATTTGGGACGGTCGATCAGGCGTTGAAGGTCGCGGGGCACTATAATCTGCTGATTATCGACGCGCCGCCACACAGCACTTCCGGGACACTCCGTGTCGCCAAAGCGTCGAACCTGCTGATTTTGCCCACTGGCCTTGCGTTGGACGATCTGGAACCGACCGTCCTGTTGGCCCATGAACTCGTAAAGAGCGGCGTTCCCAAAGATCGCCTCGTGTTCGTGTTCACCCGCGTAGGGGATAGCGAGGCTGAGCTGCTTGAAGCCCGCAACTACCTCGCTAAAGCTGGGTACGCAGCATTGCAGCACGGCCTGCCTGAGAAGGTGGCCTATCGACGGGCAAATGACGAGGGGAAGGCATTGACGGAGACTCGCTTTGCATCTCTGAACGGTCAAGCTGACCGCCTGGCGCAAGAAATCGTCGATGCTCTCCAGCAAGTCTCTGAACCGGAGGCTGCGTGATATGGCGAAGATCCCCGCACCAAAATTGGTAACCAAGGGCACGCCGCCGCAGGCCGATCAGACGGTTGGAAACCTGGACAAGGCGGAGATGGGCAAGCTGGTGGCGTTGAATTTCACTGTAAGTCCGGATTTTCGGAAGGCGTTCAAATGCTATGCTCTTGACCACGACATCACGATGCTGGAGCTGATGAAGCGCGCCTTCGATGAATACCGGCAGCGGCACCCGTAGTCGTTCTTGCTTGCTTCAACGGAAGCACGTTTCCAAACAAGGTAGGTTCCGCTATGGATAGGTATGACGGTTCGCTGGATCAACGTTCTCGTTGACCGTCGAGTGTGGGGAATCACCTCGATCCTTGTTGAGATTTGTTGCCCGTAGGGGCAGCGGATTGGTGCTGAGTGTGCCAAGAGTGTGCCAAAACAGCAAAAGCCCCGATCCGAAGATCGAGGCTTTTTTGTTTTTTGCTTTAATTTCAGCGGCTTATTTGGTTGCGGGAGTAGGATTTGAACCTACGACCTTCAGGTTATGAGCCTGACGAGCTACCTGGCTGCTCCATCCCGCGTCAGGTTATTATTGATCGTTTTGAGAGTTTTTATGTTTTGGTATTTACTAGGTTTGGCGGTGACCTACTCTCC
>Ga0098070_100143_pt1 | contig 37231 bp, 36 predicted proteins | sample 28_taG_FD_75063 | JGI IMG/M metagenome (GOLD analysis project Ga0098070, IMG submission 75063) | Marine viral communities from Cariaco Basin, Caribbean Sea - 28_WHOI_OMZ | ecosystem: Environmental > Aquatic > Marine > Oceanic | place: Caribbean Sea: Cariaco Basin | collected 2014-11-12
TCCTCCTGCCTTCCCGGTTTCACCCAGTGGCGTGGAGGCCTCTCCGGTCACGGTCGCGGGGGCGGCTGCGCTTGGGGCCGTTTGGGGCCCTGTCACATTCCCTCTTCGCCTGCTTGCGCAGGAACCAACAAAATCCCCTTGCGCTATTGGGGGCTTCCTTGTCAAGACATGGGGCCTAACCGCGCAAGCAGCAGGAGTGGACCCGGTGAGCGAAAAGTCCGAGAACGGCATTTCAGAAGAGGAAGCGGCACGTCACGCCTCCAAAATGGCCAAGAAGAAGGCCGCCCGCGATCGCATGATGGCCAACAAGGATGGTGAAAAGGGGTTGATCATTGTCCACACCGGCCCCGGCAAGGGTAAGTCCAGCTCGGGATTCGGTATGATCATGCGCTGCATCGCCCACAAGATGCCCTGCGCGGTTGTGCAGTTCATCAAGGGCGCCTGGCAGACGGGCGAGCGGACGTTGATCGAAGAGAATTTCAGCAACCTGTGCCAGTTCTACGCCATGGGCGAGGGCTTTACCTGGGAAACGCAGGACAAGGCGCGCGACATCGCGGCGGCCCGCGCTGGATGGGAGAAGGCCAAGGAGATGATCCTCGACGAGAAGAACACAATGGTTTTGCTCGATGAGATCAACATTGCGCTGCGCTATGAATATCTGGATCTTGAGGAGGTGCTTGAGTTCCTGGTGGAGCATAAACCCCCGATGACACATGTTGTGCTCACAGGCCGCAATGCCAAGGACGAGTTGATCGAGATCGCGGATCTTGTGACCGAGATGGGTCAGATCAAGCACCCCTTCCGCGCCGGGATCAAGGCGCAGAAGGGCGTTGAGTTTTAGGGGGTATCAGGTGGCGGCTTTGTCCCGGATGTAGACGTCTACCGCCTCGCGCTGGGCCTCATCCAGGCGCAGGCCCAGCTTGGTGCGCCGCCACAGGAAGTCATCGCCGCAGCGCACCCACTCATTGGCAATCGTCCAATCGAGTTCCCGTTCTGTGATCGTCGCGCCAAAATCCTGTCCCAGATTCTTGGCGCTGTCTGCCTTGCCCAGAACATCCCAGGCCTCGGTGCCATAGGCGCGGATCAGGCGGCGCACGGCATAAGACGACAGGAACGGATAGTCCGCCGCCAGCCGATCCTGCAGTTTCTTTACGTCGGCAACCGGGAAATCACCGCCAGGCAGGGCCACGCCTGCGGTCCAGTCCTGCCCGACACCGGGCAGTGCTTCGGCGATCTTGGCCAGCGCGGCCTCGGCCAGTTTGCGATAGGTGGTGATCTTGCCACCAAAGATATTCAAAAGCGGCGCCGCGCCGTTCTCCAGCGTCAGCACATATTCGCGCGTCGCCGCCGTGGCTGAGCTGGCCCCATCATCATAAAGCGGGCGCACGCCGGAGTAGGTCCATACGATATTCTCGCGCTTGATCGGCTTTTCAAAGTACTGCGAGGCAAATTTGACCAGATACTCCTGCTCCTCTGGCGTGCAGGTCGGGGCAGTTTGCGGATCGGGGTGGTCGGCGTCGGTGGTGCCGATCAGGGTAAAGTCTTCCTCGTAGGGAATTGCGAAAATGATCCGCCCGTCCGTGCCTTGGAAGAAATAGCAGCGGTCGTGATCATAAAGCTTGGGCACCACGATATGGCTGCCGCGCACAAGGCGCACGCCTTCACGGCTGTTTTGGCCAAGCTTCTGGCGCAGCACGTCAGCGACCCAGGGGCCGCCTGCATTGACCAGCATGCGGGCGCGGCGCATGAAGACCTCGTCGGTGGCGCGGTCCTTGAGATGGATAAGCCAGTGATCCTCGGCGCGTTCGGCCACCAGAACCTCGGTGCGTGTCATGATCTCGGCGCCGCGCGCCGCAGCATCGCGGGCGTTCAACACCACAAGGCGCGCATCCTCGACCCAGCAATCAGAGTATTCAAAGGCTGTCTTGAACTTACGCTGCAAGGGCGCGCCTGCTTCGTCCTTGATTAGGTCCAGCTTGCGTGTTCCTGGCAGGATGCCGCGTTTGCCAAGGGTGTCGTAGAGGAACAGGCCGAGACGGATCAGCCAGGCAGGGCGGCGTCCCTTCATCCAGGGCATCACAAGGGTCAGCAGGCGCGAAGTGGGGGTGTCGCTGTCAAACCGCATGTCCTTGTGAAACGGCAGTACAAAACGCATCGGCCATGAGATATGCGGCATCGCCTTGAGCAGCACCTCGCGTTCGATCAGCGCCTCGCGCACAAGGCGGAATTCGAAATACTCCAGATAGCGCAATCCGCCGTGGAACAGCTTGGTCGAGGCCGACGAGGTTGCCGAGGCAAGGTCGTTCATTTCCGCCAGACTGACCGACAGGCCACGCCCAGCCGCATCACGCGCGATACCGCAACCGTTGATGCCGCCGCCGATAATGAAAAGGTCGGTGATGTTCTCATCCATCGTTTTCGCTGCTTTCGTTTTGAGTTTCGCTTTGGCCCGCGACCAGGATGCGTGTTCCGGCCGTGCGGGCTGCCTCGGCGAAGGGGGCAGGGACAGGGGCGTCGGTGATCACGATATCCAGATCCGCCACATCGCAGATCCGTACCGGGGCAGAGCGTTGGAATTTGCTGTGATCGCAGACCAAGATACGGGTGCGGGCGTTCTTGAGGATCGCGCGCGCAACCGAGACTTCGCGTCCATCGTGATCCAATACCGCGCCATCCTCGTCGAGGGCCGAAGCTCCGATCACCGCAAAATCCACCTTGTAGCGCGAGATGAACTCGACCGCGTCCTCGCCGACGATGGCGCCGTCGCTTTGCCGTACTGCGCCGCCGACAAGGACTAGTTCACGACTTTCGCCACCCATCATCATGTTGATAATGTTTATATTATTAGAAATTACCGTCAGGCCGCGATGGCTGGACAGGGCACGCGCCACCTGCTCGGTCGAGGTGCCGATATTGAGCGTGAGTGAACAGTTTTCGGGGATGACCTCGGCTGCCAGGGCGGCCATTGCATGCTTTCCATCGGCATTGAGTCTGCGCCGATCCTCATAGGCGCGGCTTGCGCCTGCACTGATGCGCACTGCACCGCCATGAACGCGCGACAGGGCGCCACGCTCGGACAGATCCCGCAGATCAGCGCGCACGGTCTGAAGTGAGACGCCAAACCGCCGCGCCAGATCATCGACCTCGACACGATCCTGCGCATTCAGTAGCTCGACGATTTCGTTTTGGCGTGTTGTGGCATCCATGAGCTTTCCTTTTCTAAAGCTCAAATAGTGAGTGAATTTCGATTTGTCATCGTTTATTTTCGAGAATGCGCGTTTTGGGCCTTTTGGCGCATTTTTTCCGGCTTTGCGCGCGGGCAGCCACTGGCCCCGCCCCGCCCGGGGGCGAAGACGGGGCTGACTCTGTGCCCGCAAGGGGAGCTTCCGTTTTGGTCAGGCTAGCCTTATCAGGTGGTTGTCCCAAGCAATTGGTGCCTGTGTCAGCGGGATCACGCTGTCGTAGCCGATCTGAACGATCCGGCCGGTCCCCGAACTGGAGATCAGGCCGCCCAATCCCGGAGCCAGACCGCAGACATCCGCCAGACGGTGTTCTGCGCTGATCCTACCGCTATCGGTGTCCATCACCTGCACAAGGCCTCCACGGGGGGAGGTCACGGCAACCTGTCTGCCATTCTCGGAAAAGGCGACTGATCCGCCATAGCCTGCAAGGTTGCGCAGTCGCGGATCGTCCTCTGCCATCAAGCGGGGGGCACTGCCAAACCGGTGCAGCCCGACAATCGGGACATCCGCGCCCTGATCGCCCTGCCACTGCATGGCAAAGGCGACGGTGCCATCGGCGTGCATCGCAAGGTGGCGGATCGAGTTCTTGTGCAACTCCTGCCCGAGTTCGACCTGCTCATCCAAGCTTCCGCCAAAGCTGAGGTAGCTGAGATTGGGCCGCATTGTCGGGATGTTCAGCTTGGCCCGGCCGCTGTCGGGGTGTGTTTCGATGCCGCCATTGGCGACGATGATCCCCGGCCCATCCATGCGCAGCAGCATGTCATGTGGTCCGAGCCCACCCGATGAAATGCTGCCCACGCGCCGGTAGCCGACGGCTGCATCCCACAGACCGATGACGCCGCGCCCGGCTTCAAAGTCATTCTCGGTGGTCATCAGCAGTCCGCCGTCGGGGGTAAAGACACCGTGCCCATAAAAGTGATGGCCCGAGGGGGGGGCAAGCCGGGCCAACCGGGCGCCGCTGCGGCAGTCGATGACATCTGCGAACCGTCCGGGGCGCCGGGCGAAGGCGACTGCTTCTGGACGGCTAGGGTGGGCCGCAGCAGCATGGCCGCGGGCGGGTAGGTCGCGTTGAAACAGGACCTCGCCGGCTTCGGTGAGGCCTGCCAACACGTGGCTGCCATCGGCCGTTTTCCCTGCGGACAGAAATGCTGGTGTTCCCAGATCTGCCCAGCTTGCCGCAGGCGCCATGCCCGCCGCCATAAGACCAGCCAGAAATCCACGTCTTGAAGGCATTTGAGGTTCTTCCCTTCTAGTCGCCGTCCAACGCGTTGAATCCGACCTCGACGCCCAGAGCCGGGCCGAGGTTCAAGCCCACCTTTTCGCGCAGATTGCGGATGTCCTGTTGCAGGGCTTCTATGCGCAGCCGCGATTCTGGTTCACTAACCCCGGCAAAAATCGGATCTTTCAGACGCTGCGCATGGGCGCGGGTTGTGGCAAAGCTGGTGGCGAGCGCATCCTGCAGATCAGGTGTGTCGGCAGAGAGGATGAGCGCAAGATCTTCCAAGGCCTCAAGCGAAAGGATCACATGGTGCAAAGAGCGACCCGATCGATAGGCCTCGGCCCGTTTGGGTCGGGGTTTGTCGTATGTGCCAAGGGGGCGGCCAAGGCGCATGTCGATTAGGATCTGCAGGCCGGTATCCAGTGCCTTGAACAGTTCCTGTTTGATTTCGGCTTCGCTTTGATAGCGTGTGCCGGGCTGCCGCATTTCATTCGCGAAATTCTCGCTCCAGTCTTCGGCTATTGCGGTGCTGGTTGCGGCGATGTCTCTGGCAATGGCACGCGTCAGGTCACAGCGGTAGGCGGCGGTTCCTGTTTGCTGCAGCTTGGCATCGTAGAGCAGGAATTCCAGCGCATAGAATCCGCGCGCCGCGATCGAGACTGTTGCGTAGGCTTCTGGATCATCTACGATCGGATCGTTTGTCCTGACCAGCTGATTGAGCGCCTTAGGGGTTTTGCCGCGGCTGTCGGGCCAGTAGGCCAGCGCAAAGGCGCGGTTTTCGGTTTCGGTGGGGCCGAACCGAAGGTGGCTGACGCGGACCCAGGCGTCAAAAGCTGCACCATAGGCGGTTCGCAATGCTGCTGAATTGGGGTCACAATCGTCAATGGCCGTTTGGTTGAGCGTGGTCGAGGTTTCCGCCAAGGCGTAAAATCCCGGCAGGATGTGCCGGTCAATCGCAATGTCTACCATGTCGGCGCGCAAGAAGGATGGCGCCATGGCAAGCGTGGCAGAGAAGGCCGTGACCAGGATTTGAGACAGGATGCGGCGTGTCATAGGCTCTCCAAAAAGCGGATAAGATCGGCGCGGTCTTCGGGGGGTAGGTCAACCACATGGTCGCGGGCCGGTTGCGCCTCGCCGCCGTGCCAGAGGATCGCCTCCAACAGCGTGCGGGCGCGGCCATCGTGCAGGAAGGTGGCGCGGGGCGAGACCTGCTGGACCAGTCCAATCCCCCAGAGCGGAGCAGTGCGCCACTCGCGGCCCGTTGCGCGGCCTTCGGGGCGGTGATCGGCAAGGCCTTCGCCCATGTCATGCAACAGAAGATCGCTGTAGGGCCAGATCATCTGAAAGCTGTGCTCGGGGCGGTCTTTCAGGCGGTGCGTGACGAATTTCGGCCGGTGGCAGGAGGCGCAGCCTGCGGTGTAGAAAGTCTCTTTGCCGCGCAACACGTCGGGCGCATCCACATCGCGGCGCGCAGGAACGGCCAGGTTGCGGGAATAAAAGGTGACCAGATCCATGTTGGGCTGGTCGATTTCGGTTTCGCGTGCGTCTGCGTCTCCGTGGGGCGCTGTGCGGCAGGCGCTTTGCGCGGGGCTGCAATCGCCCCAGGGCTCGGGGAAAAGCGGCGTGGAAATGCCGATGTCATCGGAAAAGGCGGCAGAGGATTGTTCGTTCACCGTGGGCATTCCCGCCTTGAGGCCAAAGCGCCCCAGCATGATCTGCCGGTACTCCGTCGACCAGACCAGATTGGCGCGGCCCGATATGCCGTCCCCGTCCGTGTCATCGGGATCGGCTGAAGCGAGGATATCGGCGGCCGGGATCGCCTCCAGCAAGCCAAGGCCGATCATGGACGGTGCCACGCGCGGGGAGAGCATTGCCTCCGGGTGCAAGGGGCCATAGCCAAGCTTGGAGGCATTGTAGCTGGGTTTGCGCAACGAAACGGTTTCGCCGCCGTTCAGCGTGACGGGCACTTCCTCGTATTGGATGTCAAGCCGGTACTCTGGAGCGATGCCCGGGGAGGAGAAGTCCTGTAGCTGCCCGCCATAGGTCGGCTCGGGCAGGGTGCCGATGTAGTCCTGTATCGTTTCCAACTCGATCGGCACGGGGCCGGGGATCGAGATGCGCAGGAACATCGAGGCGGAGGTGTAGTCCGGCTCTTCAGGCACATGGCCGCGGCCGTCCTTGATATGGCAGCGCTGGCAGGAGCGGGCGTTGTAGAGCGGGCCAAGGCCGTCCGAGGCGCGGGTGGAGGAGGGCGAGAAGACCCAGATCTTTTTGAACAACCCATTGCCGAGCTTGAACTCCAGCTCCTGCTCGAAGGTGAGGTTGGCGGAGTGCTGGGAAAACGCCTCGTCATCGCGGCGGGCCCGCACGGTGGCGGAGCCTGCGGGCAGGGCTTCATAGGGTTCGGCTGTGGTGAAATCCGTCGCAGGCGCAGTGACCTGCTTTATCCGGTCAGCGTCTTCTTTGCCGCGGGTAATGACATCGAGATGTGGATCGCCGAGGGACAGGTCGCTGAGCTCCAGTGCCCCGGCGGGGGCGGCAAGGCTGGCTACGATCAGGACCGCAGCCAGACAGAGGTTACTCTTCGGCCTCTTCCATCTTGGTGGCGTTGAGTTGTGCATAGTTTTCGGCACCGATCCGGTCGTGCAGCTCGAGCTGGGTTTCGAGGAAATCGATATGACCTTCCTCATCGGCCATCAACTCCTCAAACAATTTCATCGTGACGTAGTCGCCTGCGCTGTCGCACGCTTCGCGGGCTTCTTTGTAAAGCGCGCGTGCACTATGTTCTGCGGCTAGATCGCATTCCAGAGTTTCCTTCGGGGTCTGGCCAATGCGCAGGGGATCCAGTTTTTGCAGGTTCGGGTGGCCGCCTAGGAAGAGGATCCGCTCAATCAGCTTGTCGGCGTGCTCCATCTCTTCGATGCTTTCCTCGCGGCTTTTCTTGGCCATGCTGCCAAGACCCCAGTCGTCCTGCATCCGGTAGTGCAGCCAATACTGGCTGACGGCGGTCAACTCATGGCGCAAGGCCTTGTTGAGATACTCGATGACGGTTGGGTCGCCCTTCATGGCTCGTCTCCTGTCTGTGTGGCGTGCGCAAATTTTGCAGCTGCGCAGGTATTGTGACCATAACATTGCTTCGCATGGTGTCTAGGAAGAGCGGCATGCATCCGCCACAATCGGCGCTTTTGCCCAGGGCGTGATAGATTTTTCCCGGTGTGATTATGGTGTCCGGGTCAGCGGCACGCATCCAGTCGATGGCGGCGTGGATGTCGTGATCGGTGATCTGGGTGCAGTGGCAAACTATCATCTTCGCATTCCGGGCGCTGGTCAAACAGGTGTCCGTGGTCGATGAATCGAATATCTGACAAAAATAGTCGCCAAGCAAGACGCATTCTTGATTTTTTCTGTCATGTTTTCGTGAGGGCATCGCCGGACAACAAAAAGGGGCCGCAAAAAATGCGGCCCAGTCCGGTTTTTATGGATGTTTCCAATCAAAACCGAGGGAAAATTCAGCCACCCAGCGGGATAACGAGGCTAAGGCCCAGCGTGGTGTCCTCAACGCCCGAGTCGTCGGTCTGAGCAAGTGCACCCGACAGCGTCATGCCGTTTTTGAAGTCGTAGTCCGCGGCAATGGAGATCAGGTTGGTGTCGCCTGCGCTGTCGAGATCGCGGCGCGCCAGCGTGCCGGAGATGGTCCACTGACCCACCCCGTAGGCGGCGTTCAACGTGGCAAATGTGGCGTCATCCACAGCACCGCCAAAGTTCGAGAAGGAGGCCGCTTCGGCAAAGATGTCGAGGCCACCCGCAAACGAGTGACCAACGCCAATTACCAAGCCCTGCTCGTCACCCACGTCGCCAGCGCTGGCGCTCAGCTGCCGAGCGCCGATATGAAAGCGGGTGCCTGCGATGCTATGTGCCCACTGGATCGTAAAGTTATCGAGTTCGCCGGTGTTGCCCGCACCGCCCGCCGACGCGCGGTTGCGACCGCGATCTTCGCCCCAGGAGCGGCTGAGCCCGGTGTCGTCGGCAAAGAAAACGCCAAAGGACAGCGTGCCTGCGCCATTCAGCTCCACGTCCCCGAGCACGCCAATCTGTTCGGACAGCTCATAGTCTTCGGCCAGTGTGCTGCCAAAAAAGCCGGCAGCATCGTCCCAGGCGGTGCCAAAGACGGGGTGCAGCTTACCGATCGAAACCGTCGTCGCCTGTCCGATGCCAAAGCTGAGACCGAGTTCCTCGACATAAAGGCCCATGTCTTCAAAGGTTCTGTCGTCACTCGCATCCGTTACGCTTTCGGCGGTCAGTGTCGAAAACAGCGCAACGCCGTTGCGAAAGGAATAGGATCCGGTGGCGGTGACAATCAGATAAGTGTCGCGGATTTCATTCGCGGCGGTGTCCGAGGAGATCACCTGCTCATTGCCGATCTCGATTTCGCCTTCCCAGGTGAATTCCGCATGTGCGGAGGTTGCGCACAGCGCAAAAGGGGCGCCGAAAGCCAGCGCCGCAGCCAGAGTCTTGTTCATGGTTCTGTCCTGATGGGGATGGAAACCGGGCAGCGTCACTGGCTGCTGGAGGCTGGGCTGCCCGGTCAGGATGGTTTATTGGAAGACCGCGCCTGGGTTGTCCAGGGAGTCGGAGCCTTCGAATTCGATATCGCTCAGTTTCAAGGCGGCAACCGCGCGTTCGATCGAGCGGGTCTGCTCGATCAATCCATTCACGCCGCCCATGATCAGCGCTTCACCGGCTGCATTTCCCTGCTCCAGCATCTGGTCATAGGAGAAACCGGCCTCTGCTGCCGTCTTGATCCGACCCAGAGCCAGCATGGTACCGGCCAGCTTGCCGCGCAGTTCCGCATCAAGGTCTGCATCCGAGGCGGCCACTAGATCCGACAGTGAGGCACCTGACACCAGTTCGCCATTCACGCGTATGTATTCGCCCAGATAGACGTTCTGCACGCCTAGTCCGTCATAGTAATGACTGTTGTGGGTGTTGTCCGAGAAACAGTCATGCTCTTCCTCCGGATCGTTCAGCATCAGGCCCAGGCGCATCCGCTCACCAGCCTGTTCACCATATGAGAGCGAGCCCATGCCGGTGAGCATGGCGACAATCCCGGCGCCTTCATCCGACATCAGCTCGGTGCGGGCGTCACCGCCTTCTGCCCATTGCGCCGTCATCCATTCCAGATCCGACACCAGAAGATCGGTCGCCGCCTTGAGGTAGGCACCGCGGCGCTCACAGTTGCCACCGGTGCAAGCCTCGCCTGCGGCATAATCGGTCCAGGGACGGTTGCCCGCGCCGTGATTCGTGCCGTTCAGGTCTTGGCCCCAAAGCAGGAATTCAATGGCGTGATAGCCGGTCGCCACATTTGCCTCGACGCCGTCAGCTTCATGCAGGGTTTCTTCTAGAAGCGCCGGAGTGATGTTGCTGGTGTCGATGATCTTGCCGGAAAGCTCAAATTTCGGGTTGGCGATCACGTTGAGCGCTGCCAACGCGTTCTCATCCGAGGGGCCGCCATAGGACGTGTCCACGTAGTCAATGAGCCCCTCATCTAGAGGCCAGGCATTCACTTTGCCTTCCCAGTCATCGACGATGGCATTGCCGAACCGAAAGACTTCTGACTGTTGGTAGGGAACCCGTGCGGCCAGCCAAGCGGCGCGGGCGGCCTGCAGAGCCTCTGCGGACGGAGCCGAAATCAAAGTTTCTACCGCATCCTGCAGCTTTTCTGCCGTGGTCAGGCTGTCCTCATAAGTGGCCTGAGCGATGTCCGCGTAGGTGGTCAGTACGGCGCCTTTCTGCGGCGCAGTGCCTGCAGCCAATGCCGTGCTGCCCGCCATGGCGAGGCCTGCCAAGGCGGTTCCGGTGCGAAACAGAGACTTCATTAGTTTGATCCTTGTTTTGTCTTGCAAAAGATTTGGGATAGGATGCGTGCAGCTGGCTATCGGGGCGCGATGTCAAAGTGTGGTTACTTGGTCAGGATCAGCTTGCCGGCGCGGGTAATGCGCAGGCTGTAAATCTGACCGTTCAGCAGAATCCGCGCCTGGATACCGCCGCGGGTCAGGTCTTCGGCATGGTAGGTCGGAAAGGCCTCAGTGGTGGCGGTTGCAACCACCGGTTCAGGAGTGATCTGGTTCATGAGGAATGCCCATTCTCGAAATCCGTCCTGTCGAATTCGGCCCTGTCCAGCAGCCACTCTAGGCAAAAACCGCAGAGCGTGCCGGAGCGTGCAAAAACTTCCGGCCAGATCTGAGACAGGCTGTCCTGATCGTCAGGCGGTTGCGCGCGGAAGGTGTGGTTCGGGGCTGGATTCGACATGATGACGCATGTTGGTTGTCTCGGTTTTTTCGGGCTGGCCTGACATGCGCCAGGTTGGCTGGATTGGCCTATACCTGATTTATTTACTCACCTTTGTCAATCTGAGTTTTTTTGTCGGAAATAAAATTTCCGCCCCAACTGTTTTGTTTTGGGCAAATGCCCAGATTTTGGGGAACTGTTTTGGGTGCGTGCACAGTCTTCTGCCGGGCTGAAGGCTGTGGTTTGATCCGCGAGTCGCGCCTGCTCAAAAGAAAAGGCCACCCAAAGGTGGCCATTAGAATTCTGCTTGATGGTTTGGGCCTAGTCGCGCGTGCCGGAGAACCTGGTTTGCCAGTCTTCGCGCTGCTCGTCAGTGATCTTGGCAAAGAGCACCTCCGGCACGGTGAAGCCATGCCCGGCGGGCAGGGCAGACAGCGCTGCCGTCACTTCAGAGGGCCAGCTGTCATCGCTGGTGTTCAATGCCTCCATCAGCTTGGCGCTGGCCTGCGGAATGAAAGGCGCGCTGAGGACGGCGTAGAAGCGGATCAGGTTCAGACCCAGGCGCACCTGCGCGGCGGCGCGCTCGGGGTCTTCCTTGAAGACCGACCAGGGCGCGGCCGACTGCAGGTATTCGTTGCCCGCAACCCAGATCGCGCGCAGCTCCTGCGCCGATTTGCGCACCTCCATCGCCTCCATGTGCTGCTCATAGGCGCGCAGGCGGGTGGTGAGCTCCTCGATCAGGGCGGTTTCCTGTTCGCCGTATGCGCCGCCCGTGGGCACCTCTTCGCCGAACTTGGAACGGCAGAACTTGGTGATGCGGGAGACGAAGTTGCCCAGAACATCGGCAAGATCCTTGTTCACCGATTGCTGGAAATTCTCCCAGGTGAATTCGGAATCGCTGCTTTCGGGCGCATGGCTCAAAAGCCACCAGCGCCAGTAATCGGCGGGCAGGATCTCAAGCGCCTGATCCATGAAGACGCCGCGCCCCTGGCTGGTGGAGAACTGGCCGCCATCGTAGTTGAGGTAGTTGAAGGACTTGAGGTGATCGACCAGCTTCCACGGCTCACCCGAGCCCAGGATGGTTGCCGGGAAGGACAGGGTGTGGAAAGGCACGTTATCCTTGCCCATGAACTGGACGTATTTCACATCTTCCGCGCCCTTGTCGGTGCGCCACCAACGTTCCCAGTCGGCGTCCGTCTTGCCATGGGCATCGGCCCATTCCTTGGCGCAAGCGATATATTCGATGGGGGCGTCGAACCAGACGTAGAAGACCTTGCCTTCCATGCCGGGCCAGTCTTCGTCGCCCTTCTTGACCGGGATCCCCCAGTCCAGATCGCGGGTGATGCCGCGATCCTGCAAGCCGGCGCCATCGTGCAGCCACTTCTTGGCGATTGAGGTCGTCAGAACGGGCCAGTCGGTCTTGCTGTCGATCCAGGCGTCCAGCTGATCTTTCATGGCGGATTGGCACAGGTACAGGTGCTTGGTCTCGCGCACTTCCAGATCGGTGGAGCCGGAAATCGCCGAGCGCGGGTTGATCAGATCGGTGGGATCCAGCTGCTTGGTGCATTCCTCGCACTGGTCGCCGCGCGCCTTCTCGAACCCGCAGTTGGGGCAGGTGCCCTCGATATAGCGGTCGGGCAGGAAGCGGCCATCGGCGTTGGAATAGACCTGCTTTTCCACCACTTCGCGGATCAGACCGGCCTCGGCCAGCTTGCCCGCGAAATGCTGGGTCAGCGCGTGGTTCTGCGGGCTGGAGGAGCGTCCGAAATGATCGAAGCTGAGGCAGAAGCCCTTGGCGATCTCGGCCTGCACCTCGTGCATCTCGGCGCAGTACTCCGCGACCGGCTTGCCTGCTTTGGCGGCGGCCAGCTCAGCCGGGGTGCCGTGTTCGTCGGTGGCACAGAGGAACATCACCTCATTACCGCGCCCGCGCTGATAGCGCGCGTAAAGGTCTGCAGGCAGCTGGCTGCCCACGAGGTTGCCCAGATGTTTGATCCCGTTGATGTAAGGGATCGCCGAGGTAATCAGAATGCGTTCCATACCATCCATCCACATGTCGCTTTGCCAGACCGTCTAACGCATGGCGGGGGCGGCGGGAACCCCGCCTGTGTCTTTCCTTGGAAAACCCGTCATTCAATCCAGGTCCGAGTTTTTCTTGAGTATCAATGCGCTCCCGGTCATCGTGCCCTTAGGTTGTAAGGGCATGGGGTTTGAAATGGGCGAAATGCCTCCCCATATTCATTGTATACGATCGCATACTTACTCAAATCTGAGTTGAGAGGTTCTTTTCACTGATGCTGCAATTCCTGCTTGAGGGCGCTTTTGCCCCCTTTACTCTGGCGCTTGCGCTGCTGACCGGCCTGATGGTGCTGGAACTGGTGGCGCTGCTATTGGGGGGCAGCTTGATCGGCTCTGATGGCGATGCGGACTTGGATCTCGATGCGGGAGAGGTCGGGGAGTTCGATCTTGACCTCGATGGCGTGGATCTTGGCGAGGTTGAGGGCATTGACGCCGCCGATCTGGATCTGCCGGATGCGGATCTGGATCTGGAGCTTGGCCCGGATACGCCAGTTGACGCAGGTGTTTCGGCACCGGCGGACTTGGCTGGTTGGCTGGGGCTGGGCCGCATGCCGATGGTGATCTGGCTCGGCGCTGTATTGCTGGGCTTTGGCCTGTCGGGCATGTGCCTGCAGGTAGCTTTGTCTTCGACCCTGGGGCTGACGGCTCCCGCTTGGGTCGCGGCCATTCCCGCAGGCGGTTTTGCCTTCTGGTTCGCGCGGGTTTTTGGCGCGGGTTTTGCACGGCTCCTGCCCCAGACAGAAACCGAGGTACTGTCAGAGCGCAATCTGGGACGTCGCCGCGGCACCGTCACCCAAGGCACCGCCGCCACGGGCCGCCCGGCCGAAGTGCGCGTCATCGATGGCTACGGCAATGCCCACTACCTGCGCGCCGAACCCTTGAAAGAGGGGGAGACCATCGCCCAGGGCACCGAAGTTCTGGTGATCCGGGATCGGCGCAAAGGGAGTTACGTGCTTGTTGCCGTCTCCGAATAAGCTTGACGATAAAATTCTAACTTTTGTCCCAAAGGGAGGTTTCTCAATGGAGTTTGAGTTTCTGCTGATTGTTGTTGTGAGTGTTCTGGTTTTTCTCGCCCTGTTCGGGCTTGTTCTGGGTCGTCTCTACCGGCGTTCCACACGCGAAATCAGCCTTGTGAAAACAGGGGCTGGCGGCAAGAAGGTGATCATGGACGGCGGCACGATCATTGTGCCGCTGCTGCATGAGGTCAGCCCGGTCAACATGAAGACCCTGCGCCTTGAGGTGAAGCGCGACGGCGAGGCGGCGCTGATCACCCAGGACCGGATGCGCGTCGATGTGGGCGTGGAATTCTATGTCTCGGTCATGGCCACCGCCGAAGGGATTGCCCGCGCGGCCCAGCCCCTTGGCAGCCGCACCTTCGATGTGGAGCAGCTGCGCGAGATGATCGAAGGCAAGCTGATCGATGGTCTGCGTGCTGTTGCAGCGCAGATGACCATGGACGGGCTGCATGAGAACCGTGCCGACTTTGTGCAGGAGGTGCAGAATGCGGTTTCCGAAGACCTGCTTAAGAACGGCCTGTCGCTGGAATCCGTCTCTTTGACGGCGCTGGACCAGACCCCGTTTGAAGCGCTCGATGAAAACAACGCCTTTAACGCGGTGGGTATGCGCAGGCTGGCCGAGGTGATTGCGGTCTCGAAAAAGGAACGCGCCCAGATCGACGCGGAGGCGGACGTTGCCGTGCGCCGCGCCGCGATGGAGGCCGAGCGTCAGAAGCTGTTGATCGAGCAGGACGAGGAACAGGCCCGGATCGAGCAGAAGCAAAAGGTCGAAACCATGCGCGTGGCACAAGAGGCGGAAATCGCTGCTCGCACCGAGGACAGCGTGCGCGAAACCGAACGGGCACGGATTGCGCGGGAAGAGGCCATCCGCGCCGCCGACATCGAACGCGAGCGCAAGATCCGCGAGGCCGAAATCTCCAAGGAGCGCGAGCTGGAGGTGGCCGAACAGGAACGCCAGATCATCATCGCACAGAAATCCGAAGAGGAAAGCCGCGCCCGGGCCTCGGCCGATCTGGCCCGCGCCGAAGCCACCAAGGCAACCGAAGCGGTGGCAACCGCCCGTCAGGTCGCCGAGGCCGAGCGTCAGAAACAGATCGTCCTGATCGAAGCGACGCGGGAAGCGGAACGTCAGGCCACTGGAATTCGCCTTGCTGCCCAGGCGGAAAAGGAAGCTGCCGCCGACCGCGCCGAGGCCCGCCGCGAAGAGGCGCAGGCCGAGGCAGACGCGCTCAACATCCGCGCCGAGGCCAAGAAGAACGACATGCTGGCCGAGGCCGAAGGTAAGCGCGCCATCGTTGAAGCGGACAATGTCCTCTCGGACGCGCAAATCCGCTTCAAGGTGGATCTGGCCCGGATCGAAGCGATGCCCTCTATCGTGGCCGAAATGGTCAAACCTGCGGAGAAGATCGACTCGATCAAGATCCACCAGGTGGGCGGCATGGGCGCTGGCGCGGGTGGTGCTGGCTCTGTTGCGGCCTCTGCGGGCGGCGGCGACAAACCTGTCGTGAACCAGGCGCTGGATTCCATCATGGGCATGGCGGTTCAGATGCCCGCGCTCAAAAAGCTGGGCGAAGAACTGGGCCTGTCGATGGAGGACGGCGTGGCCGGGATCACCAGTGGTGCCTTGGGCGTCTCTCGCGAACCTGCCGGTGGCGCGATCGAAGGCGAAGCCGCGGTGTCGGAAGCGGCGGACACTGTCGGGGCAGACGAGGTCGAGACAGGTAAGGCGTAAGCCAATTCCAGAATGAGCAAAGGGCCGGTTGTCTCCGGCCCTTTTTTTGTCGTTGCCCGTTACCGGTTTTCCCGCTCCCCTTTGGTGAGGCGCCCAATGGTAAAGGAGGTGCGCGGCGCGTAGACGTAGTTGGTGCGCTCGTCGGGTGTTGGGCGCGAGCGCATGCGGGACAGGCCGAAGACGATCAGGGCCAGATGGCCAAGCGCGATAAAGGCGAACAGGGCTTTGGGGCCGAAACTTCCGATCAAAACCGATGAGATATAGGGGGCCGCAATCGCGCCAAGCGCATAAAAGAACATGAGGGCAGCGGCCAGCTCGACCCGTTCATCGGATGTGGCAAAGTCGTTGGCATGGGCCGAGGAGACGGAGAACACCGGAAATGCGGAGAGGCCGAAGAGGCCGGCCATCAGCATGGTGGCTTCGGTGCTATGGCCTGAGATCATGATGGTCAGGCCGCAGGACAGGATGGCGGCGGCCGAGAGCCAGATCAGCACCCAGCGGCGGTCGAATTTGTCCGCAAGCCAGCCCACCGGGTATTGCGCCAGCGCTCCGCCCAGCACGAATGCAGCCAGAAAAAAGGCGACCTGGTTCAGCTCAAGGCCCACTTCGGTGCCATAGATCGGCCCGACCATGCGAAAGGATGCAGCCCCAATGGCTGCCACGATCACACCGACGACCGCCAGCGGTGAGCAGCGCCAAGCAAGCCCAGGCCGCAGGCGAGGGGCGGCAGGTGTGGCTGGTTGGCTGGCTCGGGTCAGGGTCAGTGGCAAAAGCGCAGCGCAGCACAAAAGGGCCAGGAGGTTGTAGGACACATAAGAGGCGGGTGGCAGCACCGCGATCATCAGTTGCGCAGCCAGCGATGCGATAAGGTCGGCCAGCCGGTAGGTGCCCATGGTCCGCCCGCGGTTTCCATTGGTGACCTTGGCGTTCATCCAGGCTTCGATCACTGTGTAGCAGCCGGCCACCGAAAGCCCCGAGGCAATGCGCATGGCGGCCCAGGCCAAGGGCGCTTCGGTCAGGGTGTGGCCGATCAGCCCCATGGCGCCCAGGGCGGTGCAGACGGCAAAGGCGCGCGAATGTCCGACCGTGCCCATCAGGCGCGGTGCCCACCAGCAGCCGATGAAGAAGCCAAGAAAATGCGCTGAGCCGAGAAGACCGATCTCTTCTTTGCTGAACCCAAGCGTAAGTCCCGAGATGGCATCAAGGGGCCCCACGCCGCCTGCAGAGAGTTGGAGGAGAATGACGGATAAAAAGAGGGCAGCAAAGGACAGGATCAGGCGCATGACAGGGCGGACTGTGACGCCAATTTCAAAGCATGCCTAGTGGTTTGCGCCATGTTTGGTCGTATTCGTATAACGCATCCGATTTTTTCTGCCAGTTGGGTACTCCCGCGCAGCGGCGATCCTCTTGCGAGGCCCTTCGCCTCTTGGGTCCAATTCGGTCAGGGCTGTAGAGGCGCAGCGGGTGCATCTCGCAGATGCGGGGGGCGCACCACCCAGTTTGGAGGTGCAGCATGTGCCGTGACCTGAGACATGCCATCCACAGCTGTCTCGATTAGCGGAGCGCGCGGCGCGGGCTGCGTGATGTGCCAGCGACGCGGAGGCTGGGCGCGAGCCCGCAGTCGCTCCAGCTGCCAGCAGCGATGACGCCCCTGATGGGCAGGCTGCATGGACCAGCGGCTTTCGATACCTTGCGCGCCACCGTCACCGGGTGTCAGCAAAAGGCCCAGAGGTGGTAGCCCGTCCGGGGCTGCCGTGGCGGCGGCTGCTGCGGCCAGATGCAGGCGGCGGACGGGTGTGATGGCCGGGGGGGTAGTAAGCTCTGCCACCACCAGCGATGCCCCGCCGCAGCGCAGGGCTTCCTCCATGACCCAGAGGATATCGTCCTGCCGGGAAGGGGTGATCCACAGAAAGCGGGCCGGATCCGCAAAGTCAAAGATCCCGTCCGGGTTCAGATGAGCGTGTTCCTGCGGTGTGGAAATCCACACCACGGGTCCTTGTATCGCGCCTGCGATCCACAGGGCAAAACTGCACCGCGCCCGCCCGCAGGCCTCATGGGCGCGTCCCCGCAGCAGGGAGGCGGTCTTCAGCAAGGGCAGGCTGGCTTGCCGGTGCCGATGGGGCGGCGCGGACAAAGCCTGGCTGGCCGCCAGAAGGCGGGAGGCACTGGGGTGAATCGACATGATGAAAAACTATCATGTTCGCATTTTGTTCTCAATGGTACTTGAGTGTTCCTTGGGGTGGGCAGCTGTTCCCTGATCGGCTCTGCTGCCCAGTCCGAAATGCAAATTAGCTGTCGCGGGGCACCACCGGGCCGCCCTCTTCGACCCATTTGGTAAAGCCGCCCTCCAAATGCAGAACCGGGGACAGTCCCATCTCCATGGCAACGCGGGCGCTGAGCGCCGATCGCCAGGCGCTGGCGCAGTAGAAGACATAGGCCTTGTCCTGATTGAAGACGGGTTTGTGGTAGGGGCTTTCGGGATCGATCCAGAATTCCAGCATGCCCCGCGGGCAGGAAAACGCACCGGGGATCATGCCAGAGCGTTGCAGTTCTCGGATGTCGCGCAGGTCAACGAAGACATAGCCTTCGTCCTGAGCCTTTTCCTTGGCCTCGTCGATAGACATGGTGTCGACCATGGAATTGGCTTCGGCGAGCAAGGCTTTTATTCCTTTGATGATGGTCTGCGGCATGAGGCTCTCCCTTGTCAGCTCCGCTGGAGGCTCTTTCATTTTGTCTGCCGGGGCAAGAGCGGGATCCGGCGGGGGGGCTACGCCGCAACGAAAAGCCCCGGCCTTCTGAGAGGGCCGGGGCGGTAAGGCGATGGTTCAGGGTGCTTAGGCTGGCGTCACCATTTTACGGGGGACAAGGCGCAGCCGCTTTGCATCCAGGCGTCCAAACCACCTTCCAGATGACGGACTTCAGGCAGACCCATGTCGAGAGCGGCCTTGGCTGCCAGGGCCGAACGCCAGCCGTTATCGCAGTAGAAGACGAACAGTTTCTCGCTTCCAAAGACTTCTTTGTAATAGGGGCTTTCGGGGTCGATCCAGAATTCCAGCATGCCGCGGGGGCACGAAAATGCACCAGGAATGACACCAGTCCGGTAGAGCTCACGGATGTCACGCAGGTCCACGAATTGCGTGTGGCTCTGGCTCAGCAGTACCTGCGCTTCCTCTATGTTGACGTGCTGGACCACAGCGTTAGATTCGGCGACAAGGTCTTTGAAACTCTTCTTTGTGGTGAATGTCATAACGGGCTCCTTCAGGGCTGTTGGTTCAGGTTTCTGTGTCCTTAAGCGTGTCCTTTCTACGACTTCGGTTCGGGACTCTGCTTTCACGTTAGCGCCACCATCATGGCCGTAATCACGGAACTGAGTAAAGAACACGGGCGCATAGGGTTGCACTCCTTTGGGTCAGGAGTAGTTTCTTTTGAAACGTTTCAGATAAGGGCTGCGCGATATGAAAATGAACCCTTTGGGCCGCACCGGTATGATGGTGTCCGAACTGTGCCTTGGCACAATGACCTTTGGCACCCAGACCAGCGAGGTCGAGGCCCATGCCCAGATCGACATGGCGCTGGCGGCGGGCGTGAATTTTGTCGACACAGCCGAAATGTATCCGGTGAATCCAGTCAGCAAGGACACGGTGGGCGACAGCGAGGCGATCATCGGCAACTGGAACGCAAAGACCGGGCGGCGCGGCGATTACATTCTGGCTACCAAACACTCGGGCGAGGGATTGGCGGCGGTGCGCGACGGGGAGCCGATCTCGTCAAAGACCATCGCGCCGACGATCGAAGGATCGCTGAAGCGTCTGAAGACCGACTACATCGATCTTTATCAGTTCCATTGGCCTAACCGGGGCAGTTACATGTTCCGCAAGAACTGGACCTATGATCCCTCCGGGCAAAACCGGGAGGAGACCTTGGCGAATATGGAGGACTGCCATGAGGCGCTGCAGGCACAGGTGGACAAGGGCAATATCCGCGCCTTTGGCCTCAGCAACGAAAGTGCCTGGGGCACCGCGCAATGGCTTCGTCTCTCCGAGGAGAAGGGTTATCCGCGGGTGGCCTCGATCCAGAACGAATACTCGCTCCTGTGCCGGATGTATGACACGGATCTTGCGGAACTGAGCGTGAATGAGGACGTGGGCCTCATGGCCTTTTCACCGCTGGGGACGGGGCTGTTGACAGGAAAATACCAGAATGGCTCAGTGCCTGAGGGATCACGCAAGACGCTGAACCCGGAGCTGGGGGGGCGTCATTCGCCGCGCGTCTATGCCGCTGTGGACGCTTACCTTGAGATTGCGCGCAAGCATGGGCTGGATCCCGTGCATATGGCGCTGGCCTGGTGCCGCACACGTCCGTTCATGGCTTCGGCCATCTTTGGTGCGACAACTGTGCCCCAGCTGGAGCATGCGCTTAAATCGGTAGAGGTCACGTTGAGCGAGGAGGTGCTGCGCGAGATCAATGCGGCCCATCGCGCCCACCCGATGCCCTACTGACGCACCCGAAGAAATTACGGAGTGCTGCCGTGCCCGCAGGTGCATCGGCTGTTGCCGATACCCCTTGGCGGCCTTGGGCCAGGCTCGGCGCATGTGCGCCGAGCCTGGCCCAAGGGGATGAAGCACATTTCATATGTGCAAAAGCCGCGCGGGAGCGCAGCCGATGTTTTGTAAGGGATCCGGAGATAGGTAGATCACGCCTGTTCAATGGGTGATCGGACGATGGTTCTCTGCGTCTGATCCATGCGCGGTATAGCTGGCCGATTGCGCGTCATTGCGCGCCATACGCAAATCGCGGGCCGAGGTGCCATGGGCGAGCCGAAACGCACGGGCAAAGCTTGACTGCGAAGTGAAGCCTGTCGCCATAGCCACATCCATCAGCGGCAGGTCGGTATCCGTCACCAGCCGCCGGGCTTCGGCCAAGCGCAACTGCAGGTAGTGATCCTGCGGTGTGGTGTTCAGGCGCAGGCGGAACTGCTGCTGGAGACTGCGGGGGCTAGTGCCCAAGGTCTCGGCAATTTGGGACAGCGGCATGGGATCGTCCAGCGCGGCCTCCATCAGCGCGTTGGCCTTGGCGGTCAGCGCGTTGTGCTTGTGTCCGCCAAGACGGCTTTGCGGGCGTGGCGTGCTGGTCGGGCCATCGTAGAGGAACAACCCGGCCACGCGGGCGGCGAACCCGGCGCCGTGGCGCGCGCTGATGATATGCAGCATCATTTCGATCGCCGGGGTTGCACCACCCGAGGTTAGGCGCCCGTCAGAGACAGTGAACCGGTCGCTGCGGCAATCCACATCGGGGAAGCGGGCCGAGAAATTCTCCAGATCCTCCCAATGGGTGGTCGCGGGGTGATCGTTCAGAAGGCCCGCCTCGGCCATCAACCAGGGGCCGCCGTCGATGCCCGCAATGGTGGCGCCGGTGCCCGCGATACGGCGCAGCCCCGCCAGCAGGCTGGGGGTTGCGTGGCGTGCCAGCTGGAACCCCGCCACAACAATCAGCAGATCACAGCCCTCCAGCCGTGACAGCGGCGTCGTCGGCACCGTCAACCCGCTGGTCAACATCGGCGCCTCATCCGTCGCGCTGATATAATCCCAGTCAAAGGCGCAGCGCCCCGCAAGCCGGTTGGCCGCCCGCATCGGATCGACCGCCGCCGCAAAGGAGAGAGTGTTGCATTCGTCCAGCACCAGGACCGCGCATTTCAGCGGGCGATGCTCGGGTTGCAGGATGTTTTTCGCGGATTTCATCAAGTGGGATTCGCTTTGCGTCAACTGTTCTGATCAAGGCTGAGGCACAGTAGGCGGCAAAGCAAACAGGAATCTGGGGAGGAGCCTGGGGATAACCCACGGCAAAACCCTGTACATCGAGGGGAAAACAAAAACATGCCTCTGACCATGAACCGCGACGTCTTCATCACCTGCGCCGTCACAGGATCTGGCGGCACCCAGGACCGCAGCCCGCATGTACCTCGTTCGCCCAAACAGATCGCCGAAAGCGCCATCGCGGCGGCCAAGGCAGGCGCTGCGGTTGTGCACTGCCATGTGCGCGATCCCGAAACCGGCGCGCCCAGCCGCGATCTGGGTCTTTACCGCGAAGTCACCGACCGCATCCGCGACAGCGACACCGATGTGGTGCTGAACCTGACCGCAGGTATGGGCGGCGATATCGTCTTTGGTGACGTGGAAAATCCGCTGCCCGTGAAAGACGCTGGCACCGATATGATCGGCGCCACCGAACGCATGGCCCATGTGGCCGAGTGCCTGCCGGAAATCTGCACGCTCGACTGCGGCACCATGAACTTTGCCGAGGCCGACTACGTGATGACCAACACCCCCGGCATGCTGCGCGCCATGGGGCAGATGATGACAGATCTGGGGGTGAAGCCCGAGATCGAAGCCTTTGACACCGGCCATCTTTGGTTCGCCAAGCAGCTGGTGGCTGAAGGTATCCTGACCAGCCCCGCCCTGGTGCAGCTCTGCATGGGGGTGCCCTGGGGCGCGCCCAATGACCTCAACACCTTCATGGCGATGGTGAATAACGTGCCTGCCGATTGGGACTGGTCGGCCTTCTCGCTCGGGCGTGATCAGATGGCCTATGTGGCGGCCTCGGTCCTGGCGGGCGGCAATGTGCGCGTGGGGCTGGAGGATAACCTCTGGCTGGAGAAGGGCGTTCTGGCCGAGAACTGGCAGCTGGTGGAGCGCGCCAATACCGTGGTCTCCAACATGGGGGCGCGGGTGATCACCCCGGCTGAAGTGCGCGAGAAACTCGGTCTGGTGAAGCGCGCGCCGGTGGCGAAGTAAATGGCGACACAAGACCAATTTGGGGCTGCATCGGTCCGCAGGGGGCTCAAACCCGTGCTGGGCTGCATCGGGCTGTCTTTTCTACTGGCTTGTGAGGATGTGACGCCGCCAAATGTTGACACCAGCACCGCAGAAGCGGATCACGCGCTCAATTGGACCTGTGAAGAACTGGCTGAAGACTATCGTGCGGATCGAGCGCGCCATCCTGACCTGTGTGAAGGCTATGACGCCGATGGCTGGCCAGTAGAGGGTGCAGAGGTGAAGCTGCCTGCAATGTGGAGAAACAAAAAATGAAAACAGCAGCAATCATTGGCGGCGGCGTGATCGGCGGCGGCTGGGCCGCGCGGTTCCTTTTGAACGGATGGAACGTGCGGGTCTTTGACCCCGATCCCGAAGCCGAGCGCAAGATAGCCGCAGTGCTGGAAAACGCCCGCCGTGCCCTGCCGGGACTGGGCAATGTGGCGCTGCCTGACGAAGGCGCGCTGTCTTTCCACCCGACCATTGCCGAGGCCGTGGCGGGTGCCTCTTGGGTACAGGAAAGCGTGCCGGAACGCCTGGATCTGAAGCAGAAGGTCTACGCCGAGCTGCAAGAACACGTGGCGCGCGGCGCGGTGATCGGGTCTTCGACCTCGGGCTACAAGCCGTCGCAATTGCAGGACGGTTTCACGAATGCTGCGCAGATCGTCGTCGCGCATCCGTTCAACCCGGTCTACCTGCTGCCGCTGGTCGAAGTGGTTACCACCGAGGCGAACAGCCCCGAGGTGATCAAGAAGGCCAAGGAGATCATCTCCGGCATTGGCATGTATCCCCTGCATCTGAAAAAGGAAATCGACGCCCATGTGGCGGATCGCTTCCTTGAGGCGGTCTGGCGCGAGGCGCTGTGGCTGGTCAAGGACGGCATCGCCACGACGGAAGAGATCGACAACGCGATCCGCTACGGGTTCGGCATCCGCTGGGCGCAGATGGGCCTCTTTGAGACTTACCGCGTGGCTGGCGGTGAAGCGGGCATGAAGCATTTCCTGGCGCAGTTCGGCCCCTGCCTCAGCTGGCCCTGGACCAAGCTGATGGATGTGCCGGAATACAACGACGAGCTGGTCGATCTGATCGCCGGTCAGTCCGACGCGCAGTCGGGCAAATATTCGATCCGCGAGCTGGAGCGGATCCGCGATGACAACCTTGTCGGCATGATGCGGGCGCTGGGCAATACCAACTGGGGCGCGGGCGCGCTTCAGAACGCCCATGACAAGGCGCGCGAAGGAACGATGGGTCTGGCCAGCACCATGGCCGATATCACGGATCCTTCCCAGCCGGTGCTGACGCTCAACCGCGTGGTGCCGCTCGATTGGACCGATTACAACGGCCACATGACCGAAAGCCGCTACCTGGATGCCTTTGCCCAGTCCACCGACCGGCTGATGGCGATCATCGGCTGTGATGCGGACTACATCGCCTCGGGCGGCAGCTTCTTTACTGCTGAAACCCATATCCGCCACATTGACGAAGTTCATGCTGGCCATCCGATTCAGGTCAGAACGCGGGTCATTCTGGGGGAGGGCAAGAAGATGCACCTCTGGCACGAAATGTACGAAGGGGACCGGCTCTTGGCGACGGGGGAGCATATGCTGCTCCATGTGGACCTGACGACGCGCCGCTCGGCTCCGCCCGCACCGCATCTTGCGGAAAACCTTGCCACCTTGGCACGGGCCCATGCGGATCTGCCCGCACCCGAAGGGCTGGGCCGCTCTATCGGCGCACCGCGTTAGAGGCGCGCCGTGCGGGTTCTGATCACGGCGGGCGCTTCTGGCATCGGGCGCGCCATGGGCGAGGCGTTTGATGTGGCGGGCGCCGAGGTCTGGGTTACCGATCTGGACGCGGCGGCGCTGAAAGATTTGCCAGAGAACTGGCACGCCCGACAGGCCAATGCAGCCGACGAGGCCCAGATGTGCGCGGTCTTTGATGAGATCGCGGCGGCTGGTGGGCTGGATGTGCTCTGCGCCAATGCAGGGATCGCGGGGCCAACCGCACAGGTCGAGGACATCGACCTTGAGGACTTGCGCGCTTGCGTCAGCGTCAATCTGGAGGGCGCCTTTCTGGCGGCGAAATACGCGACGCCCCTGATGAAATCGGCGGGGCGGGGGGCGATTATACTGACCTCCTCAACCGCCGGGATCTATGGTTATCCCAACCGCGCGCCCTATGCGGCTGCGAAATGGGCCGTCATCGGGCTGATGAAGACTCTGGCGATGGAGCTGGGACCGCACGGTATCCGCGCCAATGCGATCTGTCCCGGCGCAGTCGAAGGGCCGCGGATGGAGGGCGTTCTGAAGCGGGAGGCCGAGCTCAAGGGGATGAGCCGCGATGCGGTTTATCAGGGCTATGCGGCGGGCACCTCCATGCGCTCCTGGGTCAGGGCCGAGGATGTGGCCAATATGGCGGTGTTCCTGGGATCTGATGCGGCGCGGCTGGTATCCGGACAAGTGATTGCCGTGGATGGTCACACCGAAAACCCGGATCCCAAGGTCTAAACCGGATAATCCTTGTAAGCGCGCAGTTTCTCGGGGAACTGGCGGGCGGTCAGATCTGCCTCGCGCACCAGCCTGTCGAAGTGATTGGTGAAGGTCTCGACCCGTTCGCGGTCGCGGAAGGCCATGTAGTGGCTGCCCGCGTAGAACACGCATAGGAGCGGGCCAAAGATCGTCAGCGGTGAGGAAAACAACCGTTTGGCGTCAAAGAGGTAGATCCTGAGCCGGGGATAAAGTTGTGTACAGATCTCTTCGAAGTGGTCCAGTTGTTCCAGGCGGATCTCCTGCGGTAGCCCTTCGTAATACCCGGTGGCCTGGGCAAAGCTCTCCAGCTCGTAAGTGGGCATGGCGATTTCATAGTCGGACTGGGCCTGACGCATCCAGGCAAGGCGATCTTCGGATGCGCCGATGGCCTGATCGGCGGAGCGCCCCAGATGCGGTGCATACTCCCATTCCAGTAATGCGCGGGTTTTCAGCATGTCAGGCAGGGCGGCGGGGACATGGCGGATCTTGTAGCCCGCGGCCTCCCGGTGCCAATCGAAGATCTGCTCATCCACCAGGGCGCGCGGTGCTTCGCTCACCGACATGCTGGAGGCCAGCAGTTCAGCGGCGTTTTCAGGACGTTCCGACAGGCTGAGAAGCCAATCCGCAGAAACCCCAAGCGCCGATGCACAGGCCCCGACCACATGGGCATTGGGTAGCCGCGCGCCCTGGTCTGTAAGAAGCTGCGAAATGGTAGAGCGATCCACGCCGGTCTGGCGGGCCAGGGCACTTTGGCTCATTTCACGGGCGCCCATCGCCCGGTTCAGGCGGTCCCGAAACTGCTGAGCGCGCAACCGTTTGTCGATTTTAGTATGCATTGGTGATAAATATCACATCTGCTGAAATTTGTTAATCATATTCGGAATTACGCACATCAGGCCGCCCTCATAATCTGACCGTGAACGGCTGCCATCCCAAGGTGCAGTCACGAAAATCATGGCAAGAAATGAAGGAGGCGGAATGGAGACGCGCAGGCGGTCGGTCGTAAAGGCTGCGATCTGGAATGTGATTGGCTTCTCGGTGATGACATTGGTGGGTTTCCTCGCCACCGGTTCGGCCAGCGTGGGCGGGATCATGGCGCTGGTGAATACTGGCCTCGGGTTCGTGACTTATCTGATCTACGAAAGGGTCTGGGCTGGTATTTCCTGGGGACGGGTGCATGTCTGAGGCGCCCAAGGTTCCGGGCGAATTGATGCCGCGCGGGGTGGAGTGGGGCACGCTTGCCCTGATCTCCGCCTGCTATGGGGCGTGGTGTGTCTCGGTCTTTTGGTTGGCTGAGCTCAGCCTTTGGCCAGCTGTCCTGTCAACGGCAGTTCTGATCGCCTTTCACTCTTCCCTCTGCCACGAGGTTCTACACGGCCACCCGTTTCGCACGAAGGCGTTGAATGAAGCGCTGATGGTGCTGCCTCTAAACCTTGTCATCCCATATGGTCGCTTTCGGGATACCCATCTGGCTCATCACCAGGACGAGCGTCTGACAGACCCATACGATGACCCCGAAAGCAACTTTTTGTGTCCAAAGGTTTGGGCCGGGCTTCCGGGCTGGCAAAAGCTGACACTGCGGGCGAACAACACCCTGCTTGGAAGGATGTTGCTTGGCCCGCTGATCTCTCAGGTCTGCTTCATGATTGGCGATTGGCGTCTAATCCGGGCCGCAGAGCGGCAGGTCATCAGTGATTGGCTACTGCACATCGCAGGCGCAGTCGTTGTGATTTATTTGGTTTGGCTATCGCCAATGTCGGTATGGGTTTATGGCGTGGCGGTCTACCTCGGCCTGGCGCTATTGAAGATCCGGACTTTTCTGGAGCACCGCGCCCATGAGGATGTCCACGCTCGCACCGTCCTGATAGAAGACCGCGGCCTTCTTGCCTTCCTGTTTCTCAACAACAATTTGCATATCGTGCATCACATGCACCCGGGCGTGCCCTGGCATGCGTTGCCGCGCCTCTATCAGCGTCACCGGGAAGCCTACAAGCAAACGAACGGAGCGTACATCTATCGTTCCTACTTGCAGGTTTTCCGTCACTACTTCTTGCGAACTAAGGATCCGGTGCCGCATCCGCTCTGGCAAAAAGACATGTAAGTGCTCATAAGCGGCTTCATGTTGACTTGGATTCCCGTCTCCATCGCCGCTGCAACCTTTCAGACCGTACGCTTCATGCTGCAAAAGGTCCTGAGCAGCGTCACCTTGTCGCCGGGCGGAGCGACCTTCGCACGGTTCGCCTACTCGGCGCCGATCATCGTGACGACGCTTGCGGCCTACCTGGTCTCAACAGGGCAGAGCCTGCCCGAGTTGAACGCTAGGTTCTGGGCATTCGCAGCCATCGGCGGGACTGCCCAGATCCTGGCGACGGTTTGCGTAGTGGCGCTGTTCAAACAGCGGAATTTTGCTGTTGGGATCACGTTCAAAAAAACCGAAGTGATCCAGACGGCGATTGTGGGCCTCATTGTTCTGGGTGACGATGTGAGTCCCTGGGGCTGGGCGGCGATCTTGATTGGTCTTTCGGCGGTTCTGGTCCTGTCGAAAACCCCGGATGTGAAAGGCGCCTGGTGGCAGCATCTGACCAACAAGGCATCATTGCTGGGGCTTGGATCCGGGGTGCTCTTTGCCTTTTCCGCCGTCAGCTATCGTGGGGCATCCCTGCAACTGGGCGACCTTGAGCCGATGCTGCGTGCAGGCATCACCCTGTCTGCCGTCGTCACCTTGCAGACGCTCTTCATGCTTGTCTGGCTGGCCTTGCGTGAAAAGGGAGAGATCACAAGGGTGTGGCGCGCGCGCCGAGTGGCGGTTTGGGTGGGGCTGACCAGCATGGGCGGTTCTTTCTGCTGGTTCTGGGCCTTCACCTTGCAGAATGCAGCCTACGTCAAGGCACTGGGGCAGATCGAACTTGTGCTTTCGCTTCTGGCCTCAGTCTTGTTCTTCAAAGAGAAAATCTCGGCTCGCGAGATTATCGGTATGGGGCTGCTGGGCCTGTCGATTCTTGCGCTGGTCCTGGCGCTTTGACCATGCCGCGTCAGTGGCTCTCGGGCATCGGATAGCCCTTGAGTCTCAGGAAAAGGCTGGTTTCATCATCGTTGCGGAAATAGGGCACACTGGCGGGCGGGCTGGTGTCGCGGATGCGACCTGTGACCTCGGCCAGAACAACTTCGGTAATGAAGGGGAGATCGAAGGTGCGCACCTCGCTCAGCGGGATCCACTGAAGATGGGACAGCTCATCCGAGGCTTTTGAAAAATCATCAAGATCGCCTGAGATCTCGGCCGCATCTATTAGAAAGAAGCGCGCGTCGAACCGCCGTGGCCGTCCGGGAGGCGTCAGGGCGCGGAACACGAACTGAAGTGCCCGGGCCGATGGGAGATGACCACTTTTGGCAAAGGCGTGCCAGTCTTCCGGTACCGCTCCGGACCACTCCCCCGGCCTCCCCAAGAGGAGGCCGGTTTCTTCCCACAACTCCCTAATGGCAGCGGCTGCAAGGGCGTGATGCAGGTCTTTGGGGGCCTGCTCTGACAGGCGGTTGCGGCACACATCGGGCAGGGGATCGGCCAGTGGAACGAGCGCATCGGCTGGATCGACAGCGCCACCTGGAAAGACGAACTTGTTGGGCATGAACGCTGCCTTGGCTCCGCGTTGTCCCATCAGGACCTGCGGGTCGTCGGACATCCGGTCACGCACTGCGATCACCGTCGCTGCGTTGCGGATGGCCGATTTGTCCTGGCTGGTTACACCTTGTATCTCTGCTTTGCTCATCTGCCTCCCCCCCTTGCTGGTCGTGGAAAGGAATCAGGTCCTGTTGTCGAACCCATGCATGCGCCGGGCCCATTGATAGGCCACGACAATTCCCTTCAGTCTCGGCAGAAGATATAGGGAGGACGCGAGACAGCCAATCGAGAAAACAGTAAATGTCACAAGCGGTTCCGGTCTGTACGCGAAATAGACCACATGGAGGATCGGGGCCATCAGATGGCCAACGATCAGGATGGTCAGATAGGCCGGGCCATCGTCGGCGCGGTGTCCGGAAAGATCGAGACCGCAATTGCTGCAGTTGTCGTTCACCTTGAGGTAGGAGTGCAGCAGGTCGCCTTTGCCGCAGTCCGGGCATTTGCGGCGCCAGCCTTTGATGAGGGCCGGTTTGGTGGGGCGGTCGTTTGCAATATGGGGCGCCTGTACGGCTTGAGACTCGGTCATGGAAAATCCTGTGTTGCGTGCCCATGTTCGCGCGCTTCATGCACGAGTAAAAGGGGGTGGCACAAGCTCTGCGGCTGGATGCCGCAAGGCTAATGTTCAAGACTTAATTCACTTTAGTGCGACGGAAAGCTGGATCCGGGGCGTTTCATACTTGCAACAGGCAGCACAGCGTTGCTGCGAGCACAAGGAAAATTGCTATGAAACATACGCACTTTATTGCCGTTATCGTCGCAACTGCTGGCCTTGCCGGGGCATCTGCCGCTTTGGCCAAGCCGGGAATGCACGGCCCTCGCGCCTCTTTCGAAGAACTCGACGCCGATGGCAATGCCCAAGTTACCAAGGCCGAGATCGAGGCTCACCGCGCTGCTCGCTTTGCTGCGACAGATACGGACGGAGACGGGAAACTGTCAGCGGCGGAAATCGAGGCGGAGGGCGTCAAGCGTGCGGCAGAGCGTGCAGTTCGCATGATCGAACGCCACGATAGCGATGGAGACGGTGCCCTTGGCCCTGACGAGTTGCCCAAATCGCGCCAGCGTGGTGATATGTTCGCGCGCATGGACAGTGATGGCAACGGCGCGATCTCGAAAGAAGAATTCCAAGAGGCACGTGCAAACATGCGCGGCAAACACCACAAAGGCCGGGATTGTGGCCAAAAATCTGGCCAAAAGCCGGGACAGGGCATGGGACAAGACTGATTTCTCAGGCGTGCTGCAAAGACCGGACATATCGCTGGGCGGGGCTTTTTCGGAAGGCCTGCCCGAAGTGAGCGGATCACCGCCTGATGATGACGCTCTACTGGCGCGTTTGGTGGCGGGCGATGGGCGTGCAGCAGCGGTATTGACTGATCGACTTGGCCCTCGCGCGTATGGGGTTGCTCTGCGGGTTCTTGGAAACCCCGCCGAGGCCGAGGATGTTACTCAGGAGGCGATGCTGCGCTTGTGGCGCATGGCTCCGGACTGGCAGCCGGGGCAGGCACGAGTATCGACCTGGCTCTATCGTGTGGTGATGAACCTCTGCATCGATCTCAAACGGCGCCAGCGCGGCGGATATCTTGATTTGGATGCAGTGCCTGAGCCGACCGACCCGGCAAAAGGTGCACCTGAGCAGATGCAGGATGACGCCCGCAACGACGCGCTGCAGGCAGCCTTGATGCAATTGCCCGAGCGTCAGCGACAGGCAGTTATCCTGCGCCACCTGGAAGAACTGGCGAATCCTGAGATTGCCACGATTATGGATATCAGCGTCGAGGCGGTCGAAAGCCTGACCGCCCGGGGTAAACGGGCACTGGCGGGCATGCTGGCCAAGCGCCGCGAGGAACTGGGGTATGACGATGGCTGACACCAATGAAGATCTGAACCAGCTGGACACATTGTTTGCAGAAGCGCGTCACAGCCGACCTGACATGCCGGAGAGTTTGAGGACGCGGGTTCTTGCAGATGCGATGTCTGTGCAGGCGGAGCAAAAGGGCCACGGTGCAATGCTGCAACAGCCTGCGCGGTAGGCGCTGGGTGCTCGTGTTTTGCGGAACTGCCAGCAGTTCTGGCGCGCCGTCGGCGGCTGGCCGGCCATGGGCGGCATGGTTGCGGCCTGCGGTGCAGGGCTTTGGATCGGTCTGGTGCCGCCTGATTTTCTGCCGGACCCGGTGGAAATCCTGACAACGCCCTCGCAGACAGAGGCTCTGCCGTATGAAAGTTACGACCTGACCGCGCTCTTGGATGAGGACACGCAATGAGCACCGATGAGAAGATCCCAACCTCCGGGCAGGAGCGCCGGACCGGCATGCGGCCTTGGCTGAAGGTACTTTTGGCGGTCTCATTGGCTGCGAACCTCGCGGTTGCGGGGCTGGCTGTCGGGGCCGCGCTGCGCTGGCATGATGGGGGGCATCCCAGTCATCGCCCGCCCTCGGTCGGGTCATTGATTTTTCACGATCTGGACCCTGACACGCGCCGCGATCTGCGCCGCCGCGCCGAAGGAGAATTTCGCAGCTATTCTGCGCGCCGTCGCGCCGAAGGGGACGCAGTCATTGCAATCCTGATGGCGGAGCCCCTTGATTTGGACGCTCTGGCCGATCTGCTGCGCGTACAGGCCGACACCCGCCACGGTTTTCATCTGTCTGTTCAGCAAGCCTGGATCACTCAGGTCGAGGCCATGACGCCGGATGAACGCAAACACTATGCGACACGGCTGCAGTCCAGGCTGCATCACCATGGGGGCTGGGCAAAGCGTCGTCCAGCCGAGGAGTAGGCGGTGATGTCCGCCTTGCAAGGCCACTCGGTAAGGTTCCATGTCTCGCCCCGAAATCTGGGCAAGGACGTGAAAGGTCAGGCGACTGCCGCACCCGGCGCTGAGAGTTTGGCGCGGTTGCGTCCTGCATTCTTGGCATTGTAAAGGGCCTGGTCGGCATTGGCGATCAGGTCGTTGACCGGGATCTTGTCAGTCTTGGCCCCGCCGCCGACCACGGCGCCGATGCTGATGGTCACGGAAACCGGGTGATTGATCCCAGGCACCTCGAAGGGTTGACTGTTGATCGCATTGCACAGTGCCACGGCAGCCTGACCAGCCTCCAGCTCATCGGCGCCCGGCAGCACAATCATGAACTCTTCGCCCCCTACACGGGCCAGCAAATCGACAGGACGCAGATGGCCTTGTAGGCGACGTGCGGCTTCGATCAGAACGGCGTCTCCGGCCGGGTGGCCATAGCGGTCGTTGATCTGCTTGAAGTGATCTAGATCGGCCAGCATGAGGGCGAATTTGTCACCGGTTTCGGCAGCGCTACGGGCGGTGCGATCAAGGAATGGCTTGGCATAGCGGCGGTTGTACAGACCAGTCATCGGGTCCTCGACGGCGGCGCGCAGCCCGTTACGCACGCTGGCCCGCAGCAAATCATGGCGGTGTTTGTACTGAAGTTGGGTATCAAGACGCAGCGCAAGCTCTTCGACGTCAAACCCGGTTTGCAGGACGTCATGAGCTCCCCGGTCGAGGGCTTCGGCGGCCACGTGCGGATCGCCCGGGTTGGGTACAGCGATCACTACCGATTGACGAGTGGCTGCCCGTGCCCGCAGGTCGGCGAGCAGTCGCAGGCCCGCGCCTGAGGTCGTCTCGTTCAGCTCAATGATAAAGACATCGGCAACGGGCTCGCTCATCAGCGGCTGGATGTCGCCGATCTGATGGGTGCGGATGTCGTGGTACACATGGCTCGACAGACGTTCGTGCCAGTCTCGGGCAGTCTGCAGATCTTCGGCTACCAATGCGATGCTGGCCGGCGGCGTGTGGGCTGTTGCTGCGCGGTCCGTCAGAGGCAGAACGAACCCGTGCGAAGCGTCTCGCTGCATGTTCAGCTCTTCGTTGGTGCTGCGCACTCGCAGGAGGCTGCGGATCCGGGCCTGGAGAATGACGTCGTCCAGCGGCTGCGGCAGCACATCGTCAATGCCCGCCGATAGGGCTTCTAGACGTCGGACGGGATTGTCGGTGCGGGTGACGGCGATCACCGGCACATCGGCCAAAGTGTCGTCACGTCTCAGTTCTTGTTTGACATCTGCGGCGTTCCCATCCGGGAGGGCATTGGCTGTGAGCACAAGATCGGGGCGACAGCTGCGCGCAACCTCCAGCACGCCATCCACACGGGAGGCGAGTACGACGTCGTAATACGCCGCCGTCAGCTGGACCTTCATCATGATCCGGTTGGTGGAAACACCGTCTATGACCAGAATGGTTCCCTGCACGCAGTACCCTTTCGATGCATGGGTTTCGATGACTGGAAGTTTTCTCAGTCACTGGTTAATAAACTGTTTCGTATTTTTACTAAAATGGCTGCAACGTGTCAGGAAGGTGCCCATATGCAGATTTCCGCTGATCAAGCTGAGACAATCGCACTGCAGGCGCTGGCCTGGTTGTCTGGAAATGATGAGATTTTTCCAGTGTTTATGGGAGCGACGGGCGCAAGCATCGACGATTTGAAGAGCCGTGCCGCGGATCCGGAGTTTTTGGGCTCCGTGCTCGATTTCTTAACGATGGACGATGCTTGGGTGATTGAGTTTTGCGATAGCGTGGGACTTCAATATGAATCACCCATGCAAGCTCGGATGGCCCTTCCGGGTGGTGCGCAGATCCACTGGACCTGATAGATCGCTCGCAGACTGATGTTGAAACTTTTGCGCAGGACATGCCCATGCCCGTAGATGCTTTTCTGTTCGACAAGGACGGAACGCTGTTCGACTTTGCCGCCACCTGGAACGGGTGGGCGGCGAAAATGCTGAAGTCGCTTTCGGCAGGGGACGAGGCGCTTGCGCAGGCGATGGCACACACGCTTGGCTTTGACTTGGCGGCGGAGGTTTTTCGTCCCGACAGCTTTGTGATCGCAGGCACCAATGCCGAGGTCGCCAGCGCCCTATGCCCGTATGTGCCGCATATGCCGGAACCAGAGCTTGAGCAGTACCTGGCCCGCAATGCTGCCGAGGCGGATCTGGCTGAGGCTGTGCCCTTGGCGGCTTTTCTTGATGGGCTGTTGGAGCGCGGCAAGGTTCTTGGTGTTATGACAAATGACGCTGAGGTTTCGGCTGTAAGTCAGCTTGAGCGTGCAGGGGTTCTGGACCGTTTTGCCTTTGTCGCTGGGTTCGACAGCGGGCATGGGGCTAAGCCCGACCCGGCACCTCTTCTGGCGTTTTGCGAGCATTGCGGCATTTCCCCGCAAAGATCTGCAATGGTCGGGGACAGCCTGCATGATCTTCAGGCTGGCGCCTCTGCTGGCATGCGCCGCATTGGTGTGCTCACAGGTTTGGCGCCTCGTGAGGAATTGCACCCGCATGCGGACGTAGTTCTTCCGAATATCGGACATATTCCGGACTGGCTTGATCAACAGGATCATTGAGCGGGAACGCAGTCCTAGCGCGTGGTATCCGATGCAAAGAGACACTCGCTCGTGACCATTACTGTTCATATCTGTCCAGAAAGTGCTGCTCACGGCGGTATGCTGCGAAAAAACGACAAGCGATGTCGTGAATGGAAAGGTTGCCTCGGTCGATATCGGGCCAGTTGAAAGCCGCAGAGCGGCAAACCGGAATAGCCAGGCTTGGGCTTGCGCCGGGCGCAATTGGATGGAGGATACCATGGCACGAGCAGCAGCGGCCCGCAGGCGCGGTGGTGGCAGGGCAGGTGCGGCCGCTCGGCGCGGTGGGGCAGCGCTCAACCAGATGCCATGGTCTGTTCCCGTCAACACCGACCGGCCCACCGAACCGATTGCCCCTGAAGGCGTGGCCGCCATTCACGACGGCGCCATGCGCATCTTGGAAGAAATCGGCGTTGTATTCCTCAACCCTGAAGCCATCGAGATCTTTAAGGAGGCAGGCTGCAGGGTTGAGGGCGATCTGGTTCGCATGGACCGTGAGTTTGTCATGGAGATGGTGGACAAGGCTCCGGACTGCTTTGAGATCACACCGCGAAACCCGGACCGCAAGATCCCAGTGGGTGGCAACCACATCCTCTTTGGCAATGTTTCATCGCCACCGAATTACTGGGATCTGGAACTGGGAAAAAAGGTCACCGGCACGCGTGAGCACTGTCAGAACCTTCTCAAACTCACCCAGTACTTCAACTGCATTCATTTTGCAGGCGGCTATCCGGTTGAGGCCGTAGATATCCATGCCTCGATCCGGCATCTGGACGTGCTCTATGACAAGCTGACACTCACGGACAAGGTGATGCATGCCTATTCGCTGGGTAAGGAACGGGTCGAAGACGTGATGGAGATGGTGCGCATCGCAGGCGGTCTCAGCCATCAGGAGTTCGAGAGCCGCCCGCATATGTACACAAACATCAACTCCACCTCCCCGCTGAAACATGATTTTCCCATGATAGACGGCTGTTTACGAATGGTGCGCAAGGGACAGGCAGTGGTGGTCACACCCTTTACACTGGCCGGAGCCATGGCTCCGGTGACCATGGCGGGTGCGGTGGCGCAGTCGATTGCGGAATCCCTTTGCGCCATTGCACTCTTCCAATATGTGCGCCCCGGCACGCCCTGCGCCATTGGTACCTTCACCTCGAACGTCGACATGAAATCGGGCGCGCCCGCCTTTGGCACACCCGAATACATGCGTGCGACGCAGATGACGGGACAGATGGCGCGTTTTTATGGCTTGCCGATGCGTTCTTCGGGAGTCTGTGCGGCAAATGTGCCCGATGGGCAGGCCATGTGGGAGACCTCCAACTCCCTTTGGGCGGCGGTGCAGTCGGGCACCAACATGGTTTATCACGCGGCGGGCTGGCTCGAAGGCGGCCTGATCGCTAGCCCGGAAAAGTTCATTATGGATTGCGAGGTTCTTCAGCAGATCCAGCGTTATCTGCAGCCCCAGATCTGCGCCACCGGCACCGAAGACATCGCCCTTGAAGCAATCCGGGAAGTGGGCAACGATGGACATTTCTTTGGCATCCAGCATACCCAGGACCGCTACACCGACGCCTTCTACCAGCCCTTTTTGAGCGATTGGCGCAACTATGAGGCCTGGGAGGTGGCGGGCGCGATCTGGACACCGGAACGCGCGCACAGTCTCTACAAGGAGATCCTGGCGGACTTCGAAGCCCCAGCAATGGACGTGGCGATCCGGGAGGAATTGGCGGACTTCGTGGCCCGCCGAAAGGCCGAGGGAGGTGCGCCGACGGACTTCTGAGCAAAGAAACAACATTTGCCAAGGTGATGGAGCGAGAAGTGTCTCATGCGACGCTTCCAGCGTGATTCGAGTTCTGCAAAGCAGCTTGGTCTGTGTCTGCGGTTGCAGCTTCCAGGTAATTGAAAATGGGGCGTGCCTCCCAAGGGCGGTGCGGCGGGCTATGTCGAGTGAGAGCGCGACGATCACTTTCAGCGATCCGGTGTCATTTGCAGACGAACCCCCCAGAGTGCTCGACATTCTAAGTGCTTGTGCGAGAGGGCGAAAATGGTCCCTTTTCAAAATGGATAGTGTTTGAGCCCCTTTGCCGCGGATATGTCCACAGACGGGCAGAGTTTGCCCAATTTCAGCGCCCAACTCTGAGGGCTGAAGTTTAAAATTCGAACAGGTGATCTAAGGGATTATTAGGAAAGGGTACTTATAACAGCGACCAAATGTGCCTCACTAAAGGACCTGTTAAACATGCCCACGTTTCTGTACCGGTTACCGGCTCGAATCTACGCTTTGGCAAGTTTGGCCATTGTGCTTGCCGCCGTCTTGACCTTTGCGATGCTCTCCCGCGCAGTTGAGAAATCGTATGATTTGCGCGCTGACAAGCTCGATAGCTTGACCGACTCCGTAATCAGCATCCTGGCCGATCTTGAAGCCCAGGTCCAGGCAGGGACGCTGAGCCCGGAAGAAGCGCGTGAGCTCGGTATCCAGGCGGTAGAAAAACCGCGCTTTGGAACGGCAGGCTATTTCTTTGCTTTCGACAGCAGCAACCTGATGGTTGCGCATGCTGTTGCCAAACAGCTGATTGGTAATGATCAAACCGAGTTTGAAGATGTAAACGGTGTGAAGGTCTTCCAGGAATTCCAGAAGGTTATCAAGGCAGACGGTGCCGGCTCAGTGATATACCACTTCAACAAGCCCGACTCTGACGAACCCGAAGCCAAAATGGGCTATGTGAAGCTGTTTGAACCCTGGGGCTGGGTTGTGGGTACCGGCGACTACGTGGCCGACATTGACGCAGATATTGCAGTCTTCCGTAACGCGGCTCTGGCAGCACTTGCGTTGGGCCTTGCCGCTATGAGCGTGGCCGCCTTCTTCATCGCGCGCAGCGTGATCAACCCGATCGAGAACCTGAAACAGCGCATGAAGTCCATGGCCGAGGGCGATACCGATTCTGAAATTCCGGGCATGAACAGCCAGAACGAGATTGGCGATATGTCCCGCACCTTGGATGTCTTCCGCAAGTCGCTGATCCGTCAGAAGGAACTTGAGGCCTCTCAGAAGGAGCGCGACCGCGCTCAGGCCGAGGTGGTGCAGACCGTGACCAGCCGTCTGTCGTCTCTCGCAGGTGGCGATCTGACTGTACGCATCGAAAGCGCCTTCCCCGAGGATTACGAGCAGCTGCGTTCCGATTTCAACAAAACGGTCGAAAACCTGAATGCCACGGTGGCCCAGGTCGTCGA
>Ga0098070_100144_pt1 | contig 37225 bp, 26 predicted proteins | sample 28_taG_FD_75063 | JGI IMG/M metagenome (GOLD analysis project Ga0098070, IMG submission 75063) | Marine viral communities from Cariaco Basin, Caribbean Sea - 28_WHOI_OMZ | ecosystem: Environmental > Aquatic > Marine > Oceanic | place: Caribbean Sea: Cariaco Basin | collected 2014-11-12
ACTCCCGTCTTTACTGGCCTATAAAGGTAGTAGAGACTTACTTCAGGAGGCTTGCTGTTTTGCTTTTCCCCCGAAGCGGATGCGCATTTTAGGGAAATGAGCGCTCACGTCAACACTTATTTTGAAAAAGTTGAAAAAACTGAACTAACCGTCTATTTTTCGCTCAAATGTGATAATTAGTAGACAATATGGACTAATTACTAATAGGATAGGAATTCAGATCCTATAAAGTAGTAGTTCTTAAAGTAGTATTTGATCCTGCCGTTATTATATTAATGCTTAATATTAGCGATAGATATTAAGGCTTGCGTAAAGGAATACGTATAAGAATGTATATAAGCGTAAATGACCTATGCTTTGTGTTCTTTATAAATGTATTAATACTGGTGGTGTCAGAAATTGACTACGCAATAATTATAAAGGTGGGTTTATGTTACGAACTCTTACACTGCTGTCTGCGGCAATACTAGCAACTCATGTTAGTCATACAGCAATGGCACAAGAAGTATCCTCAAATGATGCTGTTCAGCCATCCGCATCAGCGAATGTAGAAAGCGCTGACCAGTCAAATCATTTTCAAACCGCCTTCTTAAGACGTCAAGTAAACCAAACTATGTCGGTTGGCCGAGCAATCAGTTCAATCGCTGGTCATTATCCGCAAGAAATTGTGTCTATTGTGGATATTGCTTTAGATACCTATCCAGACAAATACAGAGAGATCATTTTTGCTGCTATCTCTGCTCAACCTGCGTCTACTGAAGAGATTGTACAGCTGGCTATTGAGAAAGAAGTAAGTAGCTGCCCTAACATTGTTCAGTTAGCGATAAAAGCAGAGCCGACTTATGTCGACTTTGTTGTGCAGGCTGCTGCGGTTTCAACACCTGAAGAGCTAGATGAGATTGTACGCGTTGCCGTGCTTACTCAACCTGACGCAGCAGACAGTATTGTTCAGACATTATCGCAAGAACATCCAAATAAGATTGTCGATATCATGACAAGCGCGTTGAATGCTGTTCCTTTTGTTGGTGAGTATGTAGTGGATGCGCTTCTGGCCGTGTTTCCTAACGAAGCAGAAACGGTAGTTGAAACGGCGGTGAGAGAATCTGCGCAGCAGCGTGAACAAGTAATGCGTATTTTAAATACTGCGCAACACGCGGGTGTATCTCAGGATAAGTTAAAAGAATACGCTATGTCTGCCGGACTAAGCGAAGACGACTTTAATAGTGCACTGGCCAATTAACCCCCTACTAATTGATTTTTAAGAAAACGGCGTATTGATTTACTCAATACGCCGTTTTTGTTTATAGCTGTACTAGTATCTTCGACCCTTACCTGCTTTTTAACAACAAGCAGCAAGCGATAGCAACCAAGCCTACTTCACAATTAAACTCGATGTTTTCAAAAAAGCTCAGTTGTTAAGGGAGTGCAACATAGCGGCTTCTTTATAAAGGGTTAGTTCTGCCTTTAGTAAGTCCACTTTCGCTTTTATCTCTTTTATTTGGGCCTTAATTTCATTTTGTGCGCGCGCATTTAACACGAACATATCACTGTCACCTGCATCGAAACGTGTTTTTTCTACTTTAGAAAGGGTTTTCGCTAGCGCCGCATTTTCACTTTGAAGAGCAACAATGTCTTTCGCCTGCCCCCAATAAACTAGCGCTTGTTCAAAACGCTGAGTTATCGCTTGCTCAGTAGAGGTTAGCTTGTGCTCTAGCTCTCTTTGCTTTGACTGTAATTGGGCTTGTTCAGCTTTCGCCTTCCTGTTTCCTAAAGGGTAGGAAAACGACAGACCTACTTTTGTTTCGGTACCGTCTAAATTTGACGGACCAGAACCTATATCTCTTGCAACCGATGCTTTTAAATCTAGCTTCGGCAATAACGCGTTACGAGCCAGCGCAGCCTTGTTATTTACCACCTGCTGTTCTAATTTCATCACATCAAGTTCAGGGTGATTACGAAGGGCATTGCGAAGAGTCATAAGCTGACCGTTACCAACCCAGAAAGGCCAATTGATATCTTTCGGTGGGTTCGCTTCATCTACTATCAACATATCTCCCTTAGGTGAACGCCAATAAAAAGAGAGCATTTGAGCATGTGCGTCTCGCTTTTGCTTAAGCTCGGCAAGCAAAAGGCGCTGTTGCAAAATGTTGGCTTTAAATTCTGTCAGCACAACATTGGCTAAATCTCCTTTCTCTACGCGGGTCACCAACGCTCTTTCACGTTGTGTTGCAGTGTTTAGCAACTCTGTAACGGCATTGACCTGCAATGCGCTTTCGTACCACGCAACATATTCACTAACCCCCTTGTAAACAAAGTCATTAATTAAACTTGTCGCTAACGCTTGCCATTGTGAAGTCGCTAGCCCTGCATTGGCTAACTCCGTTCTACGCTTATCCAGTTCTCTGTTTTTAAGTAGGGAGATGGCAATGCCCACACTAGCCTCGCCGCCAGACAAGGTTTCGTAATCGGCTTCGTACACCGGGAAATCACCGTCTGATATACGGTACTCGGTATAAACTGAGCCATTAAAGTCTTCGAACGGATTAGAAAAGCGCTGCGTTAAATTAGTACCATCGTAATATCCGCTAACGCGGCTACTGGTTTTCTGCTCTATAAACGGATCAAAACTGCTTCTTGCTATTTCTAACTCGGCGGCAGCTTGATAGTTTCCTTCATTTATCGCCCTAACGTAGGGGTGATAGTTCACCATACTCTGGATAAGTGCATCGATTGATGGTGCTTGCCTAGTATTTTTGTTTTGCGCTGCTGCATCAGAAACATGAGTGCTAATAACCGCAACAGTTGCAAGCATTGCTAATGTAAACCTTCGAATTACCATATTGATGCCCCAGCCCCCTTGGCTCCACCGGTAGTAGGCTCTTGCGTTGGTAATGGCGGGAAGTTGTTCAACTGTCGCCACATCTCGTAACCTAGACGCACCTCTTCTAATAGCACCCACGCTTTAACCCGGCTTCCCAAACGCGCAGAACTTTCAGCTGGCCAAGGAATATCAGACTCGTCAGGTCTAATCCACACGTTAAAATCGCCAGTAGCATTAGCAACAGGCTCTACATACACAACTTCACCACCAAAGGTACCTATTGCACTACCCGGCCATCCACTAAACTGAAAAACGGGCCAGCCATCAAATTGCAAACGCGCCTTTGCACCAGGCTTAACCAGCGGTGCGTCTAACCCTCTCACGGTAACGCGAACGCTGCGTTTTGCATCTGCTGGAATAAACTGCCCAAGAATATCGCCCGACTTTACGAACGTAGACACACCGCCTGATAGTAATCGAACAACCGTACCATCAACGGGTGCATATTTAGTCTGCGTCGATTGACGAGATAAAATCATGCTTACTTCATTAATTTCCGAAACAGAGGCGGCAGCTTTTGCTCGCAGTTCCTGCACTTTTATCTCGGCCTGTTCTACTTCTTTGCGTGAAACCAGCCCTTGCTCTTGCAGAGACTGTTGACGCGCCAGGTTGTTCTCAGCATTTCTTACTGCTGTTTCATTAGCTTGATTCTTTAAGTTCGCTGCTGAAAGCTGAGATCGCAGCTTCTCAAGTCGCTGCGCATCAATATCGATTAACGTAACGATTGGCTCGCCGGCTTTTATTTGTTGGCCTTCCCTTACGTGCCACTGCTTTACTTGTCCATCAACTAACGCATTTATTGGTTGGGTTCTGTCTTTAGGATCGAGCGAGTCGACCATACCGGTGCCATAAGCCGTTTGGATCCATGGTGTGAAATACAAAATTAATCCAGCTGCCAACACCAAGAAGATGATAACTCCGGTAATTACACGATGAAGCTTTGGCACTTTCAATGAAGGCAATGAAGTGATGTTATCTAAAAAGCGACGTTCTGCGTGATTCACTTACTCACCCTCCTTATTGTTCTTTGAAGCCGTGCTGCTCTCACTTGCGTTAGCAGCACTAATCGGTGACTCACCATTTGAATACTCATTTAACATTGCCGTTGCGTTATCGTGCAGATGCAACACACCTTCGAAACAATCTGGCAGTGGCATATTGGTAAAATACATGACGGTAAAATCATATTTACTTAAGCGTCGCAGAAGTCGCGCCCTCAACTCTACCGGTATTGCGTCGAAGTGCTGATTCAAAATGAGCAGCTTAGGTTTACCAATAATTGCGGCGGCAAGTTTAAGCAACAAAAACTCCAATGGCTGCAGCGGTGCCCCTAATACGGATACTTTAGTCTGCAAACCCTCTGGTAAGCTATCTATCACTTTGGTCATTTCTACTTCCTCAAGCGCAGCGCGAATATCCGCGATGGTTGCCTGAGGATGTGCCAACTTTAAGTAGCGCTCTACAGAAACTTCGATAATTAAAGAACGATCTAAAATGGTGACGGCCTGCCGTAACTCATGGGTGTCGTAATCGTTTAGGCTAAGCTCTCCTAACAAGATGTCGCCCGATTTAACGCGGTCATATTGCTTCAGCAATCCTAGCAGTTGCTTCTGCACCCAACTTTTATCAGTAGTAACAAAATACTTAGTGCCAGGTTCGAAGATAACATTGAGGTGGCACGCATCATTACCATGTTTAAGTTCAACATCGTTAAACACCAATTTAGAAGAAGCTGGTATATGTTCCGACGTATTGAGCTCTTCCTGCGGCATGTCAAGAGCGCCACCCAGCTTCTCGGCAGCGCCATATAACTCATAGTAAAGTTTTAAATATTGGGTAAAGCGAGACAGCCCAAAGAAAACAGCAGACATCACAAGCTCAGCAGCCACTAGCTGACCGATAGAAAGCTCGCCTTGTACAACCAGAACACCACCGATACCAAGTAGCGAAGCACTCGCCACGGCATACATCAATAGAAACATAACCACCTGCGAAAAGGTGTAGTGAAAGTGGCTTTTGTGCTTTTTCACATAGTTACTGATATAACCTTCGGTGCTGCGCCCTGCGTATTCAACATGATCAGCTGACTTAAAGAATTCGTGAGCAATTGCAATATCGTGTAGCCACTTTGCAGAATCGTATTTTGCGTTAGACAATTCAATAGCCGTGCGCTTAGCACCACGCCCCCAAATTTTCCAAACCGCATACATGGTAAGTAAAAGCACCACATTAAACGCGAAAAGCGCTGGGTGGTAGAATGATACTAGAGTGAAACCTACCAGCATCTGTAGTACAAGCGCGAAACCATCAATCATTAAAGACGGCATATTCTTTTGAAAAGTCATTATGTCGAAGTAACGCTGTGTAATGCTAACGTTTTGTCGACCTTCAAAAAAACTGTGGGGCGCAAGAATAGTTTTTAGCCCTAAGTCTGCGGTGAGGCGGGCGTACACTTTACGCTCGTAGAACTCCATCACTCGCATACGCAGCGCGCTAAATACGCCAGATATAAATAAAGTAAGAAATAGAATGACGGCCAATATGATAACTGCCCGAGTTGAACCGATATTGGCGATACTGTTAATCAGCGTTTGAACCGCTATAGGTACCGCAAGGGTCATTAAACTTATTGCTACGCCGTATGCGATAGCAACCCCAAAAAAGCCAGCCTCTGGTTTCAATAGCGAAAATAAGGTCTTTCGCGTTTTACGTAAATCAATTGGTTTAGCCATAGTTATGTCTTCAATATACCGCTAGCTTAAAAATCAGTGACGCGCTGCTTCTAATCGTACAAAAACAACGCTAGATAGTGTATTGCAATAGTTAGTTAGAATAAATCTGTTATATTCTTAATAGTTCATCGAAAAAAAATGGGGTCAGAGTACATTTCTTGCCCCTAGTACCTTAATAATCGAGTAACTTGTTGAAGTATGCATCACCTAAACTACCATCATTTATATTATTTCTATCTTGTTGCCCGTGAGGGTAGCATTGCGAAAGCCGCTAAATTACTCCACGTTACCCCGCAAACCGTAAGCGGGCAACTAAGCACCTTCGAAAATCAGCTAGGTTATTCTCTCTTTGATAGAATAAATAAGCGCCTATACCTGAACGCGCGAGGTAAAGTAAGTTATCAGTATGCCAGCGAAATATTTCATAAAGGCAATCAACTAGCTGAAATACTTAACAATAGCGATGAAGTGAATACGAAAGAATTTGTGATAGGTATTACTAATGGTATTCCAAAAGTGCTTTTTTACGACTTTGTGCATGCCACCATGCGTAGGTTTTCACAGGTTAAATACGTGATAAAAGAGGATAGCTTCGACGGTTTGTTGAAAGAACTCGCCATTAACGCAATCGATTTCATTCTAGCAGACAGAGGCATAGCCCCTGGTACACAAATAAGCGCCAATAGTTTTTTCTTGGGCGAAAGTTCGTTGAGCTTCTTTGCTAAAGCACCGCTTACTGAAGAACAGACTTTTCCAGAGTGTTTAAATCAAATGCCGTTGCTAATTCAGGGTAATACTTCAGGAATACGGCAAGCACTTACAAGTTGGCTTGAGACAGAACAGCTGTACCCCAAAGTGGTAGCCGAATTTGACGATACTGCTTTGCTTAAACTTTTTGGCAGCGAAGACTTCGGTGTTTTTTGCGCACCATCGGCCATTTCAAAGCACGTAGAAGAGCAATATGGCGTGCACTGTATTGGTAACGCAAGCACACTAAATGAGAGATACTATGCCATTACTGGCAAAAGCCGTGCTGACTACACTATTAGTGAGGCAATCGTAGAAGCCGCTCGCGGAATTCTAGCGTAGTGCACTTAATGGTGGGGTCAGAGTACATTTTCTGCCCCCACTTAATTTAAGCAGCAACACCACCGTCTATATCTTGAGCATAAAAACTCAGTGTTAGAATTTTTTCTAACACAAAACGTAGTGCGTCATTAATAGGCATAAGTCTTTCCCCCAATTCATAATCTAATTGAGCAAGTTTTTGTCTGCCTTCTGCGATCATTGGTGGCTTTGTCGATGTAACTCGAACCTCACTATTTGCGGCAATATCATCCACTAATCGCTTTTCAAAGATATCTAAATGCTGTGGCTGTATAGTAATCAGCGCGGCCGCATACTTCTCTGGTACAGCTTGCTTAATTGGTTTACACACCGAAAGTGTGGCTTCGCCAGATTTGGTTTTATAACCTGCTGCACCGAACATACGGCAAATGCCAGGTCGGTATTCGTAAATTCCACAGTAGCCTTCTTTACCGTCCAAACTTAAGCGTTGATATTGTTTACACGCGAAGCCGCTGTAGTTGTCTAGCTCGTCAAACTCCTGTTCAGCCCGTCCTGTATCAAACAGATGAAGTGCTAAAGGCAGCATCTCCAATGGCGACACTTCAATGTCGGGGTTATTGCAACATGCACCACATTTCTCAACACAGTTTAGTGACTGGCTAGATTGATATGCACTGAATTCTTGGGAAAGAGATTGGTAAACATCCATCACTTGGCTGGACAGCTCACGCAGCCTATTCATAACGACTCCGCTAATAAAAGCAAACTAAAACAAATATATGATCATGCTGGTGTAATGTAATAGGTAGCATGAGCTCAACACTTTGTTTACTGGTTTTAGTAACCAGTGAACAGATAGCATTGGAGGCAGAAATGTACTCTGACCCCATAATTTAAAGCATGCTTCTTCCCCGCCGGGTGTGAGTGAGCTTGAGGCTTGATGGCAGGGGTTGAATTGGCGCGGATTTTATTTTGAATTTTGGGGTTTGGGAAGTTTTTTGTGAGGTGGATTGCGAAAAGACTGATGCTTTTCGCAATCTCAATTATTTTATTAGTCCGCGTTGAACAGGTCGCGACTGTATACTTTATCTAGTACGTCTTCGATATCGCCCGTTACACGGTTTGCTACGATTACGTCAGAGATTTTCTTAAACTCTTCTAAGTCGTTTACTACGCGTGAATTAAAGAAATCTTCTTCCTTAAGCACTGGCTCGTAAACTACCACTTCAATACCTTTCGCCTTAATACGCTTCATGATGCCTTGAATCGCACTTGCACGGAAGTTATCAGAACCTGACTTCATGATAAGCCGATAAATGCCTACAATTTTAGGCTTACGGCTTACTATTGAATCGGCAATAAAGTCTTTACGCGTACGGTTAGCATCTACAATGGCCTGTATCATGTTGTTCGGCACTTCACTGTAGTTAGCTAGTAGCTGCTTGGTATCTTTAGGTAAGCAGTAGCCACCGTAACCAAAACTAGGGTTGTTGTAGTGATTACCAATGCGCGGGTCTAAGCCAACACCTTCAATGATTTGCTTGGTGTCTAGGCCGTTACGCTCTGCATAGCTGTCTAGTTCGTTAAAGTAAGCGACGCGCATTGCTAAGTATGTGTTCGCGAAGAGTTTGATAGCTTCAGCTTCGGTGCTGTCGGTAAATAGCACATCGATTTCTTCTTTAATTGCGCCTTGTTGAAGTAGCTTAGCGAAAATTTCTGCTCGCTCGCTTTGCTCGCCCACAATAATACGGCTAGGGTAAAGGTTATCGTAAAGCGCTTTGCCTTCGCGCAAGAACTCTGGCGAAAAGATAATATTGTCGGAACCAAAGCGGGCTTTTGCGTCTTTAGTAAACCCTACCGGCACGGTCGATTTTACAATCATCACAGCATTAGGGTTAATTTCCATCACTGTTTTGATAACCGCCTCTACACTACCAGTATTGAAGTAGTTAGTTTGAGGGTCGTAATCCGTTGGTGTTGCAATAACAACATAATCCGCGTCTTTATACGCAACTTGTGCATCTAACGTAGCTTCAAGGTTAAGCTCTTTAGTTGTTAGATATTCTGAAATTTCTTTGTCTTCAATTGGAGACGTTTTGTTGTTAAGCATCTCGACTTTTTCTGGTACTAGGTCGACCGCTTTCACTTCATTGTGTTGTGCAAGTAGCACTGCATTTGAAAGCCCTACATAGCCTGTGCCTGCTACAGCTATTTTGTACTTAGCTAACGTACTTTCCATTTACTCTTTCTCCAATCCTATTAACTATCAGCGATAGAAATTTTTATTAAAATGGTATCGCTATATATTGCCAGAGTTTTTTGAAAATCTCATGAACAATGCATCATAAAGGTGCTTGATTCACAGAAACCCTGATGAGTCGGTGCGTTTCAGTCTAAAACCATCATTTCAACATAAAGCGTAAGTGCAATATTGCTAACAAAGCAACAATCGCACCACTACGAGAATATTGCATCCGAAAACAAAAAAGCCCCAGCTAACATAGTAAACTGAGGCTTAAAAAATTATTGTTATCTAACTAGCTTCCTGTACCTAAACGCTCGCCTTGATAACTGCCGTCAAGAACTGCTTTCCACCAGCCTTCATTCGCTAAATACCACTCTACGGTTTTACGAATACCGCTTTCGAAGGTTTCTTGCGGCTTCCATCCTAACTCGCGCTCTATTTTGCTTGCGTCAATTGCATAGCGCATATCGTGCCCTGGGCGGTCTTGTACGTAGGTAATTTGATCAGCGTATTTGCTATCTTTTGGCTTAACTTCATCCAAAATAGCGCAAATAGTTTGCACCACTTCAATGTTCTGCTTTTCGTTGTGTCCACCAATGTTGTAGGTTTCACCGATTTCGCCATCAAGCGCAACCACTACCAATGCACGTGCATGGTCTTCAACATACAACCAGTCACGAATTTGGTTACCTTTGCCATATACAGGTAGTGGCTTTCCAGCTAGGGCATTTAGTATAACCAACGGAATAAGCTTTTCCGGGAAGTGGTACGGGCCGTAATTATTTGAGCAGTTAGTTACAAGCGTTGGTAACTTGTATGTGCGAAGCCATGAACGCACTAGCTGATCAGAGCTCGCTTTACTTGCTGAGTAAGGTGAGCTTGGTGCATATGGTGTAGTTTCCGTAAACAGTGGAAGCTCGGTTCCCGGCTCAACTTCATCTGGGTGAGGAAGATCGCCGTATACTTCATCAGTTGAAATGTGATGGAACTTAAACCCTACTTTTTTATCGCCCTCAAGTGCAGACCAATATGCTCTTGCTTGTTCAAGCAACGTGTATGTGCCCACAACGTTAGTTTGAATAAACTCACCTGGACCATCAATAGAGCGGTCTACATGAGACTCTGCCGCAAGGTGCATTATGATATCTGGCTGGTGCGTATTAAACACTCGCTTTACTTCTTCAGCATCACAAATATCAACTTGTTCAAAGCTATAGCGGTCGCTGTCTGAAACAGGTGTTAGTGACTCTAAGTTACCCGCGTAGGTTAGCTTATCTAAATTAACCACTGTGTGGTCAGTGTCGTTTATAAGATGGCGAACGACTGCAGAACCGATAAAGCCCGCGCCACCTGTTACTAAAATTGTTTTACTCATTTTCTTTTTACCAAAAGTATAATCTTGTTCTTGTTACTTACGCTTTCAATTCGTCTAGCATGCTGGCTAATTGCTTACGCCAGTGCGTGGGCTTACACGCCGCAAACGCCTCGCGTGCGGACTGCTTGTCTAACACACTGTAATGCGGACGTTTTGCAGGCGTTGGGTATTGGCTTGACGGAATAGGTAATACTGGAATCGATTTATCTAGCAAACCTTTCTCAACACCTAGCTCTTGAATAGCGAGCGCAAAGTCGTACCAACTAGCTACGCCTTCGTCAGTCCAGTGATACACGCCACTGGTTTTATTCAAAGCGGCAGTAACACAAACTTCAGCTAACCCTTTAGCCCATGTAGGCGTTCCAATTTGATCATCTATTACGCCCAACTGAGGTTTATCAGCCATCAAACGCAGCATGGTTTTCACAAAGTTATTACCATGAGATGAGTAAACCCAAGCTGTTCGAATTAGACAGCTAGCATCTGGCAGTATTTCAAGCAGCGCTTTTTCGCCTTCTGCTTTTGATTTGCCATAAGCACCTTGCGGTTCAATGGTGTCGTCAGTTAAATAAGGTGAACCCTTGTGGCCGTTAAATACATAATCAGTAGACACATGCACCATGAAGGCGCCGCTAGCTTTACAAAAGTTTGCTAAGTTTTTAACGGCAAGCGTATTAATAGCATTGCACGCTTCGGTATCTTCTTCTGCTTTATCAACAGCTGTATAGGCCGATGCGTTTATTACAACTTCAGCCGATAAAGGCGATAGCGTTTCTTCAATATTAGAGGCGTTCGTAATATCAACATCATTGCGCCCTAAAAACGTAACTCGATGCTCGCTATTTTCTAGTTCACGAGAAAGTTCAAATGCTAACTGCCCAGACTTACCTATAATTACAATATTCATTAATCGCTAATACCTAGTAAAACACCAATAAAAAGCCAGTGAAAAAATTAATGACAATTAAAACGTAGGTGCGTTAACAAATGCCAAACCCACCTCATCTTTACCTGATAAAGAAGGCTTCTCACCATTTACTAATGGCCAGTCGATATTCAATGTAGGGTCGTCGTACTTAACTGATATTTCAGATTCCGGGTGATAATAGTCTGTGCACTTATACACGAACTCAGCAGAATCACTGGTTACGTAAAAGCCGTGAGCAAAGCCCGCAGGTACCCATAACTGACGTTTGTTCTCTGCTGATAACGTTACCCCAACCCACTTACCGTATGTAGGTGAGTCTTCACGCATGTCTACGGCTACATCGTATACTTCACCGCTAACTACACGTACTAATTTGCCTTGGGTTTGCTCCATTTGATAATGAAGGCCGCGAAGGATACCTTGACTAGATTTAGAATGGTTATCCTGAACAAAATCTACATCTGCGCACTCTTTCTTGAACCAGTCGGTGCGAAAGGTTTCTAGAAAAAAACCTCGCTCGTCACCAAATACTTTAGGCTCGATGATTTTTACATCAGGGATGTCTGTTTTAATTACTTGCATTTACTTTCCGTACAAACTGGCAATTTAAAATAAGAAGAAAGGTGCAACGCCACCTTTTAGAATTTGAAATGAAGCTAGATCTTAACTCTATCGTTAATCACTTTAAGCAGGTAATCGCCATAACCACTCTTCTTTAGTGGTGCCGCAAGCTTTTCAAGCTGCTCAGCGTTGATATAGCCCATTCTGTAGGCTACTTCTTCTGGGCAACATACTTTTAACCCTTGGCGTTTTTCGATAGCCGCCACGAAGTTTGCTGCATCGAGCAGAGAATCAAGTGTGCCCGTATCAAGCCAAGCAGAGCCTCGGCCCATTAGCTCTACTTTCAAGCTGCCTTCTTGAAGATATAAATTATTAAGGTCGGTAATTTCAAGTTCACCACGAGGGGATGGCTTCACTTCTTTAGCGAAATCGACTACGCGGTTGTCGTAGTAGTAAAGACCTGTTACGGCGTAGTTGGATTTAGGAGCAGTAGGCTTTTCTTCTATAGAAAGCGCGTTCCAATCATCATCAAACTCTACCACGCCGTAGCGTTCAGGGTCGTTAACGTGATAACCAAACACCGTTGCACCATGTTCTTGCTTAAATGCATTTTGCAAAGAAACTTTTAAGTCGTGACCGTAATAAATATTATCGCCTAGCACCAATGAACAGCTATCGTTTCCGATAAAATCTTCGCCAATTAAAAACGCTTGAGCTAGGCCATCTGGCGACGGCTGAACAGCATACTGAATGTTCATACCCAAAGACGAGCCATCGCCAATTAGGTCAATAAATCGCTGCTGCTCTTCAGGCGTAGTGACAACGAGTACATCACGGATGCCCGACATCATTAACGTGGTCAACGGATAAAAAATCATCGGCTTGTCGTAAACAGGCATAAGCTGCTTACTTACTACCTTAGTCAACGGATGCAAACGTGTGCCAGATCCGCCAGCTAGTATTATTCCTTTTCTCATAAACTAAGTGTTCCTCACGAATTTACTGTTAATAGTAACGCGTTATTTAAGCTATTTAAATAATTAAAAACGCATTTGGTTGCTTGACCCTAGCAAGCCAAAATTACACAATAATAATATAAAAACTAAAAACTCCATTTTTTACAAAGGATAGATGTTTGATGGATGCTAGTAGCATGAGGTTAGTAGGCGGGATAGACGCTTTAGATGGTGGAATGCTGAGCGGCTGGGCTGCCGATTTGAATTCAAAAACAAGCATTTCAATTGCGATATACTGCAATAACAAGGTTATTGGTTCAGGCTTAGCGGAGATATTGAGGCCAGATTTAAAGCAGGCAAATATCAATGATGGGCTGCACGGGTTCAAGCTAGAAATAGACACTACAGCGCTAAAAGACAACGCTATTTTAGAAATACGAGAGCTTGAGTCTGATGCGCCTGTAGAAACTAACGAGTTTAATATTGGTATTTTACAACCATCATTTTGGGCTGAAGCGCAAAATGTTATCGGTAACCAGTTTCTTTTTTCTGTTTCATCAAATGCCCCATTACAAGAAAAAACATTGGAAATTTCTTGCGACGGTAATGTAATTTGCGAACACACTATTAACTCGCAAAATAAGAGTATACAAGACCATGTTTGGTTACCTGCCAAGGTTCTAGATAACCAAAATCATCTTCTTGAAATATCAATTAAGGGTGTGGCACAAAAAGTAGGCGGCGCTTATTTCACGTTGAAACCTGTTTTGACCCCGTGGATGTATTTGAAAGACAGCCATAAAAAGCCAGGTTTCATGAGTCTACCTCAACAGGCAGACAGCCGATACGAAGCACTGCATTGCCAGCTAGAAAACGTAGTAAAAGGCAATGCAGAAATTGACATGAAGTCAATTATGACTGCACACGAAGTAATGGTAGAAGGCTATGAAGGCAGAAAGAAGTTCCCTTCTTTTTCATTACCTAAGTTTGAAAAGCCTGAAGTGTCTATTATTGTGCCTGCGTACAATAAATTTGAGCTTACATACCACTGCATAGCATCAGTTTTATTGGCTTATAACAAAACCAGCTATGAGGTTATCCTAGCTGACGATTGTTCAACTGATGAAACCATTGAAGCAGAAACAATAATAGAAAATCTTGTGGTTTCCAGAAACCCTGAAAATCTGCGATTTTTAAGAAGCTGTAATCGTGCTACCGAAATTGCGAAGGGTGATTACATTATCTTTCTTAACAACGACACCGAAGTGTCTTCTTTCTGGATTGATGAACTAATTGAAAAGCATAAGAGCGACGGCCAGGTGGGCCTAACGGGTTCTAAGCTGCTTAACTTAGATGGCTCAATGCAAGAAGCTGGCGGTATTGTATGGGGTAACGGGCAACCGTGGAATGTGGGCCGCGATGCTAACCCGCTACAACCAGAGTTTAATTACGCTCGTGAAGTAGATTACGTTTCTGGTGCGGCAATGTGTATACCCAAAACAATTTGGGAAGAAGTAGGAAGATTTAGTGAGGAACTTGTACCGTGCTACTACGAGGATACAGATTTAGCGTTTAAGGTACGCGATGCAGGCTATAAAACAGTTTATGTGCCGACCTCGGAAGTAGTGCATTTTGAGGGGCAAAGCCATGGAAGAGATGTAACTAAAGGATTAAAACGCTACCAAGTTGTGAACGAAAAAACGTTCAGGAATAAATGGTTTAAAGCCTTCAAGCACAATGGCAAAGCTAGCTTAGAAAACCTAAAAATTGAAAAAGATCGCAACATAGACCAGCGAATTTTAGTTATCGATTACGCAAGCCCGCAGCCCAATAAAGATGCTGGAAGCTACGCAGCTATTCAAGAAATTAAGCTGATGTTAGCGCTTGGCTTTAAAGTAACCTTTGTACCAGAAAATTTAGCGCATTTCGGTAAGTACACCACAGCTCTTCAAAAGATGGGCGTTGAAGTACTTTACGCGCCTTTCTATACCTCGATGGATGATGTGCTGGCTCGCCGTTTAGACGAAATGGATGCAGTGTACATTACCCGTTATTATGTGGCGGAAGCTTACCTTCAGAAGATAAAAGAGAAAGGCAAAAAAGTTATTTTCAATAATGCCGACCTTCATTTCTTAAGAGAAATGCGTGCAGCGCTAAAAAATGGCAAAGACGAAGAAAAACTTACTGACGCGCTAGAGACACGAGTACGCGAGCTACGAGTTTGCAACAGCGTAGACGCCATTCTTACCTACAATGCAACAGAACACGCGGTTATTACTAGCCACATTTTAGATGCTGAAAAACTTCATATTACGCCTTGGGTATTAGAAGAAAAGCAGCCAGGCCCCGCTTTTAAAAAACGTGAAGGTATAGTTTTCTTGGGTGGCTTCAACCACACACCAAACATTGAATGCGTTGAGTTTTTAGCAAAAGATATTATGCCGCTGCTTGCCAAAAAGCGCCCCGACATCACGCTTTATGTTTACGGCAGTAACATGCCGGACGACATGAAAGAGTTTGAGTGTGACAACATTAAAATGGTTGGCTTCGCCGAACACTTAGATGATGTGTTCCATAATCACAGGGTATTTGTAGCACCATTACTTTCTGGGGCAGGAATTAAGGGCAAAGTACTTGAGTCAATGGCTTACGGATTACCTACTGTACTTACCGATGTTGCAGCAGAGGGCACAGGCCTTACTCACGGAATTAGTACGCTTATTGCAGAAAAAGCTGAAGAATGGGTAGATGGCATTATTCAACTTTATGACGATGAGAAGCTATGGCAAAAGTTTGCTGAAAATCAAAACACATTAGTTAAATCCAACTTCTCATTCGAAGGCGGTAAAGCGGCATTTAAAGAGATTTTTGCGTCTGTTGGCTTATTTACCACTCGCTAGAAGGAACATATTTTGAGAAAAGTAATATTACATTATCATTTGTTTAAAAATGCGGGAACGTCACTAGACGCCGCGTTTAAAGAAAACTTTAGCGAGGAAAAAGGTGAATGGGTAACTAAAGAATTTCCGAATCAACCTGCAGCTAACCGTGAGCAAGTTCGGCGGTGGATATTAGACAATCCACAGGCTAAGTGTTTTTCATCGCATACAGCGCTTTTTCCTGTTCCTGAGTTCGATGATATAGAAGTATTCCCAGTTATTTTTGTAAGACATCCAATAGACAGAATTGCGTCCGCTTATTCTTTTGAAAGAAGACAAAGAAGTGATAATTTTGGCTCAACACTCGCTCGGAATACTGACCTAAAAGGGTATATAGAAACCCGTCTTTCACTTACTCAGGACCGGCAATGCAGAAACTTTCATGAACAACGTTTAGCAACAACAGCAAGTAAAAACTTAGAAGCTGAAACTCATCGCGGACTAGCTGCCCTCAAACGTTTACCATTTATTGGAATCGTAGAGCACTATGATTTATCGATAAAAACACTTCAAGCTAACCTGAAGGATTTTGGTTTTGAGGATATAGAGCTAAAAATTATAGAGAAAAATAAGTCATCGAGAGTAAGTAGGGATTTGGATGAAAAGCTTGATGAAATAAAAGTTAGACTAGGTGAGAAGTTGTATAATGAATTGTTAAGAATTAATGACTCTGATATCAAAATTTGGAACGCGGTGAAAGACAAATATGAAAGTGAGATAAATAAGTAATGAAAATTTATCAATTTTGGGATGGCGAACTTCCTTCAGATATAGTGGCATTAACAAAATCTTGGCAGCAGCTGTCCCCTGACTTTGGATACGAACTATACAACAGAGAAAAGGCGCTGTCTTTTTTCAAAGAAAACTTCTCCGCTCAAATATACGAAGCAGTCAAACTAATTCAGATACCAGCGATGTTTTGTGACGTGTTCAGAGTTGCAATTATAAAATGTTACGGCGGCGTGTATGCAGACTGTGGATCGAAAGTTCATGCTAGTTTTAATGAGTATATAGCAACCATAGACAAGCCTTTATTCATAAGAAAGCATAATGGCTGGATCCCCAACGGATTCTTAGCGGCAAGAAAAAATGACGAAATCATATCTGAACTCTGGGAAGCAATAGAAAAAAACTTACTTTCTAGAAAAGATGGAAATATATGGGAGCTGACTGGGCCCAAGCTTTTTATGGATGTTTTAACAAATGGATGTTCACCGACAGATATAAAATCAAAACCAACCGAAAGGTTGGAAGAAATCAAGGGCATAAGGCTTCTAGAACAAAATAAAGTAATATCTAGCTTCCAAATTATCAATAACCTAAAACATAAAGGGCCAGCTCACTGGTCAAAGATGCAAGAATTAATAAATCTTTATCGCAAAGAAGAAAATGATTTATATGTTAGTAAACCCAAACTTAATAAGAAGTTAGTAATCCATATCGGCCAGCACAAAACAGGCTCTACTTCCATACAGCAATCACTACTACACTCATCGCAACAAGAGGATGCTAACTTTCTTTATCCTCACGCAGGCAGAGTTGGTAGTGGGCATCACTTAGTAGCCGACATATTAGCTGCCAGTGATACAAAAAGAAAAATGGACTATGTTTCTGAACTTTATAATGAGAGCGAAAAATCGGATTTAAAAACGGTAATTATTTCTAGCGAATATTTTTCTGCCCAAAACGAATTGATTTTTAACAAATCAAGAATGAATAAAATATGGAGTAATTTATACTTCATCACTGAACTATTTGAAGACTCAGAGATAGTTTTTTACGAGAGAGAAATAGTGAGTTCAGTCGAGTCACGTATCTTACAAGCAATAAAAAGTAGGTTATGTCTTACTGATTTGTCGATTGACCTATTTTTGAAAAACCCAACGCTTAACTACGACTCGTTCGAGTTGGCAATACGTGAACAGTTTTCAAGATCTTCAGTAGTTAGAAAACATTTTGACTCAATAAAAAAGGAGTTAATTCAAGATTTCGCTGAATCTTTCAACTTATCAAAGTTAGTAAATGTGAGAGCTAATCGAGCTTCCAACTTTAAACGACAAGTTCTAGAGATGCTGGAAATTAATAGAGGAAAACTGCCTGTTGATGAAAAAATGAAGATGAAGTCAAAAATTTTAGTAACCCAAAATGACTCAAAATTTTCACCACTAACTGAAATTCAAAAAGAAAAGTTAAAGAAAAAATTCAATGCTACTTGAACCAGATGACAAAGTGTTACTATTTGACTTTGCGAGTCTTAACACTTTTAAAAATGAGTGATCGCTATTGCAATACCAGTACATCATCGCTACTAAAACTCCCTTTGGGTTGTACTTAGGAAATTTAAAGCTTGTATTTGTAAGGAGCTATTGTAGACAAGGGAAAAATGTATGCATATTTAAATCCGAGAAAGACTTTTATGAAATTGAGTCATTCGGGCCGGCAAAGGCTTACTCCCTAAGGAAAGATTTAACACAAATAAAAGACTATCAAAATGTGAAGCGATACAAACAATGCGACATCAAAATAAGGACTGGGCACGCAAACTTTGCCCATTTTATATGGAATCAACTTCCTGCCTTATTGGCACTAGGTCAAAAAGTTTTACAAGATGCATGTATCTTTCAAGAGCATGACACTATTGTATCTACTACAAAAATAAAAGCAGATTTATTGCCGTTTAGTACTGAAGATTTGAGCGCAGATTGCGAGTTGTATGTTGGTTCCAAATGTGTTGATGACAAAACCCGAGCTTTTCTTAGGAACGGTTTAAACGCTCCTAAGCCTTCACCATCAAAAGTTAAACACGATACCTGCAGGGTGTACCTTGGTATAAGAGGACCAGGACAGAGAGCGCTTCTAAATGAGTATGCGTTTTATAAAGAACTAATGCTAACCGTAAGTGAAAAATTATCAAACAAAGTTGAATTTTATCTTGATGGCTTTTCATTTCAAAACGATAACACCAGAGACAAAAGGGCTCAAGAAAGGTGTGCGAGTATCGATAACATTATAGATAATCTTAAAAATGATTTGCCTAACTTAAGCTTAATTTCTTTGAACGGAAAGAATATTTCCTATTTCATAAACCTAGAGCCCACAATTGATTTTTATGTGACCCACGAAGGAACTATGCAACACAAAATTGCGTGGCTTACCCCAGAAGTGAAGGGCTTTTTGTTGACTGGCAGTAAAACACCTAAAAGCGTTGCTAGTTGGCATTCTAACCAGGTATTAACCAATGGCTGTCAAGGGAGCATTTATACCTTTCTGACACATGAGACTGAGCAGGAAAATACTAATTCTATTGAGAGGAATAATTCATTTAGAATAAAAGACCTCAGACAGACGGCCTTGCGCATAGCAAATATAATAAAACAAGAATATCAGTTTTTGTAAAAAGACTATTAATAATTGTCAACTTCCTTTAAGGTCCATGACTTTGAGTAAAAGGAATTTTTCTTTCTTGGTTCAGTGTACACCGAAGAACTCTAAAAAGGTTTGCCGCTATTCTAGGAGAGGTGGACAGAGACGCCCTGCCCACTTCGCCATAAATAATGCATTTCTAAGTTGAGGTTACATCGTTAACTATAAGATGGAGAGTGGTGTTGTACCTTGAGCGGAAATATCGCTCCAAGTGAACAAACCCTACCTAAAAAGTCAGCTTCACTGATACTACTATCAATAAAGTGTGCAGCTTCAGCAAGCCAAACAAACTGGCTTTGTTCTTCAACTACTTTTTTAGACTCTCTATAATAAATCTCAAAACCTTTATCATAGTCATTTTGTAGCGCTAGCCTATTCCTAAGCGAAGATAGCGCAGAGTGGCTTTGGCCAGAACAAAAATCGAGCAAAGTGCCAACTTCTTTATGGCGCTGTTTATTCAATAAATAATCACTTAGCTTTATAACTAAAGGCAGTAAATACCCCAACAAATCTACCCCATTTCGAAGGCACTGCTCAGCGCTATCTCCTTCGCCACGCTCTATCAAAAACTGTGCTTTAGCTACATAAAAGTTTGCATTATTAGGGTTCTGCTTTAGCGCTTTGTCTAGATAAAAACGCGCTTCTACGGGTTTATCCAATCGCTGGTAACACTGCCCTAAATGCATGTTGATATAAGGGAACTGAGCACCTAACGTTACTGCTTGTTGAAAGCAGCTAATGGCTTCATCATAACGCGATTTTTGTTGATACAGCTTAGCCATTTCTAACCAAGTATTAGCTGATAAAGGAAAGTGCTCTTCTATAAACTTGTGGACTTGTGTTAACTGCGCTTCGGTTAAGTTCTTTCTGGGGTATTTGCTTAGCCAATGAGTTACCACTCCTTCCGTTTTTTCTTTTGGCCATGTTATTTCAGTAGTCGGAGCTTCTTTCGGTGTGTTACTTTCTTTGGCTAACTCACGGCATTTAGATAAATAAGCTTCTCTGAAATCTGATGGAAACTGGCTAATAGATGTGAATTCGGGGGTGTAATAAACCGCATCTTCGTTTGTATGCCTTAACTCAGCACGTTCTAGTAATTCTTGCCATACATGTTCTAACCTAGCTTTTAAATGACTTGATAACATATCTGGAATGAGCGTTGACGCTTGGTCTCTAAGCATTTTGCTTTCAATTGGGCTTTCAACCGACTCATTCAAACCTAATTTAAATTTGCTATTTAGTGTTTTTAAAATAGGCGCGCCATTAAACAGCGCTCGTTGCGTTACTAATAACGATTCACTCGGATGTTTTTTGGCAAATGCTAGTAATCTTTGGTTGTAGGCCAACCACATTTTCGCGGCTAATTCCGGTTTTCGCCAAAATTCAAGGCGCTTGTCGTCTTCTAAATTTTCGGGCAGCTGATGCGCAAATTCTCTACTATGCCGGTGCAGGAGGGATTCAATACAGCTGCTCCAGTGCCTTGCAACGAACAGGAAGTTGCCCTGCCCTTCTAGCGCTTCGTTCCATTCATTCAGAAATAAGCAAGCTCTAGGGTCTTTCACCCCCCAAACAGAGTGGTGTGAATTTCGTAGCTTAATATATTTATTAAGAAAATCAGGCTCTATATCCAAACTTACTTCATCGTGATATTGCCAGTCTGTATCATTCTTTGCTAACTGTTCATCATGCAATCGAACTACAGCCCAGTCTTCGAAATGCCCTTTGGGGTTACTGATACTATTCCCCATTAGCTCATTACCCATATGCAGCCCTGCATTATTTAGGTAATTGGCTGTAGCAGACGTAGCACTACGATGAAAGCCTGTACAAATGAGCGCCTTACTTACATTATTGATGGGGTTATTGTGTAAGCTATCGTCTTTTTTATTTTCAATTTTAACATGTAGGCTTTTTTCGAACGCTTTATCGTGGAGCACTGCGCCGGATAGGTGTTTTAGCTCTTCAGAGCTCAGTTTTATTTCATCGTTCTTAATGAAGTAAAACCAGGTTTGACGCGGATGATACCAAGGCAATTCTTGAACTTGGAAACCTGCGTTAGCTGCAAATTCGTAAATCTTGGGGAGCGTGAACTCTACACATTCTGGGTATATCCAGCCATCACCATCAAAATCTTTCTCACCCTTTATGAATGTAAGTAAAGCAATGCCGTTATCGTTTAATGAACCATATATATTGCTCAACGCGCCTGGAATTAAGTCATTGCCCGTGTGAGAAAAAATAGATTGAGCGATTATGAAATCGAAATTTTGACCGAATACTGCGGTATTAAATTCAGAGTTGTTATCAAACCGCGGCTTTTTTATTGCTATAAGTGAATCACCTACCTGCTCTTTAATTCCTTCATCAATCAACCATTTATTTGGCTCTATTCCGCAATAGTTTTCAGGTTCAAGGTAATTGATTAGGAACCTTCCGGCTCGCAGAGAGCCACAGCCAATATCTAACACTTGATGATGAGCCCTTAAGCCCAGCGAACAGAGCAAGCGGAACTGGGTTGCTCCCATGAAGTCATACTGTAAGGGAGGACCAATATAGGCCCTGTAATGTTTATCACCGGGTTTCAGAGATGAGTAGTCCATTAGTTAATATTTTTCATGTAACTATTTATTCCTTAGTGTACTTCAGCACTTCGGCATTTTGTACTGCAAACTAGTGAGAAAATGAGGCAGCGTTCTCCCATGGTGAGCTTTTCTACAAAGGCTCAAAACCAGAGTTATTTTTGCACTCGCCTTTATGTATGTAGTAAAATTCCAAAACTGCCAATTTAAATTATCCCAAAGCCCGACATGGAGAAGTAAGTGCTAAACGTTTTCAAAAAAAATAAGGGGGAGATAACCCCTAAACTTATTAAAAGCACAATAGAAAGCGAATTTAACGCTGAATTCTACGCCCAGAAATACACCTTCCTTACCACAGATGACCATCTTACTCATTTTGTAGTCGAAGGTTGGAAGGAAGGGCTAGACCCATGTGAGTGGTTTTCTACTAGTAAGTATATGCAGGCTTATCCGGATGTAGTAGCGTCCGGAGTTAACCCTTTTTTCCATTACCTTTACTACGGAAGAAATGAAGGAAGAAACGAAGGCCTTGTAGGTGTTGGCGGCGACGGCAGTTTACGTGCATTGGTGAATGCGTCGAATCAATCCGATGATGAATATCATAATTCAAGGTACTTTAAAGAGGCTTCTGATATCTTGGGTAGTGAGTTAGCATTCACGTCCCAACAGTTCGAGCGTTTCGCCAATTGGACAAAAGTTGTTCCTAAAGCAAATGGCCCACATCCACATGTGAAGGCTTTCTTGGAGACCGCGAAAGCTACAGGTAGCGGTAAAGAGGCTATTGCCTTAGGTTGGGTTATTCGCAAGCCTGACTCTTTCGTTTGGTTTGAAACCAATCAGGGTGAAGTTCTTCCAATGCGTTCGGCTTTCTTCCAGTATCGTCAAGATGTATACGATGCGTTTGAAGATGAGATGACTGACGCGCTTCCATATACGGGGTTTGTGCAAGCCCTTACCGCATGTAATCCTGACACTATTTTAAGAATATATGCTTTGTCGTCACAAGGTGCTCACGAAGTAGCGCAATGTAATGTTGAGCGGGTAGATTCTGCGCCTAAAAAGCTGGCTGAATTTTTAGCTTCAATAAATACACCATTATCAGAACTGCCCAAGCGCATTAGCAAAATTGATGAGCCTTTAATATCTAGTGCTATAGCGCAAAAAAATAAAGCTATATCTGCGATGCCGCACGAAGTATATAGTTTTGGGGAGTGTAGCAGTCCTGAAGCAAGCATAATTATTCCCCTATACGGCAGAGTTGATTTTGTAGAAGCGCAAATGCAGTGTTTCTCAAAAGATCTGTTCATCCAAAACCATTGTGAGTTAATTTACGTTATCGACGACCCTTTTTTGGTTGAACCTTTTAAGAAACTATCTAACGATATCTATGCGCTTTATGGCATACCTTTCAAAGTTGTGTGGGGTGGATTAAATAGAGGTTTTTCAGGCGCAAATAATTTGGGTGTTGAATACGCAACGGCGCATTATCTTCTATTTTTAAATAGCGATGCGTTCCCTAAGAATCCTGGTTGGGTTGAACAGCTTACGGATGCCTTAAATAGTAACTCCGACTATGGGGTAGTTTCTCCTCGCCTATTGTTCGCAGACGGTTCTATCCAGCACGCTGGTATGGAATTCGTATATAGGAATGAGTTGTCTATTTGGACTAACCACCATCCTAACATGGGCATAGACCCGAGTTTAGACCCACATACCGAAGCAACTATGGTTCCTGCCGTGACAGGTGCATGTATGCTAATGACCCGCGCGCTGTTTGATTCTGTAGGGGGCTGGGATAACGGTTACCTGATAGGCGACTTCGAAGATTCTGACTTATGCTTCAAGATAAGAGAACAAGGTAAGCATTGCATATACGTTCCCACTGTTGAGTTAACGCACCTAGAGCGACAATCGTTCAACTTAACCGGCGCTCCCGACTTCAGAACTAAAGTGGTAATATATAACGCTACCCGCCATCAAAATAAATGGTCCTCATTACTTCAACAAAGCGTTAGCAAAGGTTAAAAGGAAGCAACTAAGCACATGAAACAAAGAATTTTAGTCGTATCTCATGGTCACCCAGACTTCAGTTTGGGTGGTGCTGAAATTGCAGCTTATAACTTGTATGAAGCATTCAAAAAAAATGACGATGTGGAAGATACGTGGTTTCTCGCCCGCGCCGACCGCGGTCGAGGCGTTACAGGTCAAATTCACAAGCGCCGTGACAACGAATACCTGTGGGAGCAAGGTGTAGCTAATTGGCATTTAATGAAGTCGGCACATCAAGAATCTGTAACCACATGGTTTATTGACTTGCTTAAATCATTAAAGCCTACCATTGTACATATTCATCATTACGCGCATATCGGGCTTGAGTTCATACGCGCAATTAAAAAGTATGATAGCAGCATAAAAGTTTACCTAACTCTTCACGAATACATGGCCATTTGTAAGCACAATGGCCAAATGGTGAAAACAGGTGAAGGAATGAAGTTATGCAGTAGTGAAAGTTTTGATGAGTGTAGAGGTTGCTTCCCAGAAAACACAGCCGAAGATTTTTGGCTACGCAAGCATCACTTTAAATCCACTTTCGATCTTGCTGATGGATTTATTTCTCCGTCTGAGTTTTTACGCCAGCGTTATATTGATTGGGGCATAGACGAAAACAATATTGTAATGATAGAGAATGGGCAAGCTGACGAGCCTACATTGCCTGACAGAACGCTTAATGATGGTGAAACACGCAATAGATTTGGCTATTTTGGTCAAGTGAATCCATATAAGGGTATAGATATTCTTCTAGAAGCACTAAAGAGCATGAAAAAAGGAGAACGAGACTCTCTTATTGTTGAAATTCACGGCGCTAATTTAGAACAACAAAGTGGCGAGTTTAAAGAGAAAGTACAAAAGCTAGCAAAGAAACTCATAAAAGAAGGTTGCTTACGTTGGGTTGGGCCATACCGCCCCGACGAGCAAATGGAAAGAATGAGAGCCATAGACTGGGTTATAGTGCCTTCAATTTGGTGGGAAAACTCACCCATGGTGATCCAAGAGGCATTTGTTGCAGGTCGGCCATTGATTGTATCAGACATTGGTGGAATGAAAGAAAAGGTACGCGATAACATTGATGGTCTTCATTTTAGCGCCCGAAATCCCGTAGATCTTGCTAGTAAAATGCTACATGCCGCGAAGTCTTCTACTTTATGGGAACAATGCAGCAAAAACATTATTAAACCATTAAATTACATGGAATGTGCTGAATCGCACATCAAATTTTTTAACTACTAAAATTATTGGTACCGTCTGAATGAAAATAGGAATTATCACAAACTTACAAAACATCGATAAGTTTGTATCAACTGAGTTAGCATTCGCCAACTCTGAACGCTGGATGGCGGCAACCGGCGGCAACACTGGTAATGTTGCTTTTGTTCAAGGAATTAAAAATATAATTACAGCCGAGAAAGTCGGTGAAGTGCATTGGGGAGATAACCCTGAGGCTGTTAATGAATACTATGACCTATTAATTATTTGCTGCGCTAACCAGATTGGTGCTCATGTTGATTTAGGCTCCTGGGCAGATCGATTAACAGCCTTCAACCTTCCTACATTATTCATCGGTTTGGGAGCGCAGAGCAACAGCATAGGTGAACACCCAGATGTGCCCGAAGGCACTATCAGGCTTCTTGAACTATCTAAAAAGCTGAGAACTAAGCCCGATGTACCGAATATCATCACAAGGGGTCCTTTCACTACCGAGGTGCTAGAGAAACTTGGTGTAGAATCTCTTCCATATGGTTGTCCTTCGCAGTTTATATCTACAGAGCTCAATGTAGGCAAGAAATGCTTGAAGCACCAAGAAACAGCCCAACACTTTAGAGTGCTTACTGCTGCAGGTAACCCTTGGCACGCGTCTTACACATTAGAAAAAACACTAGTTGAAATAGTTAATGAATATAAAGGAGATTATGTTCTTCAACATCCGGTTAGTTTAGTGCAACTAGCACTTGCAGAGGGTGAAGTTATTGAAGATAACCAAAGGGAAAGGTTAGAAAAGATTTACGGTTTTATGGGCAGTTGGGAAACAATTTGCGATTGGTTCCGTTCACATGGCGTTCTATTCGCTGATGCACAAAACTGGATGCTTTACTCTAAACGATTTACTCTAGCCATTGGACCAAGGTATCACGGCGTAGCCTTACCCATTCAGGCGGGCGTACCCGGGAAGGTTATTGCTATTGACTCCCGTACTGAAGAGCTATCCGATACAACAGGCATCCCATTTGTTAGGTATAAAGAAATAGAGAAACTTTCGAAAGAGGAGCTAGTAGATTGGTGTAAGTGGTCGGAAGAAGACGCCAATAAATATGACCTTATTAGAAAAAACAATGCGGAAAGTTATAGTGAATTTCTAACCAAAAACTTGGTATCGCCTTCTTTAAACCTAACTGGCTTAGCCAGCCAGTAGCATCTATAACTTTTGTCGCTATGAAGCGCTTCTGATTACTCAGAAGCGCTCAACGAATATTTCACTGCAAAACATAATTTTCGATTTAGTTGCACCATCTTACCCGGTTCAACTTTGGTTTCGTTTAACGATAGTGATAACGTATCACACTCTATTTGTCTGTAACCGAGGGGAATTCTTGCGCTAAAAAATTTGATAATTCAGCAATATTTATTTCGTAGTTAACGCGCTTGATATCCGTACTTCCAGTGTCATGTAAAAAGTAATAAAGATTGTGTTTTTTAACTTTAGATATATGAGCATCTGTCTTAAAAAGAAAAGAGTTAGGAGCTAAAATTAGAACAGTACTATTTTCACTCATGAAAGCTGCATTATGCATCGCACTACCAACTGGCCCAGCTAATATTTCGGTTTCGGCATATATTTGAACCTGCTCTTGAAATGAAAGCTGCTCAGGATAAACTATTTCAAAGCTATATCTCTTAAATACTTCCTCAACGTCAATGTCATTGAACTTGCGACTTGTATCTTTCTGGTCCTGATATCTTCTTGAAAGATAAACTTTTCGCTTAGGCTTGTTTGCTGATTCTTTGTATAGCTTAGTTTTTATTTCATTCCAAGTGTCTAACTGAAACTCTGAAATAGAATAATCGAGAACTATTGATTGACTAGGCACGATAAGTGATTCACAAATCATATCATCATCAATTAATTCAATTTGCGATAAAGAAACGCCAAACGCATTTAACGTTTCCTTCACATGCATAGGAAAGTCATTTGGGCTCTTAAAGTTGGCATGAACAAGGAAAACACAGTTTTTAATTTCGTCTCTGTATTTCGCTAGCCACCACATTCTTGAAATTGACTCGGTAATAAAGTGCCCATAATGCGTAATAAACCACCCTAAGTAGACACACTGACCTTTCTTTTTATTTAAACTTTCTATCTGAAGTTGGGTTATATCTCGGGGGAAAGAAACTCTGTACCCGCGAACAAACACACTTTCTTTAACTTCATTCAACTCTTCATCAAACACTCCGGATATCAAACTGCGAGGCCACCCATCGAGTGCCCCCTTCGTAACCAAAGCATTTGGTACGGTCTTGTGCCCAACATCAATAGTTGGTAACACAGAATTGCACCACTCGGGCAATTTTCCTCTAAAAGAATTATTGTAATTAAAAAATTGAGTTTTTCTTGATATATCAGTGGTCGTCATTAGTTCTTTTCTTTGCTCTACTTCATTTGCTACTTTCAAATGTCGAATTTGAATAAATGTTCCAGTTAATGCGTTACTAAAAGAGTATTAATAGTTACCATCCACAGACTGTTTGTACTAAGTTCAACTTATTATTGTCATTTAAATAAGTAACTTAAAGATTGTAAAAACAAAAAGTTCGTCGAAAGCAATTTCTAGTTTGACAAACTGAACGTACAAAGCTCGTGACGTTAAAAACGTACGGTATCACTCATAAGTAATAGCCCGTTTGCACTCGCCATAAAATCTATGCGAGTGCCAGCTTTAAGTTTAGATGGGTAAGTAAAACTAAATCCAACAAAACCATTTCGATGAATGTTTCGTTCATTAGCGGTACTTCTGTATTCACTGGCTGGTATTTCGGCAATTTTTTTCTTACCAATACGCACGTCAATGACTACAGGAGACTGACTGTCATAATCTGCTGCCCAACCTCTCATCATTTTGCCTTCATCGCTTGCAGCCATGTTTGTCTTACCAAAGCGAATAAAAGGAGTATCAGATTCTATAGCCAGCTTTTGTCGTTCAAAACGTGTAAGTGCATATTCATAAAGCTTAAAATCTTCTTTATTGTGCTTTTTTATAAGCGCAATCTCTTCTTCTGATAATTCATAGCTTGAAGATTTTTTCTCTGTATTTTTATTGATATCCAACCCCTGAATATCAATGGAATACATTTTATTAATGAGTGCTAATGATTCATTGTAACGTTCTGTCAAACCTATAAAACCAATAGCGTCAGGCCACGTGCCTTGAAACGCTTTGTATTGTACGTTTTTAAATCGCGGTTCATTTACGAATTCGGTGAACGAACGCTTATATCGGTGGTGGCGTGTAAAATGTTCGTAATGAGAACGAACCTGTTGAATAGGATCACGAACGAAGGTAATTGCATTCTTAGCCGGAATAAATGGCGCATATTTAGGATGATTAATATGCCCTGTAAGAAATTTAGCGTTTTCTACTATTTTCATTCCGGCGGCATAGCGGTCACGCTTTTCATAATCTAACGTTCGTATGTCTGGGTTAGTCTCATTTGCTTTAGGCCCATAATCATAGAAGACATGCTCTTTACCGAAGTAGCGCTCGGCCGCTACGCGGAAACTAGAACCTGCAGTTTTAGATATATGAATAAAAAATAATGGGTAATTTGCTGCTTCCATTTTGTCCTATCTAATAGAAAATTTTCGGTGGGCATTGAAAGGTTTGTATTGGTTAATATTACCATTTGCAGGCTCACTGACAACCGCAATAAATGCATAACCCTGATGTACATCAGAGTTCTAGAACTTAGTTAAATCTATAACACCATTTAAATAAAATGAGGCTTTAAAAAGCAATGTAAAACGCGATTCGAGTCTCCCACCAAAGTAAAGCGTTAAGGCGTTAAATAAAAGGACAACCACTCCCGCTCCTGAGAGTTAAGTGCGTTTTGTTGGGGCTGCCTATACATCTCTACATTCCAAGCCTCGTACAAACTTTTGAGTTCTTCTGCTTTGTCTGGCATGTCTGAAATTAAATTGCTGGAAACTGCCTCGTCTGAAGCCATATCAAATAAAAACTCGTGCTCTGCGCCCATTTTAAGGTACTTATAGTTTCCAAGACGAACTGCTGACTGATTCCAAAAACGCCAAAAAAGCGGGCGATTCATAAGAGCGCTCTTGTCAAAACCTTGAGTTGGAAAAATATCAACACCGTCGAGTTCTGATAAAACAGTTTCAGAAGCACCAGCACGTTTAATAGCAGAGTACAGCACATCCAAACTAATAACAGGCTCATCTATAACGGTATTGCTTTGAAGCTTTTCGGGCCAGTGGACGATAAAGGGCACTTTTATCCCCCCATCAGTCAACATACCTTTCTCACCCAGCAATGGCGCATTCAATGAACCGTTCCAAGCCTCTTTTTCTGTTATAGGAGCATCAGTAAAGTCGAGTCCTATTGGAGCACCATTGTCACTGATAAAAGCGATAATAGTGTTTTCCAATATTCCATATTCTTCAAGCTTAGATACTATGCTGCCTACACCTGCATCTACTGCGTACATCATTGCCAACGCGTATCTACGCCGATTAAATGACTGCTCAGGGAACAATGATAAGTAATCTTCCGTTGCCTCTAAAGGTACATGTGGTGCGTAATGAGCAACATGAAGATAAAACGGCTCATCGTGATTTATATCTATAAATTGCGTCGCTGCATCTGAAACAACATCTAACCTGTAGTCAGAGTTACTTATCCAGCTCAACTGGATTTGATTGCCCTTAAGGTCATAGTTAGCCCAGTAACGGTTTGCGTAACCGAAATAATTGTATTTATAACCTTTTGATGACGGGTAATATCGCTCCTTTAGCGATGAAGGTAACCTTCCTGGGTTAAACTCACTTATGGGTGTATCAGGAAAGTTTTCTTTAAACCATGGCTTTGAATTTTGATCTACTTCAAGGTGCCACTTGCCAACCATTCCTGTTGTATAACCAAGGTCAGAATAACGGTCTCCCATGGTGACCACATTTTCAGGTATTGGTGTATATCGGTTGTCATCTACTCCAAATCGTTGTTGATAAACACCAGTAACCATTCCCGCTCGCGAGGGTGTGCACTGAGGGGCAGTTATGTAGCCGTTAGAAAATAGCACCCCATTGGCCGCTAGCTTGTCTATATTAGGCGTGTTGATATCGTTAACAATGTTATGGGCACCGATATCAGCATATCCTTGGTCGTCGGTGAAAATGACAATTAGATTTGGCTTGGAAGGAAGTATTAAAGACTGCGCGCTGACATTAAATTTCGTTCCGGCTTCACTTACTAGGTTTGCTGTAATACTAAATGATGTGCGCTTACGTACTTGGGGCGCAATAAAACTGAACTTGCCTTCACTGGTATTCACTATATTTAGCGAAGCTTCTAATGATGTACTCCACGACTCCACAGTAACCTTTTGCGGATTGCTGTTATTAGAGGCGTTTACAGTTAAGAAAATTGTGTCATCAGAAGAAATTTCTTGTGGTAAAGTTATTGAATAAGAGCGACTTAATTGCTCCTGTTCAGACACCGTTGGTGGGGACGATTGGGAGTCGCCGCCACATGAAGCTACACATAATAAAACTAAAAAAAACAAGCCACGCAACGTTACAGCATCCATACTTTTATTCCAAATTCGGCGAATAACACCTCACCAGTATTTTTATATTATTGATTGGCGAATTATCTAGCGTCAATAATAAAAATAGTAGTTACAAATAATTCGCTGTTTTATTGATCTTTAATAGATTCTATTTCTTCAAGAAACTCATTTTCTTCATCAGTATTTACCCAAGGTTCACGCTTGTGAGCATCTTTACTTATTTTTTTCTTCAGCGCTCTGTTTTTTTCCAGCTGCTCGGGATTTTTGAAAGTTGGTGCGTCATCAGAATTTAAGCCAGTGTTGATTGCAGGGTACACCCAGTGTTTTTCCGTGCTGCCATTGTACCCCTGCCGGATGAACCTCTCAGTCCACTCGACATGTCCAGCACCATAGCCACTAAACCTTGGATCCAAGTACCCTATATTATCCATTGCGTCCTTGCTACAAGCTGTACATTGCCCTGTTACCAACCTGCAAAGATACGGTAAAGTGCTCGATCCTGTTCCAGAAACCACTGCATCTTCTTTTTTGATTATTCGCTTATGCGCATAATTAATGTGACCCCATAAAAGCGCAGCAATCACCCACTCTTTTTGCCAGTTTTCTTTATTTGGCCGACAGTCGTCCTCTAGCAAAATTAAAACATCAACTTTTTTGACTTCGTTGAGATAATACAAAGCCCTATTTTTGTTTCGAACAACACCTTTATTCGCACAATAAGTATGAGGTACGTTATTCTGTTTACACCACTCTACTGTATCGTCTTTACTGCCGTCGTCAGCGACAACAAGTTGATAATCACCTGTTGTGAAGGCTTTGATGGCTTCGACAGTTTTTGCTAAATGGTCTTTTCTATTGTATGTGATAACTCCAATGCCTACATTTAAAGTAGCTATGTATTCGTCTGCTATCGAATCAAAAAGGTTAGAGATTATAGGGCCATTAGGCCGAATCATCTTGGCCCTTGCAATCAAATAAAAGCTTGTACCCTTACTAACTTTTCTAAAAAGTATTGCAAGGTCCCTGAAAACCTCTGGCGACAGGTCTACGTTCATTATGAATTGACTAACAGAGAAGTCTGCATGATTCAGTATAAAAGTAACTAATGTGGTTATATCTGTAGACGGCAAACTATTCGCAATTAACGCCTTGGCGGCATCTAGCGAAACTCTTACTTCTCTGTCGCTATTTAATTCATTACTTTTAAAGCCAATAAGCTTCTCTAACTTTTTATTTCCCTTTTCTATTTCCCGTTGGGTAAAGGCCAATTCTATATTTGTTAAGCAAAACCTATTCGTTTTTACAAGGCTCTGAGGCTGGTTCTGGCCAGTTACCTTATTACGTATGGCTTTAACGTAACGCTGCACTTGTTGCTTAGTTGCAACGGCCCGTTTTTGAAGGTGTTTTTGCTGTAATTTCTTTTTCATTTTGAGACTATTTCAATAGGCCTAACAGTATCGGAAGTTTGCTTTTTAGCTAACAACATCTTCAAAAATCACTATCTGCGTTTGCTTTTCTACAACTTTAACTGCTTGGCCTTCTCTAAAAGTATCTGGATATTTGTAAGACTTCCCTATATACCCTTCGCGATGAATATTTCTCTCTGAGGCCAGAGCCCGATAGTCAGATAACTTGACATGTTCGACAACTTGGCCGTCGACTATGATATCGGCTTCTAATGCTTCTTCTTGCTCGTAGCAACACGCCCATATGTTAAGTTGCTTCCCTTTATCTTTCGGCAAAATATTCATCTGTCCAAATCGAACTAAAGGAAGTTCTTTTTCTAAAAGTTCTTTGTGTAAATCAAATCGATTTATCGCATAATGGTAAAGCGCATAGTCTTTCGCGTTCATTTTTTTGATAAGTGAAGTTTCACTTTCTGTGAAAGTATAAGTACCGGATGCTTTGGCTGTGTTTTTGTTTATATCTAGTACTTTAATACCAGTTCCATAGTATTTATTAAACAGGGCTATAGACTCATTATAGCGCTCTGTAATACCAATAAATCCGATAGCATCAGTCCAGATGCCATTTAATGCTTTAGACTGCATATTGGCAAAGCGGTTTTCCTTTATAAAGTCTTCGAAACTACCTTTATAACCATGAAGTCTTGAAAAATGCTCATAGTGTGAACGAACTTGCTGGGCAGGATCACGGACAAATGTTACTACGCTCTTTGCAGGAAAAAAGGGAGCGTATTTGGGGTAAATGACATGTCCTGACAAAAATTTTGCATTTTTCTTTATACTCTTTGCCGCCAGATACCTATCTTTAGACTCGTATTCGAACTTTAAAATATCAGGATGAGTTTCTTTTGAACCATTACCGTAGTCAAAATAAGTAGCTTCCGAACCAAAATATTGTTCCGCCGCCACACGAAAGCTCGAACCAGCGGTTTTAGGGATATGGATAAAAAATAGTGGAAAGTTGTTCATAATACTTCTAGTTGTTCAGCGACTAACGCAGCGAAAAGTTTTCATGTGTGTTGGATAGATTAGGGTTATAAGCTGTGTCATTGCACAATAGCTTTTTCCACTTTTCTTTCATGTACTCACTTTCTTTGTTAAATCGCGCCACCTTCTCCGGCGTATCTTCTTCACCGCGACTTATTGATTCATGATGATAAAGCTCGGCCCATGGTGTGAATAAATTTCGGTAACCTGCGGTATGAACTTTTAAGCAAAAATCCACATCATTAAAGGCCACTGTTAAGTCTTGCTCGTTTAATCCGCCAACTTCTTTAAACACAGACTTACGGACTAGTAAGCATGCTGCTGTAACTGCGGACATATTTTGAACAAGGTGCAAACGCGTGAAATAACCAGGTTCGCTTTTATGGAAATATTTGTGCGAGTGACCGGCAACCCCACCAATGCCAAGTATTACGCCAGCGTGTTGAATAGTATCGTTAGGATAGTAAAGCTTCGCACCTACACAGCCGATTTCAGGCCTTAGGGCATGAGACACCATTTCTGATAGCCATTCTTTGTTTATAACTTCAATATCGTTGTTAACTAAACCAACTACTTCACCTTTGGCTTGCGAAACTGCAAAGTTATTAATTGCTGAATAGTTGAACGGTTTGTTCCATTTCAAGACTCTGAAATTAGTTTTGGTACTAGTGTACTCACTGAAGAGGTCCAATGTTTTGTCACAGGTCGTTTGGTTATCTACAACAATAATTTCGACGTTCTTGTATGACGTCTTGTCGTAAATAGACTCTAGACACTGCTTTAAAATGTCATAACCATCCCTTGTAGGAATGACCAAGCTAACGAGTGGTTGCTCATCTGGCAACGCCCAATTAACCTTATACGTATTTGGGTACTTACCTTTTTCTACTGAAGCATTCTGGCCTGATTGGTCAAGAAAGTACTTTATAGCTTCAATGCCCGCATCGGTCGTATAAGACTTAGCTGATGCATTCGAAGCTGTCGAGTTCTCAATAACACGCCAGTGGTAAAGAATGAAAGGTAAATGTACAACTTCATCATGATTAAGGTTGGCAGTCGCTCGTAGAAGTAAATCGTGATCTTGCGAACCTTCCACACCAACCCTAAATCCACCTATCTTTTTAAGCACACTTGTTTTGTACACTACCGGGTGACATATGTAGTTTTGGCTTAATAGTAAATCGGGGTTCCAATCAGGTTTAAAGTGTGGCTGATGACGATTACCCTGCTCGTCTATTTTATCTTCGTCCCCATAAAGCACTTTTGCCTTTGTGTTATCTGTTATAGCTTTCGCAAAGAAGGATAGCGTGTGAGCAGGCAACGTATCGTCATGGTCAAGCAGTAAAACGTAATCGCTAGTTACCATGCTTAAAGCGGCGTTACTTGCTTTGGATATATGTCCGTTTTCGCTCAGCAAGTTCAGTTTTATATTGGCGTGCTTTTGTGCGTACGATTTTAATGTACTGATAGTTTCGGCGTTAGTCGACGCATCGTCGGCAATACATAGCTCCCAATTTTTGTGAGTTTGCTGCAAAACAGAATCGATACACTCTTTTAAATAAATAGGGTCAGTATTGTAAGTAGGAAGGATAATAGAAAATTTCACTTCAGATTGCGCTTGAGTGAAAGTTTGCTTCATTTTCTCTAATGCACGCGGCTCGTCGAACTCTACCCAAAACGGATAGCTTTTTTCCATAGCGCCGGTAGAAAATGTTTTATTATACTCTTCGTATACTGTCTCTATTAACTTTCCGCCGTTTAGCTTAAAGTTAGTATCAAGGTATTCTTCCACATTATCCACGTGGCTGAGCAGCTTATACAATCGCTGTTTCATATGTCGCATCGCAATGAAAGACGGCACCTTCGAAATCATGAAAGTATTCATGGTGAACTCGGTTTCCGCCTCACAGGGGTCAAAGCGAAGCATGCTATTGTTACTTTCAAGATAGAAAAGGCGGTTCACGAATTTGGTGCTGTGCCAAGGTACGTCAACGGTGGCTAGCTCGCCTTTCTGTAAGTTGGAATACAGCTTTCCAACATGCGACTGATGGTTTGCTTCAGTGATTTTTACACGAAGAAGATACCAACCTTTTGAAAAGTTTCGTGAAGGTATTCGGCGAGCAGGATGAATAATAAACTGTGGGTCATCACCGTTTGATACCCAGCTTGAGCCGTTACTTTCAGACGTGCTTTCAGTCAACTGGTGGTGAGGGACAATGATTAACTTTTTGGCTAGCCGATATGCTAATCGTTTCAGATTAGATGGCTTTAGTACTTTTGATAACAAAATGTGTAAACACCCTATTCCTATGCAATGCTAAACTGCTTTCCTTAATATTGCATGGTTCAGCTACTGAGCATGCAAACCAGCTATTGTCGCTAATAATAACCTATTTCAAATAGTGGCAACACAGGATATTCGTCATTTTGTCTTCTTGAAAGTGTCCCTGATAAGAAAAAAGCACCTTTCGGTGCTTTTTAAAAATGTCATTATTAATTATTTTGCAACGCGCCCATATCTATCAGAAAAACGCACAATATCGTCTTCACCAAGATACGCACCAGACTGCACTTCAATAAGCTCAAGTGGGATCTTCCCAGGGTTTTCTAACGCATGAACGGCACCGATAGGAATGTAGACTGACTCGTTTTCTGTAACCAGTTGAGTTTCTTCATTGATAGTTACGTTTGCACTACCAGAGACTACGATCCAGTGCTCAGCGCGGTGATGGTGCATTTGAACCGATAGTTTCTCACCAGGCTTAACGGTAATGCGTTTTACTTGGAAACGGGCGCCGCTGTCGATAGAATCGTAGCTTCCCCATGGACGGAATACTTCACGGTGGAATTCGAACTCAGCGCGGTGCTCTGCTTTAAGTTTGTTCACTACCGTTTTAATGCTTTGCGCATCGTTCTTATGTGCCACCATTACAGCATCTTTGGTTTCTACAACGATAACGTCTTCTAGCCCAATTACTGTTACCAGACGCTGCTCAGCATTAACATAACTGTTCTTAGTGTTTTCTAAGATAGTATCGCCTACAGTAGCATTGCCGTTTTCGTCTTTCTCTGCAGTTTCCCACAGTGAAGACCAACTACCTACATCGCTCCAACCTGCGTCTAATGGAACCATGGCAGCGCTATCCGTTTTTTCCATTACCGCGTAATCGATTGAATCGTCTGGACAAGTAGCAAATATGTCGTGGTCAACACGGATGAAATCTAAATCTGGTGTTTCTGTATCGATAGCACGCTTACACACGTCTAGCATTTCAGGGTTATATTTCTTTAGCTCTTCCAAATAACGGCTTGCTTTAAACATAAACATTCCACTATTCCAGTAATAACTACCCGAATCTACATACTCTTTTGCAGCTTCCAAAGCAGGCTTTTCCACAAACTGTGCTACTTCAAAGCCATCGCCTGCTGGCTCACCAGCTTTGATATAACCATACCCGGTATGCGGCTGGTCAGGCACAATACCGAAGGTGACGAGTTGACCCTGCTCTGCAAGCTTTTCAGCTTTAGCTATAGCAGTGTGAAATGCTTGGTTATCTTTAATAAGATGGTCAGCGGCCAACACTAGAAGAACAGGGTCTTCACCATTAATTGTTGCGTGTAGTGCAGCTAATGCAATTGCCGGTGCCGTATTACGACCAACAGGCTCTAAAAGAATGCCGCCATGTTGAACGTCTTTTTGACGAAGCTGCTCTGCAACCAAAAAGCGGTGTGCATCGTTACAAATGAAGATGGGGTTTTGAGCTGGCGTGCCTTTTAAGCGTGTGATTGTGTCTTGAAGCATGGTGCTGTCTGATGTAAGAGACAAAAACTGCTTTGGAAGCGCTGCACGAGACTTTGGCCATAAGCGACTACCTGAGCCGCCAGCTAATACTACTGGTTTCATTTGTAATATCCTTGATGTGTGGGTTCTGTGCCCACGTCCTATTATTTATATATTCAGCGTTCAGTATACAAAGGTTTGCATTACGATTAAATGGCAAAGTTGTATTGTCTTACATGCAAACACTAGTGACTGAAAACGTAGCATTTTGAATTTATGGCGCAACGATTAAGGATATTACAATTAAAGTTTTAGGGTCAGAGTTGTGACTCTGACCCTGAGGGATCCCCACGAATTTAATTCCATGTGCCTGCGGTCCAGGCCCCGTCGACTATGGAGCTGTACCATTTGAGTGCAGCTTTCCACTGTCGCATAGTAAATCGTATTCGAC